>Ga0209172_10001481_pt1 | contig 49461 bp, 36 predicted proteins | sample LarsenN4metaG_FD_184113 | JGI IMG/M metagenome (GOLD analysis project Ga0209172, IMG submission 184113) | Hot spring sediment bacterial and archeal communities from British Columbia, Canada, to study Microbial Dark Matter (Phase II) - Larsen... ... | reverse complement strand
ACTCCTTCAGCCCAGTGCTCGACCGCCACTGCCGCTCGTTTTTCAAATCTTTGTAATTGACTGACATGACTTTTTACTGCAAAAATAACAACATTGATAACCAAACAGTTAATGCGCAACATGTCTAGTTAAAACCACCCTGAATAATCCCGCCACCTACCACGTCGTCGCCTTCATAAAACACGGCACTTTGACCCGGCGCCACACCTTTCACGTTGGCATGAAATTCCACCTCCACATCGCGACCAAGCGGCCGGATGGTACTCAGCGCGCCTGCATCGCGGTAGCGGACTTTGGTTACCGCCTCCATACCGTCGGCAGGTAATTCGCTGTATTTCATCAGGTTAACTTTTCCGACCATCATGCCGTTGCGGATGAGGTCTTCTTCACGACCCAGCACGACGGTGTTGGTGTCGGGGCGGATTTCGGTGACAAACATGGGTTCGCCGAGTGCGATGCCCAGGCCTTTTCGCTGGCCGACAGTGTAGAACGGATAGCCTTCGTGTTTGCCCAAAATTTTACCTGAAACATCTACAAAATGGCCGCCTGCGACTTGCTCGTCCAGGCCTTCCACCCGGCGGCGGAGGAAACTGCGATAGTCGTTGTCGGGTACGAAGCAGATTTCGTAGCTCTCGGCTTTTTTGCTGAGTTCATCCCAGCCGCGTTCGGCGGCCATCGCACGCACTTCGGGTTTGGTGAAAATACCAAGCGGCATCCGGGTGCGGTGCAGGCATTCCTGACTCAAACCCCAGAGGACATAGCTTTGGTCTTTCTGCCGGTCGCGGGCACGGGTGATGTATTTGCGGCCTTCGAGTTCGTTGATAATGCCGTAATGGCCCGTCGCAATAAACTCACAATCAAGCATATCCGCGCGGCGAAGCAGGCTGTTCCACTTGATGTGTGTGTTGCAAAGCACGCAGGGATTCGGGGTGCGTCCGGCCATATATTCGTCCACAAAATTGTCAATCACATAGTCGCCGAACTCGTCGCGGATGTCCACGATGAAGTGGTGGAAGCCGAGTTTTACGGCCACAGCGCGGGCATCGTTGATGCTGTCGAGCGAGCAGCAGCCGGTTTCTTTTTTCGAGCCGCCGGCAGTGGCATAGTCCCAGGTTTTCATGGTGATGCCCACGACTTCCCAGCCTTCTTCGTGCAGAAGGACGGCGGTCATCGTTGAGTCAATGCCGCCTGACATGGCGACGAGTGCTTTGCCGTGTTTGGACATTTTAAAACAATTGCAGGTTTTAAGGTTACAGGCCCGGGAAAACAGCAAAATACCGGGTTGAGTTCAGCCTTTTCTCTTACTTTCCATTTATTTTCTCCAATAACTGCTCCGTTTGCGAGGCATCTTCGCCGGCGGTTTTTGCCAGCTGGATAGAGCGGCGAGCCGCGGCGGCGGCTTGTTTTTTCTTACCTGTTTTGAAATACAAACGCGCCAGCGTGTCCTGGTTGTAATGGCTTTCCCGGATGGAGACAGACTGCTCTGCCCATTTGAGGGCTTCCTGAAGCAGCGCAGGTTCGGTTACATTTTGGACAAAAAGAAAAGCAATTTCGTTGAGTTCGTCGGCGTCGTTACTGGGGTAGCGGGTATAATGGTCGAGCGCTGCTTTGGCAAAATTGACCATATCCTCGCGTTGCTGGTAGTACGTGAGGCGGTAGTTGGAGGCGAGTCGCTCGCCTTGTTCGGGATAAACGGCGCCGTAGAGTCGCTGCACTTCGCCGAGCTGTAGGTTAGGATGGCTTTGCAGGTAGTTTTCAAAAAGGCCGTCCAGCTTTTGTTTCACTTCTTTTTGGGAAAATTTATCCTCGAATGCGGTGCGATTTTTTTGCAAAAACCGGAAACCCTCGGAAAACGGATCATCTACATAGCGCATGATAAAATCCATGTTTTCGGGGCTGGAAAGGTTGGTTTGGGTTTTCAAATATTCGTTTGCCAACTGGCCGGTAGCGGGGTCGAAGGCTGCATTTTTTGCATCGGTCAGTGCTTTCAACAGGTCAGCGTTTCTTTCACCTTTTTTATAGCGCGTTTCGAGCGAAAGCAGGTTAGCCGAGGGGTCGGCGGCGGTTTTTGCTAATTTTAAAAACTCCTCAGCATTGTGATACCCAACGGCTTTATGCACGACCTGACCTTCGCCGTTGAGGAAAAGTAACGTGGGAAAAAACTCGACACCATAACGCTGCGCCAATCCCGGCCCTTCGCCTTTTTCCATGTCCGTTTTCAGGTTGACGAAATGGGCATTGAAATAAAGGCCTACCGCCGAATCTGGAAAAACCCTGGATGCCATCATTTTGCAGGGGCCGCACCAGCTGGTGTAGGCGTCCACAAAAATGAGTTTTTTTTCTGTTTTCGCAAAAGCCAGGGCATCAGCGAAAGCCAGGTCGTGCTCGAAGCGAATGCCTTTTTGTGCTGAAAGACCAACTGAAAAAACAAGCAGGAACAGGGTAAATTTTTGTCGCATTTTTCTAAAATCGTCCATCAAATTTTTAGCCTTCTAAAGTGCGGATGAAGTAGTCAATCTTTCCACCCATGTTTTTTTCGTCTTTTTCACCGATGGCTTTGCGGGCTTTTTCGGCGGCAGACTTGGCTTTTTCTTTATTGCCCTGGCGCTTGTAAATGTCGGCAAGCGTCAGGTAGTACTCTGGCAAACCGCCATTTTCGGCAGCGTCTTTAGCCCATTTTTCAGCCTGTTCGAGCGTTTTGGGATCTTCCGGGAAGGCGCGCAGAAGGCTGATAACGAGGTCGTGAAGTTTGGCCGAGTTGTTTTTGATTTCGCTTTTTTGGAGGGATTGGGCGGCTTTCAGGTAGTTTTTCGAGTCTTTCGTGGCAGCGTAGTAACTCATGCCGGCCTCGAAGCCGAAGGCTTCGGCGCGCGCGGGCAGGGCAGTTTTCATTTTGGATTTGGCTTCGCCGAGCAATTCTTCACTTTTGAATTCGATGGCTTTTTTCACCGTATTCCTGCAAGCCTTTTCGATGCGGGCGCTGACTTTCTCTTCGCCGAGCAGGGCGATGGTTTTCGACTGGTTTTTCACCAGCAGATCGAACACGCGGCTATCGGCCTCCACCGTGCCCTCGTACAAAAATTGCAGGTTTAGGTCAGTAGTAAAATCCGTCTGTGTGGCGAGGTATTCGTTCGTGATTTTCAAAGAAGGCTTGCCGGCGGCGTTGAGCGCGCGGATATAGTCGAGCAGGAACTTCGGGTCGCGGTTGCCTTCGGCGTATTGTTTTTCGTAATCGGCCGATTTGTCAGCTCTTCCCAACACTTTTTGGGCGAATTCGAGTAGTTGGTCAGCGTCTTTCGCGCCGACGGCTTTTTGCACGATTTTCCCGTTGGCATCAATGAAAAGTAACGTCGGGTAGGCACTCACAGGGTATTTTCCGGCGAACTCGGCGTTCTCCGGTTTTTCCATGTCAATTTTTAAATTGATGAAATTGGCGTTGAAAAACGAGCCGACTTTTTCCTGCGGAAACACGCTGGCCGCCATGCGTTTGCAGGGGCCGCACCAGGAGGCGAAGGCGTCCACGAAAATAAGTTTTTCTTCGGATTTGGCTTTTTCCTGCGCCTCTGCCCAAGTGCCGTGAAAGAATTCGATGCCTTGAGAAAAGAGCCTGAGAGAAGTAAGAAGTGAAAGTGTAAGGAACGTGAGAATCTGTTTCATGAGCGATGATACGATTTTTACTGACGTTGGACTTTTTGACTTTGGACGTTGAACAAAAAATCGAGGTCCAATGTCCAAAGTCAAATAATACGACGTCCAATTTCCGGCAAAAGTAAGGGAAAAACTGCGCCGCGTGGGAACAGCGACGTGGTCAACGTTTTGCAAATACCCGGAAAAACGCGCCGGATAATTGACGGGAGAAAGTGAAAAATTGTGCGCGGTTGCTTTCAGCAAACTAAAGACGGATACTTGCCGGGATCAGGGTACGAAAAATCAAGTCAACCCTTACTCCTTCAACACCAATCTCCCCACCCTTGCCCGCGCCGTTTCTAACAAAACGCCATACGTCCCGGCGGGCAAATTTTTCAGGTCAACTGGTCTCGAATGTTCCCCTGCCGGAAGCCGTTCAGGCGCAAGTTGCAAAACAGTTTTCCCGCTGATATCCAAGACTTTAAGCGCGATTTTTTCTTCTTTTTGCAAAGAAAATTTGACCGTCGCGACGTCAGAAACGGGGTTTGGAAAAATCGTCTGCAAAGCAATCGAAGTCGAAGGCTCGTTCGTGCTGACGGGCGTGAATGCCATCTCCGTCTGCCAAACGCCGAGGCCGTGCGTGGCTGTGCGCAGTTTGCGGTCGGCGGAAATGCTGAGGTGCATGACGAGCAGGGCTTGCGGCGCGTCGCTGGAATAAACTTCCCACGAAGTGCCCGCGTCTTTGGAAAGCCACACGCCGAGGTCGTTGCCGATGTAAACATGAGCGGGTTGAAGTGGGTCAATCAGAACAGTGTTCGTCGGCACGTCGGGCAAGCCGTTGTCAATGGCCGACCAAGTGTCGCCCCCGTCGGTCGTGCGCCAGACGTGCTGCGTGTTGAAGCCCGCAAACACGGCATACACCGTTTCCGGCTCGCTCGGATGGAAGGCGATGTCCATGCAAAGGCGATTGGGCAAGCCTGTTAACTCCTTGACATCGAAGGTGTTTACATCAATTTTGAAAACCCTTGCCGAGTTGGTCACAGAAGGTGCTGTGCTGAAAAACACGATGTCGGGATTGGTCGGATGGACGGCGAGCGTGAGTATAAAATCCCCATCGGCGACGAAACCGCCCGAAGCGTTTTCCCAACTTTCACCTTCGTCGTTGGAGCGAAAAAGGCTTTGCGCGCCCGCGTACATCACCTGCGGCGCGGAAGGTGCGATTTCAAACGGGCCGTTGAAAGCTGGGTCTTCGGCGTTCATTTCAGAAGAGACGATGCCGTACCAGTTTTGGCCGCCATCCACGCTTTTCCGCAGGTTGAGATATTGCGCCGAGCCGAACATGACCTGGTCGTCGAGCGGACTGATGGCGGCACACTCGCCGTCGCCGCCAATGCAGCGCGTCCAGGCCGGGTCGCCGGTATAGATGGCCGTCGCGTTGTCCTGCATCCCGCCGATGGCGAGGTCGGGATTGGTGGCGGAGTTGCCCATGTTGGCGTAAAATTGCTGGGTTTGGTAGCCGCCGTTGCGCCCGTCCCAGGTTTCGCCGCCGTCGTAGGAGACAAAAATGCCGCCGTCGGTGACGGAGTAAATCTTGTCCGGGTCGTTTTCTAAATAATAAACCCGGTGAATGTCGGCATGAACGTAATCGCCCGGACCTTCAGGGCCGCCGACCGGCACTTGACCGAAATACCAGTTGTACCAAAAGGTTTTTATCTGCGCATTTTGGCCGCCACTCGTTGATTTCCAGGTGTCTATGCCAACCCAAATGATTTCGTCGGGGTTGTCGGGGCGTACCGCCACGTCGTGCGAATACCAGCCTTGATAGGAGCAAACATTCTGAAAACCAACTTTTTGCCACGAATCGCCGCCGTTCACCGTTACGTACAAACCTTCCTGGTTGAAATCGTTGCCAACGGAAGCGTATAGCACGTTCGGGTGCGACGGCGAAAGGCCGAGCATGGTTTTGCCGGAATAAGAAGCGGGCAAGCCGGAAGTGAGTTTGCTAAACGAATTGCCGCCGTTGAGAGAGCGATAAATGCCGCTCACTGCGTTGTCGTTGAGCGAGCCGTGCGTGACGAAAATCCGGCTCGTGTCGGTGGAGATAATTTCGATGTCAACGGCCATGATTTTGTTGTGCACTGTTTGCCAGGTCGCGCCTGCGTCGTAGCTCCGCAGCAGGCCCTCCGTCGTGGCAGCATATACGGTGGCCGGGCGCAAGGGATTGATTTTGATGTCTTGCACGCCGCGCAAATCGCCGTAAGCCCAGTCGAGGCTTTTTGTCCATGTAGCGCCGCCGTCAGTCGTTTTCAAAATGCCGATGCCGTAGGTGCCGCGCGTAGTGCGAAAGGCGACGTTGGGCGCAGAATTTTCCAAATTATAAACTTCTCCCGTGCCGACGTACATCACGTTGGGATTGGCCGGGTCAATGGCGACGGCGCTCACGCCGAGCACAGGAAAACCTGTCTCGATACGTTCCCAGGCGTTGGCTCCGCGCCCGGCAGTCGTGCTTTTCCAAAGCCCGCCGGAGGCGCTGCCCGCCCATAAAATATTGGTGTCCAGCGGATTGATAGCGAGGCAGAGTGTGCGCCCGCCGATATTTTTCGGGCCGATGGCTTCCCAAGAGTTGCTTCGCTCGCCGCGCAGTTGGGCGGCGAGGCGCATTTGCGCGAGCGCTTCGGCGTATTTTTCCGTGTGAAATTTCCCGTCGGGAAAAAGCCGCGCCATGCCCCACATTCGGAAAGCGGCTCCAGCTTCGGAGGGGCGTTTTCCGCTTTTTGGCGAGTTGGTGCAGGTGACGAGGAGCAGAAATGAGAGGCTGAGCAAGAGAAGATTTTTCATTTTTCTGAGTATTAAGATTTACTGCGAAGACCGCTAATTTTTAAAATTGACTTCTCGGAAAGTAAATTTAACATAGAGGCAAAAGAGTAAAAGCACAAAGTCAAAATGTATTTTGCAAAGCGACCTGTGAGATTCTCTGTGACTCAACTCGGTAAAGGCTGTGTTGAAAAACAACTTTCGCGTTCTTAGCGGCCTTCGCGGTGGGCCAAACAATTTTTGCCAAAAATGAGAAAAACGGCGAGACCAGAGCGGAGTCGGAATGTATTTTTGACGCTGACTGTCAAAACTGAACTCATGCATGAGCAAAAGCGTTTGGCGACAAAAATCTGACGAATGAATGCCGAGTTGTTAAAAAAAGAAATCGTTTACCAAACCGCCCGCTCCGGCGGCAAGGGCGGCCAGAACGTGAACAAAGTGGAAACCAAAGTCGAGGCCCGCTTCGACGTGGCCGCTTCCGAAGCCTTGACCGACGAGGAGAAAAACCTGATTTTTGAAAAACTCGCCAACCAAATCTCCTCCGAAGGCATCCTCGCCGCGACGAACCAAACCGCCCGTTCTCAGTTGGCGAACAAGCAGTTAGCCGAAGCGAAACTGCTCCGCCTCATCGAAAAAGCCCTGCACCGACCGAAAAAACGCAAAATCACCCGCACGCCCGCCAGCGTGAAAATTGCTCGCGCTCGATCCAAAAAACGGCAGTCGGAGAAAAAAGCCAGCCGTCGCTGGTCGCCGGGAGGCGGGAAGGAAGATTAACGTTGCTCATTCAAAAACGCCGCTGCCTTGTTGCCCGCCTCTAGCAGCGTTTCCAAAGTCGCCGTCCGCAGCACCCGGTTTTGCATTTCCTCTTCTGTAAAATCGCCTTGTAACTTTGTCGTGGAGGCGCTCCGCGTTACCACGTTGGTGTGCGGAATCAAGCCCGTTCGGATGTCCATCAACACCATTTCACAGGTAGCGAAGGCTTTGGCTTCGTCTTTTTTGAAGGCTCGATATTTCTGAAAAATATCGCTGTGCAGACTGTAAATCAACAACATATCTGCCTGTACCCGCACCGCCGACTCACGCAGTTGGTGGATGTTGGGCTTCAAGCCCGTGACCATCGGCGGCAGCATCATTACTTTTTGCACCCGGTGCGAGCGCGATAGGGCGAACGAGAGCGTGTCCAAAAGTTGCTGCTGGCTTTTCAGGCTTTCCTCGTCGTACCAGCGCCAAGTGCCATAGCGCGAGGTAGAGCCGCCGAAGTTGAAGACTGCCAACCGAATCGAGTCGCGCGCCTGAATGCGCCCGTCGAGGATGCGCTGGATATCGGCCTCGCTGAGCGTGCGTTCTTTGAAATCGAAGAGTGATTCTGTGAGGACGGGGTCGCCGGATTCGGTTGGACTTGTTCTGTGATAAGTAGTGCCACAGGAAATTTGCACAAGCGCGAACAAGGCAATGACGACTCTTGAAAAATTGAAGTTTCTCATTCTTGAAAGGTTTTGAATAAAAACGTTTGGGAAGTTTCAGACCTTTCCCCGAACGTTTTTTTATTGTTAAAAATGGCAAAACATCTCGACCGCCGCTCTTTTCTCCGAAATTCTGCGCTCGCTTCTGCTGCACTTGCAACACCAAATATCGTCGGCGCCGAAAAAAATGCAGCACAAAATCCAGCGTCCAGCGTCCAGTCTCCAAGGTCCAATTTGCGCATCGGCTTCATTGGTGTGGGCCTTCGAGGCCAAAGTCACGTAGAACTCGCCCTGCTTCGCGACGATTGCGAAGTCGCCGCCATCGCCGACCCCGACCCTCGTATGGTGGCCGATACGCTCAAAATGATTGCCGAAAAAGGCAAGAAAAAACCCGCCGTTTTCGATAAAGGCAACTACGATTATCTCAATCTTTTGAAAGACCAAAACATTGATGCTGTGGTGATTGCGACACCCTGGGAATGGCACACCCAGCAATGCGTCGCCGCCATGCAGGCTGGAAAATACGTCGCTACCGAAGTTTGCGGCGGATTCTCGCTCGATGAGTGCTGGCAACTCGTGAACACTCACGAAGCCACGGGTACGCACCTCATGTTTTTGGAAAACGTTTGTTACCGCCGCGATGTGATGGCTGTGTTGCAAATGGTGCGCGAAGGACTTTTTGGCGAACTCATTCATCTCGAAGGCGGCTACCAGCACGACCTGCGCGGAGTGAAGTTCAACGACGGCATGTCGCCGTACAACTCCGGGGTAGAGTTTGGTGAAAAAGGTTTCAGCGAAGCGAAATGGCGCACGAAACATTCGGTTCATCGCAATGGCGATCTCTACCCAACACACAGGGTCGGCCCGGTAGCGATGATGACAAACATCAATCGCGGCAACCGCTTTTTGTATCTAACCTCCACAGCCTCAAAGAGTCGCGGTTTGCACGAATATATCGTGGATCATCCCAAAGGCGGCCCCAACCATCCCAACGCTAAAGTCCTTTTCAACCTCGGCGACGTGGTGACGACGGATCCTGAAAACCTCCAATGGAGAGACGATTTTACTTTCGCACGACACCAATTTGCCGCGCCCTTACTCGCTCGGTTTTCGGGTGCAAGGCACCAAAGGCATCTGGATGGACGTGAATCAAAGTCTGATGATCGAGGGAAAAACCAAAGCGCACGCCTGGGAAAAAGCGCAAACCTGGCTCGACCAATACGACCATCCGCTATGGGAAAAATACGGCGCCGATGCCAAAACCGCCGGGCACGGAGGCATGGACTTTTTCGTGTTTCACCATTTTGTGGAATGTGCCAAACGAAACATCGCCCCACAAATAGACGTGTACGACGCGGCCACCTGGCTCGCCATTACGCCGCTTTCGGAAGCCAGCATCGCCACAGGAAGCAGCCCGCAAGCATTCCCCGATTTCACACGCGGCAGGTGGACAGAGCGCAAACCGGACTTTGCTTTCGGCGATGCGTTTTGAAAAATTACTGCACTTCTTCCCGGCCTAAATACCCCGCTTTCGCCTGCCAAAGCGGGTCGCTGTTCTGTAGTTTTTGCCGAATAGCCGACTCATAATTCAGGCACTCATACGATTCTGCACGAGCCCGAACCTGCCCGCCAAAATCGTAATTTTTTAAAGATGGAAATTGACTGCCCAGCTCAGCAGGCACATCGGGCAAGCGATAGGAAACAATCCCATTGGAAGGCGCGACATTGACTTCCCAGGTGATGTTTGGCGTACCTGCGCGGGTGCGGGCAAACACAAGCGCATCAAAATTCCCGACACACTGCGTCGCTACTAACCGGTTGTCCGCCAACAAAGTAGGAAGTAAATCGAATGCTGGGACAGGCAAATTTTCAGGAATATCGGCGCTGAAAAAATCGCAGAAATAGGTGTAGCCACCAAGCGCTGCGTCGCTGCCATTCACCCGCACCCGAAAGCCGTTGTACGGTTTGGGGCCGGGGTTAAAAATGTCGTTCGACACGGGTTCGAAGATATCTACGTTTGTAAAAACGGGGACCGCGCCGCCGGGTGCGCGCAGTAAATCGCCCATCGCGATGAATTGCAGTTTCGCCGTGTCCACCAAGCCATCCACTTTGTATTGCCAGGCCGCAGTAAAGGGCAAAGTCATGTTGGTCGGTGCGGCAAAAATCGGAAGCAATAAACTTGCATCAATCGTTGTCGTCAGCGCAGGCCCGCTCACATCGCTGAAAAGAATGAATCGCCACATGGGTTGGCCGTTGACGCGAACGCGCAGCCAAATTCTTCCCGTATGCAGTACGCGGTATTGTCCGGTAAAATTGTTGGAAGGCTGCGGGCGAACAAAAGTCAGCCCTTCGGGGACAATGATTGTGTCCACCGAAGTTACGCCTGTGAACGTCACGTTCAAATCAGTCACCTGCCGATAGTTCAGTTCGCGCAGATTGATCGTTTCGCCGCTGGCAAGATTCGTGTACGTCGTCAGGTGTAGGATTGTGTCCTTCACACCGGAGCCAGGCGCGTCGAGCGTGGCAATTTTTACAACCGTACAGTCAAAACGGTCGCCCGTTTGAGCATCAGGCAATTCGAGAGTAGCGGTGTCGCCGCCAGTTATTTCTCTGTAAATCAATACTTTTCCGGCATTGTCGGATAAAAAAACGCCCAATCGTCCGTCGAGAGGACTGAATTCATTGTTGACAAAAAGTTGAAAAGCGGGCGTCGCAGGCGAGGGAGGTACGTCTTTTTCACAGGAAAAAAAGACGGAAATGGCGAGTGCTGCGAGCAGCACGGTTTTGTTGTACATGGGAAATCGGTTTTTTCAAAAAATTAAAATGGACCCGGCAAAAATAAGAGCCTGAGAAAAATTTGCTCAAACTTTAACCTAAGGCCTGATATTCGCCTTCCCTTTTTCAATTTTGACTATGAAATCAATAGCAGTTTTTTGTGGCGCCAACAAAGGCAACAAGCCCTGGTTCGAAGAAGCCGCCACAGAATTGGGCAAAACCCTCGCCGAGCGCGGTATTCGTGTAGTTTTTGGCGGCGGTAGCGTCGGGCTCATGGGCATCGTCGCTGACGCAGTGCTGGCACATGGCGGAGACATTACCGGCATTATCACCCATCAGTTGCACGGTCTGGAGCTCGGGCATCCCGGCGTAAAAGACATGATTCATGTAGAAACCATGTCGGAACGGCGCGTTCTCCTGCTCCAGGGCACCGATGGTGTCATCACTTTGCCCGGCGGCTACGGCTCTATGGACGAACATTTCGAAGCGCTTACCCTGGCACAACTCCAGCAATACAGGAAACCCATCGGGCTGCTCAACGTGCGCGGCTACTACGACCCGCTTCTGCAGATGCTCGACAATATGGTGGACAACGGCTTTTTAAAACCCGACAACCGTCACCTCTGCCTCGACGCCTCCGATGTGAGCGGGTTATTGGAAAAAATGACGACCTACGAGTATCAGGCTCTGAAAAAATGGCTCTGAAAGTGAAAAGGGGGTTAAAGTTCTTTTAAAAAAGCCCTGCCAGGTGTGACGAGCTTTTGATTTTCGGTTTTAAGGGTGCTACTTTTGTTTTCTCATAATCAAAACTGAAAGTTTCCGCTATGCGCAAACTCCTCGTGACTTGCCTCATCTCTCTTCTGGCCGGCGTTATTTTTGCCCAGACGACTCCCCGCAGCAATGCCGTCCGGCCAGGTTCTGCCAAAACCAGTCTGACCCCCAATCAGAGAGGTGGCACTACTCCGGCCCAAACACAGGCCCGCCCTGCGCAGTCGCCGGACACCAGATCGGCGAAGCCTGCTGCGTCGCCGCGTTCAGGTGCAAGCAATAATGCTGCGCGCACTTCATCACAGCCCTCAACGACGCAGAGCCGCAGTACCTCCCAGTCGCAAAACAATGGCGCCGCGACGCGCAGCCAATCTGCGCGCCCTTCCGCTACATTGAATCAAAACGCAACCAATAGCAACACGACTGCCCGTAACATCAACGATGCCTCCAAAAAAGCGCCTGAAATAAAAGCCGTGAATCCGGTGCGAGTGAAATGGATGACCCTGGAAGAGGCGCTGGAAAAAAGCAAAACGGACAAACGCAAAATATTTGTGGACGTGTACACCGATTGGTGCGGGTGGTGCAAACGCATGGATTCCACTACTTTTATGAATCCTGCCGTAGTGCAGTACCTGAATGACAACTACTACCCGGTGAAATTCAACGCCGAACAGCAGAAGGAAATCGTGTACAAGGATAAAACGTATCAGTTCAAAAAGAACGGTGCGCGGGGTTATCACGAATTGGCTGCCGAGTGGCTTAACAACCGCCTGAGTTACCCGACGGTCGTTTTTTTGGATGAAAATCAAGGCGTTATCCAACCCTTGCAAGGCTATCAGGATGCGACAAAAATGGAGGCTGTGCTCAATTACTTTGGCACTGACAGCCACAAAAAAACACCCTGGGAGTCGTACCAAAAGAACTTCACAGGTAATGGCCAATAGCAAGTCAATGCAAGAATGGACAGCGAGCCGGAATCGTTTGATACGATGATTCCGGCTCGCTTTTTTTAATCGCCTGATTCGACAGGCGTGAACCCGACAAGTGTAATCGTGTTATTTGTCCGAGCTGTCTTGAACCATGACAAAATCCTTTGAAGAACTTGTAAATGCCCCAGTCCCGGTGCTGGTTGATTTTTGGGGAACCTGGTGCGCTCCCTGCCGCGCCATGCATCCTGTCCTTGACCAATTGGAAGCGGAAATGGGCGAGCGTGTACGTATTGTAAGGATTGACGTGGATGAACACCTCGACCTGGCAGTCCGCATGAAAGTGATGGGCGTTCCGATGTTCGTTGTTTTCAAAAATGGGCAGGAATTGTGGCGCGACGCGGGTGTGCTTTCAAAAGAGACGTTGCGAAAAGCCATCGAAGCGGCAGAGCAAGCAGCCTGAATATTCACCATTTTTCAAAAATACCTGCCGGCGGAGCATCCATTACCTGGATTGGCGTCATCGAACCGCGCTCGCCGCGACTTTCCGAAAGCAGGATTTTCCCATATTGCCGGTACTGCTCCCAGGGATTTTGAATCTTCGGCTGTTCGTCCGTAAATTTCTCGAAATAAGCCCATTGCGTCACCAACCGGCTTTTTTTATCCACCCAAACGTGGTATTTATTGTCGGGTGTGACGCCTACTTTGGAAAAAGTCATTTGTAGAACATCCGCCTTTTCACCTTGCGCGGTTTGTTTTTCCCCCAAATATTTCAATGTCACGCCCGAGTCTTTCAGTTTGAATGGCATCACGAGCCAGTAAGCGTCATTAATCCAGATTTTTTTGCCGATGTCGAGATATTTGGCGAGCGAATCGGGGTCGGTTTGTTCCACGCTGTCGAGCAGCACTTTGCCCGAGCCATCATTCGTGTTGATGATAATTTTCAAAGGCCGGTTGAGAAATTCGATGCGGCAGAGTCCGGTCTGTTTATCCCACAAGAGGGTGCGCCGCCCGAAAAAATTCCAGGAAATGCAACGTGTTTCGTCCCAGGCGCGGCGACCGCCCATCGCGTGCATCACCTCGTCGGCCACAGCGACGGCTTTCAGGTCGGAGTCGGCGATGTTGAAATCGGAAGCGGGGGGATTGGGGTCGCCGGGTTCGCATGCCGTGAGGCCAAGCGCGAGCAGGCTGACAAAGAGCGATGTTTTGTGTAAAAAGTTCATCTCCAAAATTATACGCCGGAATGACAGGCCGGCAAGTTTTACCGAAATATCATTCCGGCGTACATTTGCCAACAAAATTACCCGAACTTAAAATATTCTCACTGCCGCCAGCAGGTTTTTGATTTTGAAAAAATAAATCTTTATCACCCTCTTTGTTTCCCATGACTCCGCTCGCCGAACGTATGCGCCCCCAAACCCTCGCCGAATTTGTCGGTCAGGAACATCTCGTAGGAGAAGGCGCAGTGCTTCGGCAAGCCATCGAACGGGGGAAAATCCCTTCTTTTATCCTGTGGGGGCCGCCGGGAGTAGGCAAAACGACACTCGCCCAACTTATTGCCAAACTGCTGAACAAGCCTTTTTTCCAACTTTCGGCCATCAATGCCGGCGTGAAAGATATCCGCGAAGCCATCGAGAGCGCCGACAAGCAGAACCTTTTTCAGCAAAAAGGGGCGATACTTTTTATTGATGAAATCCATCGTTTTTCAAAAAGTCAGCAAGACGCGCTGCTCGGCGCGGTGGAAAAAGGCATCGTGACGCTCATCGGCGCGACGACGGAAAACCCTTCCTTTGAAGTCATTCCCGCTTTGCTCTCGCGATGCCAGGTATATGTTTTACAACATCTTACAAAAGAAGAGCTCATTAGTTTGGTGAATCGGGCGCTGCAGCAGGACGTGTTTTTGAAAGATCAGGACATCAAAATCGAAGAGTACGACGCCCTCCTGCTCTACTCCGGAGGCGACGCCCGCAGGCTGCTGAACGCGCTGGAACTCATCACCAATTACCGCCACCCCGGCGAAACTTTTCAGATTACCAACGACCTCGTTCGCGAACTCATCCAGCAAAATGCTGCCCTCTACGACAAAACCGGCGAACAGCACTACGACATCATTTCAGCCTTCATCAAAAGCATGCGCGGCAGCGACCCTAACGCTGCCGTTTATTGGTTGGCTCGCATGCTCGATGGCGGCGAAGACATCGAGTTCATCGCCCGGCGCATGGTCATCCTCGCTGCCGAAGATGTGGGTTTGGCCAATCCGAACGCATTGCTGCTGGCGACGACTACGATGGACGCCATTCGTATGATCGGCATGCCGGAAGCGCGGATAATTCTCTCGCAGTGTGCCGTTTATCTCGCCACCTCACCCAAAAGCAATTCGGCGTATATGGCGATTGAACACGCCGCAAGCCTCGTAAAACAGACCGGCAGCCTGCCCGTCCCGCTTCACCTGCGCAACGCACCGACCAAGTTGATGAAAGAACTGAACTACGGTTCCGGGTATCAGTATGCCCACGATTTTGAGGGAAATTTTGTGCAGCAAGACAATTTACCCAAAGAAATTGACGGGAAAATCCTCTACGAACCGGGCGCGAATCCTTCAGAGGAACGCGTACGGGCGAAATTGAGAGAGGACTGGAAGGGGAAGTATAAATATTGACCTTCATCGGTTATTCTCCACTCAATCAACCGCATTCGCATTTGTTAAAATTATTTTATTTTTCTCTGTTAAATCCTTCATAAAGGTTAAACCCGTACTAAACCCTCTCTCCGCTCTTGACTTGAGCCCCTCTTCGCCCCTACGTTTGCCTTAAAATTAAGCAACATGAAAAAGACCCTGTTTTTGCTCCTTTTGGCGGCAATCTTATTCACACCTGCCTGCGATGACGACCCCGATCCCCTGAGTCTCGACCGCTTCGACGTGCGTTGGTTCGACGACGACCAGTCGGGCACCCAAACACCAGGCGACGCCCTCCAATTCATCATCCAGGTCAGCACGACCGACCCGGACGCCGACGACCAGTTTATCAGAGAGTGGGAATTTACCTACACGGTGAATGGCATTTTTGGTGGTATCCTGCAAGGCGATGAAGGGCTCCGCAGTAACACGATTAACCTCGACGCGGAGGTTTTTATCGGTAATTTGTGGGTACCCGGTCCCGGCCAGTTGAAACCCGGCGATGTCGTGGAGTTTCGCCTGTGGGTAATTGACAACTGGGGCACCCAGGTAGAACAATTTCACCGTTTTATACTGGAATAATAGTACGTTTGTCTCGACTGCTTTTCTTGTTTTGGCCGCCTGTTTCACCAATAGGGGCCATTTTTTTTAAAAATTTTGGCGAAAGAGGCCAACCGATAACGGCCAGAAACGGCAGTTCGTAGAAACTTAATTTCAGGCACGAACTTTCGCGTTAACTTTGTGTTCCTTTTGGCCTGCACCACACAGGCTTGCTATTTTGCTCTTACCAAAATAAAATTATCGCATGGGACAAACCACAACTGCTGCCGACAACCTTCAAATCATCCGCCAGAGCGCCCGCGATTTTGCGGAAACCTACATCCGCCCGCACGTGATGGAATGGGATGAAAGTCAACACTTCCCGATGGATCTGTTTCACCAAATGGGCGAACACGGTTTTCTCGGCGTATTGGTACCTGAAGAATACGATGGCGCCGGACTTGGCTACCAGGAATACATCACGATTATCGAAGAAATTGCCAAAGTTTGCGGCTCCATTGGCCTGAGTGTAGCGGCACACAACTCGCTTTGTACCAACCACATCCTCTCATTTGGCACCGAAGAACAAAAGCAAAAATATCTTCCGAAACTCGCTACCGGCCAATGGGTGGGTGCTTGGGGGCTCACCGAACCAAATACGGGTTCTGATGCCATGCGTATGCAATGCACCGCCATACGCGATGGCGATTATTGGGTCTTAAATGGCAACAAACTCTGGATTACGCATGGCAAGAGCGGTCACGTGGCCGTCGTCATTGCACGCACCGGAGACTTGCTCGACAGCCGGGGCATGACGGCTTTTGTGGTCGAACGTGGTACGCCGGGTTTTTTGGCAGGAAAAAAAGAAAACAAACTCGGCATGCGCGCGAGCGAAACAGCCGAAATGATTTTTGACAACTGCCGAATTCATAAAAATCAGGTACTTGGGCAAGAAGGCGAGGGATTTATCCAATCCATGAAAATTTTGGATGGCGGACGCATCTCGATCGCAGCCCTGTCGCTCGGCATTGCTAAAGGCGCCTACGAGGCTTCGGTCAAATACGCGAAAGACCGCCAGCAATTTGGTCAGCCGATTGCCAACTTTCAGGGAATCAGTTTCAAACTGGCCGACATGGCTACCAAAATTGAAGCGGCCGAACTACTCACACGTCAGGCCGGCCAACTGAAAGATCAGGGTAAAAAACACACGAAAGAAGCAGCAATGGCTAAATATTATGCTTCCGAAATTGCCGTCGAAGTCAGCACCGATGCCGTTCAGGTGCACGGCGGATATGGCTATACGAAGGACTTCCCAGTGGAAAAATTTTATCGTGATTCCAAACTTTGCACTATCGGAGAGGGCACTTCGGAAATTCAAAAACTGGTGATTGCCCGCGAGGCATTGAAATGAGAAAGTATACCGGAAAAAAAGAAAATTTTTTTCCGGTACGATATTTGATTTTTTTACCTTTGTATCCGAAAAATTGAATTCAAGAATTTTCCCATAGTTTGTTTTGTTTTGTAATTTTTGAGCCTCTGCAGCTTGCTGTGGAGGCTTTTTCAATTTAAGGCGCTAAATTTCAATGGCTTAAAAAGCGAGCAACGCTTCTACATTTGCGCCATGAAAATTCACGTGCTCGACCTTGAATTCCTGAATATTCAAAACGCCATCGCCATTTTTGTGGTGGAAGGTCCGCAAGGTTTGGTTTTGGTGGAGACCGGACCAGCGTCCACATTGCTTCATTTGGAGGCGGCACTCCAAAAAAACGGATGGCGAATAGCCGATTTCAAGCAAGTTTTCCTTTCGCACATTCATTTCGACCACGCAGGAGCGGCATGGGCATTTGCCGAAAAGGGCGCTACCATTTACGTTCATCCCAAGGGACTGCCGCACCTGGCCTCGCCTGATAAGCTTTACAATTCGGCGCGGATGATTTACAAAGAACAGATGGACACGCTGTGGGGGCCTATGCGCCCGATCCCTGAAAATCAACTCTATGCACCGGGGCACGGCGAGTCTATCGAGGCTGGCGGATTGGAATTTACAGCGTGGCACACGCCGGGACACGCCGTCCACCACATTGCATGGGCGGTGAGCGACGAGCGGAAAGAGACGGTTCTTTTTACCGGCGATGTAGCGGGTGTAAAAATTGGGAATGGCCCCGTTATGCCGCCCTGTCCGCCGCCGGACGTCCATGTGGAAGACTGGCTGGCTTCGATTCAGCTCATGCGCGAGTTGTCTGTTTCAACCTTGTTTTTAACCCATTTTGGAAAAATCACAGCGAAAAAAGAACATCTGGACGCTTTGGAGCGGCATCTGCTTTCCTGGGCTACCTGGATGAAACCTTTTGCCGAGCAACACACTCCGCCAGAACAAGTTGTCCCGCTTTTTGAAAAATTTGTCGCCGAACAACTCGCGGCGCTTGGCGTGGATGAAGCCGGCCGGCAGCGATACGAAGCAGCCAATCCGGCCTTTATGTCGGTGGCAGGGCTGTTGCGATACTGGCACAAAAAACTTTTTTGAGCAAAATTGTGCGACGTTTTTGCGCGCCACCTACCATTTCGTATGGATATTTTACAAAAAATAGAAAAACAGGAAGTTTTGATCATTGGCGATGTCATGCTCGACCGCTACCTCACCGGATCTGTCAGCCGTATTTCACCGGAAGCGCCGGTGCCAGTTGTGCTGCACCGGGAGACGGAAGATCGCCTGGGGGGGGCAGCCAACGTAGCGCTCAACGTGCGGGCGCTTGGCAGCGTGCCAGTATTGTGCAGCGTAGTGGGGGGTGACGAAGACGGCGAATTATTACGGCAAATCCTTCCAGCCAATGACATTTCGGCAGAAGGAATCGTGACAATCCCTGGCCGCCGAACGACCGTGAAAACCCGTATTTTGGGAAATAATCAACAGATGTTGCGCATTGACCGGGAAGACACGCATGACCTGACTGCCGACGAAGAGGGGTTTTTTTTACAAAAAGTCTTGCTCCTGCTGGAAGAGCGACCTGTTCGCGTAGTTATTTTTCAAGATTATAATAAAGGCGTATTGACGCCGGGAGTTATTCGGGTTATCATCGCCGAATCCCGCAAACGGGGCATTTTGACTGCTGTGGACCCTAAAAAAGCTAACTTTTTCGCTTTCGAGGGCGTGGATTTGTTTAAGCCGAATTTAAAGGAAATCCGTGACAGCGCGCCTTTTGCCGTGCATCCGACGCTGGAGTCCCTGCAACGCGCTTCCGATTTTTTGCGCGAACGGCTTCAAAATCGCCTTACCATGATTACCTTATCTGAAAAAGGCTTATTTTTGGACGGCGGAACGGGCGGCAGAATTTTCCCCACTGTGCCGCGCAATGTGGCGGATGTGAGTGGCGCAGGCGACACGGTAATAAGCATAGCGGCGCTCGGCATGGCAGCAGGTTTGGATTTGGATACGATAGCCGCTTTGTCCAATTTGGCGGGGGGGCAAGTATGCGAATTTCCGGGCGTGGTGCCTGTGCGCCGCGATATTTTGGCAGCAGAACTCAAACATTTTCAGATACAAAATCCACTGCCATGAAAACATGTGTTATTGCGCTCTTTACCCTGATTACAGTCTCAGCCCTGAATGCTCAATCTTTGGCGGCTCCCGATACGCTGATTGCAGAATATTTTGAAACGGATCCGACGCCGCTCATGGCGCTGATTCCTTCCGGCGACGATCAAATCTGGGTCAATTATGACGCCGACGGAGTATCGAGTTTATGCCTCGAAGGGCCTGCTCCTGCGCCATCGGGCTGGCTTTGGGATGCCGATTTGGGAAGTCTTGATCCGCAACAGTCCGACAACAACGCCTTCACCAGTTGCTCTTACCTGACCGACCCTGATGTTCGAAACTCTAATTGGCTGATAACCAAACCTGTTTCGATACCGGATACTTCGTACCATCTTTACTGGCGTTCGCTCTCGTTTTACGGGCCGGGGTTCCTGGACGGCTATAAAGTGTTGGTTTCCAAAACATCCAACGATCCAGCCATGAATGTTTTCACCGACACACTCTTCGTCGCCGCTGAAATGATTCAGAATTCAGTGCCGCCAGGCTCGCTCAATGTTGAAGATTATGTGTTCTCGCCAGGGTATATTCATGCCAACGGTTTTACCGACGCCGATTACTTTTTTGTAGATAATTCGCAGGGGCCGCCGTTTCTGCACGGCAAATTCGAGCCGCACGAGGTAAGCCTTGCCGCCTATGCCGGTCAGACGATTTACATCGCGTTTTTGCACGATTCACAGGATGACTTTATCCTGCAAATTGACGACATTCTGGTTTCCAAATCAGAGATGTCGCCAGCCACGACGCTCGAAAATGTGCTGTATTTCAATGTTTTGCCCAATCCTGTGCGCGACAATGTTTATTTTTCCTGGAAAACGCTCACGGCAGAAAACGGCCAGCTTGTTGTTCAGGACCAGGCGGGAAAAATCGTTGCCCGGCAGTCTTTCAGTAGTCGTCAGGAAGGTTTAATATTTTTTGAGACAAGCCAATGGGCACAGGGCGTTTATATATGCACGCTGGAAACGACCACCGGACGGGCGACGACAAAACTGATCAAATTCTAAATGTTGGTTGTGATTGCTGCGCCTAATGTTCAGCGAACAAATTCTTTCAGAACAAAAAAAGTCGTTTCTTTGCGCCGTTATTTCTGACTAAAGTCCTTTGACATCCCATGTTAAGTCGCCGCAGCGTTCGAATTAAAGTGATGCAACTGTTGTACATGCTCAATCGCGACGAGCAACTCGCTTTTCCCGACCTGGTAAAAGAGTACAACGATGGTATCTGGAAAACATACGAACTCTACATCCTCCACCTGTATTTGTTGCTAAAAGTAGCGCAATACGCCGAAAAAGACGCTGCCAATCGCGCTGCAAAACACCTTCCAACGGATGAAGACAAAGCATTCACGCCGCGTCTTTACAAGAATCCCTGCACGCAGAGTCTCGCCAATCACACCGATTTTCTCAATATTGTCGCCAAGTACAAAATCAACGAAAATATTGACGACGACCACATCCGCTCCATCTATCTGGCTTTTGCAGACACCCCGGAGTACAAGACTTATCTCGCCCTCCCCGAGCCTGCGAACGAAGATCACACCAAGATGCTGCTCGAACTTTATCGCTTCCTGTTGAGCAACGACTTGTTTCTTGAAATATCGGAAGACCATTTCAATAACTGGCCTGACGACGAGTCGCTCGTGGTAGGTGCGATCAAAAAATCGCTGAAAGCGATGCCTGTAAGCGGCGAGTTTTACAAAGAATTTGAGCCATCGGACGAAACGGTGCGGGAATTCGGAGAGCAACTGTTGCGCAAAACCTGCCAGGAAGATCGCGCTTTGTTCGAACAGATAGAGCCGACGCTCAAAAACTGGGACGCCGACCGTGTAGCCGTGCTCGACATGATTATGTTGAAAATGGCGCTTTGCGAATTGCTTCATTTCCCTACGATTCCAACCAAAGTAACATTGAATGAATTCGTGGAAATCTCGAAGGTTTACTCTACTGAAAAAAGTAAGGATTTCATCAACGGTATTCTTGACCGCTTGATGAAAAAACTGGTGAAAGAAGAAAAAATCGTAAAAGAAGGCAGAGGTCTGGTAGAATAAGCGAACTTGAAAATATACGAAAAAAGCCCGTGACACACTTGCGTCACGGGCTTTTTCATTTTTGAAAAAATGCTTGTTCAGTTCATCGTCAAGGGTTTACCTTGATAGAAGTCAAGAATTTTCAGTTTAAACAGGTAATCGTAACGCGCTACCGTAAGGTCGTTTTCGGCGATGTCGAGGTTGTTTCTCGCCGTGGTGAGGTCGAGCGTATTGACCGCGCCGAGTTGGTGGCGTTTTTCGGTATTTTCAAAAGCGATTTTAGTGGCATCGAAAGTCCGTTGAGCAGCTTCGAGTTGTTTGCGGGCAGCGCGGGCGTTGGCGATAGCCGTTTGAATGTCATTTTTCAATTGTTGACGCACCTGATTCTGTTGCAGTTGCGTGTTCAACACATTGAGGCGTGCGCGCTCCACACTAAGACGGACGCGGCCATTTTGGTAAATGGGAATGCTGATATTCAGCCCGACACTTTGACCAAAGTTTTGGTCAATCTGGTCGAGGTATTTCACCGTTCGGATCCCTGTCGGAATGTTCGCAGTATCTCCGACAAATTGCAAGGTGCGGTTTTCGCCATCTATACGGACCGGCAAAGCCGGCTCGATGATTTGTGTGTATCCTGTCGGGAATTTATAGGCAGTAGAGTAATTGGAGTTCAGGTTCACACCAAATGAAACAGTGGGCCAATAAGCCGCTTTGGCAAGGTAAATTCCTTCTTCCGCGCTTTTTATACGATAGTCGGCAGCCCGAATGTTAGGCTGGGTTGTGAGCGCCGTGGTGTATACTGGCGTCAGGGTCAACTCTTCGGGAGCCACCTCAGCGGGAATGATGATCGAGGGGCGTTCGATGCGCAAATCGTAATCTGGTTCCAATTGAAGCAGTTGCTTAAGACTAAGGTAGGCGAGGTCAACACTGTTTTGAGCTTGCACTGCCGCTTGTTCGCCCTGGGCAATTTGGGCGAGAATATTGTAGCGGTCAGCAGCAGGCAAAGTGCCGGCGTCAATCAGTTTCTGGGTAGCGTTGAGTTGTTCAGTACTGGTAGCGACGCGTTCCCGTGCATTTTTCAGTTGTTCCTCGAACAAAAGAATGTTCAGGTAGGCCTGTGCAATTTGCAGCGCGAGCGTATTGGTGGTTTGGTCGGCATCCGCCTGTGCGGCTTGTGCATCCCATCGGGCCTGTTTGATCGAGTGGTGGATGAGACCGCCTTGAAAAAGGTTGACGCCGGCGCTTACGCCAATGCTATTGAAGCCTGTGGCGACTGTGCTAAACTGGTTGGTCGTCGGGTCAATGGTACGACCAAACTGCTCGCCCGCGTTAAAATTGGCACTTACATTGGGCAGCCGGGAAGCCTTTGCTTGTCTTTCGGAGAGCAGGGCTGTCTTGACGTTAGCTTGCGCCTGCTTCACACTCAGGTTGTTTTCCCAAGCATACTGGACACAACGTTCGAGCGACCAAACCTCTTGCGCGGCAGCGTCCCACCAGAAGAAAAAGGTCGCCAGGAGGGTTAAAAAAATGTATTTCATTGTGTAAAAAAAGTAGTTATGCCTGCTTTTCAGCCGTTTTTATCCGGATGCAAGAGTACGAAGCGCCTGCGGGGTGTGGCAGGAAATTTCTATAAATGAATGATTTGGGCGGATAAAGAAGGGGAAAGAGGCTGTTTTGTTCTCACTGAAGTTTTTGTGCATATGAATATATTGCGCCTGGGTAGGCGTTTGTCTGCACGGCATACTGGTATTCCGTAGGGCAGTGCTTTATTTTTGTTGTGTAAAATGCCGGTGCTAAATCTTTAAACCTGCCAGCAATTTCTTCATCTAAACCCTCCGCCAGGATATTGGCCCATTCATCGGTGCATGGGATCGCCTGTGCGAGACACTTCGCGCCGACAGTATGGAGTGGGGTGGAAGAGTTGCACAAGAGAATTTCGGCAAAAAAACAGCAGCGCGCAAAATCCCAGAAATTGCTCTCTGAATCACAGTTGACCTTCTGGTTTTTATTTTAAAGATTTAATTTTTAAACACTTATGAAAATCAAGCACTTCCTTGTGGCCTGCCTGTCGGCGGCTTTTTCAACGTTCGCCCACGCTCAAACGACCGTTGACTGGGCAACCGACGTGGCGCCCATCCTCTATGAAAACTGCGTAAAATGCCATCGCGACGGCGGCATCGGACACTTTTCGCTCATTGGCTACGGCAACACCGCCACCAACAGTTTTGCCATCATGGACGCTACGCAGGCCCGCCGGATGCCGCCCTGGAAACCGGACCCCAGCTACCGCCGTTTCGCGCATGAACGCCGCCTGACCGACGAACAAATCCAGACTATTCAGGACTGGGTACTCGCCGGTGCAGCTCCCGGCGACCTGAGCCAGGCTCCTCCCGACCCTGTTTTTGTCCCCGGCTCCAATGTCGGCGCACCGGATCACATCCTCACTACGCCGCTTTATACAGTGACGGCAACGGAGGACGAGTATCGCTGTTTCGTCATTCCCAATGGCCTGAATCAACCGGCCTTCCTGCGTGGGCTTGAAGCCATTCCCGGAAATCACGAAGTAGTGCACCACATTTTGATTTATGAAGACACGACCGGACAGGCGAAAGTACTCGACAGCCAGACCCCCGAACCGGGTTACGTCAATTTCGGTGGCACTGGCGTGAACGGTTCGCGGCTCATCGGGGCCTGGGTACCGGGCTCGACGACCATCCTGACACCGCCATTTATGGGTATGAAACTGACACCCGGCGCCGACCTCATCGTACAAATGCACTATCCCAAAGGCGTCGCCGGGATGAGCGATATGACGACGCTCAATTTTTTCTTTACGCCGACCAATGAAAATATTCGTGAAATCCGACTTGCACCGCTCATCAACCACACGCCGCTTTCGCTCGAAGGCTGGCCGCTTGTCATTCCTGCCAACCAGGTAAAAACCTATCATGCGAAATTTAAAACGCCAATAGATGGCTCGGTACTGAGCGTAGCGCCGCACATGCATCTCATCGGGCGCAGCATTTATAGCTATGCCGTGACTCCCCAAAACGATACCATCCCGCTCATCCGAATCAACGACTGGGATTTCCATTGGCAAGGTGGATATTATTTCCAAAAGGTGCAAAAAATACCGGCTAACTCGACGGTGCATGCCTTCGCTACTTATGACAATACGCTGAATAACCCGTTTCAGCCAAGCAATCCGCCGCAATTGGTGACGCAGGGCGAGGCTACTACTGACGAGATGATGCTCATTTATTTTGCCTTTCTGGAATATCAGCCCGGCGACGAAGAAATTTTGCTCGACAGTACCTTGCTTAGTTCGGCGGCGCCTTTCCTATCTGATGCTCGGGACATTGGCGCTATGCGGGCATTTCCGAACCCGGCGAACGAACAAATCTCCATTGAATTTGAAATTGCAGAAATGACAGATATTCAGGCAAGTATCACAAATCTGAATGGCGGAGTTCTGAAAATCTTTGCCGAAAAACACGACCTCGCGCCGGGTATTTACCGCGAAAATGCTGACATCCGCGATTTGCCACCGGGCGTTTATTTGGTTAAAATCCAGACCTCGAGTGGCAAAAACAGGGTGACAAAAATCGTAAAACAATAACCGGAAAATACTACCGCGTTTGCAAATTTTGGCAACATTCGGGTACTGTCGGCCTGATTGCCCAATGGGAAAAATGACAAGAGCCCCCTGTATGACAGGAGGCTCTTGCGTTTTTAAACATCTGCCTCGAAAAGCAGATATTCGGAGTATTAGCGATTTACCACGACGCGGCGCATGGCAGTCTCACCATCAATGGTGAGGCGCAGGAAGTACGTGCCGTTGGTAAAACGGGTAAGGTCAATTCGCTGATTAAGTGCGTTCACTTTACCGGCGTCGAGCGTTTGGAGCGTCTGGCCGAGCGTGTTCACCACTTCGATGCGAACGTCGGCAGCATTTTGCAGCGAAAGGTTGAGCGTAGTGAAGTCTGCTGTCGGGTTTGGATTTACCGAAAGTAATTTCACAGACGCCGGGTCTTTCACGGCTGTGGTGAGGTCCACAGTGATGTCGTACGGGTCGGCGCAGCCAGTCAGGTCAGTGATAGTAGCGTTGTAAGTGCCTGCTTCAAGACCGGCGATGTCTTCGTCGGTGGAGGTAAAGCCATTCGGTCCAGTCCATTCAACCGTGTAAGAAAGGGCCGGGTCCTGAATGATGTCGAAGAAACCACCTGTAACGGTCAAATCAATAGCGCCGTCGCTATTGCCAGAAGTCGGGCTTGTCACATCTACCGTTGCATCCAGCGGAGTGAGTTCGGCCAGCAGCGTAATGGGAGCGGACTGACCCACGAAGAAGCAGCCATTCGAGATGTCGAGGTGGTGCAAAGCGGCCGGATCCGCCGGGATGGTATCAATAGCGCCTGCTACTACGACAGGAGTGAAATACCAGGTACCGTTTTGGTTGAGCGGATCACCGTCGTTCACCAGCGTAGGCACAAAGAGGCTCGGGTTTACGAAGAAGCTGCCCCAGTAAGAGGTAGTCAACGTTGGAGGCCAAACGCCACCCGTAACAGGCTGGGTAGTAATCGCCCAAGTCATACCGAAAACCGGGCCTTCCGTCGGCAGGGTGAAAGAAGCGTCATTCAAGGTAAGCACTTCGCTTGGGTTGCCACCGTTACAAACGATACCGTTGTTGGAGAGGTTGAAGGTACCTACGGCACCCTGAGCGCAGGTGATGCTGGGTTTCTGAAGGATTTCGATGCAATATTCGCCTACAGCGGCTACGCCACCAGCGCTCCAGCCATCTATCAAAATGTAGTAGTCAGTGCCAGCTTCGGTCTCAAAGTTCAGGAAACCAGCGCGGAAGTCGGTCAACGGGTCATTGTCAGCGAACAAATCTTCGTTGCACGCAATGGGAAGCAAGCTGCCGCATTCGCCAGTGTAGATGGCCATCTGCGTGTCGTCCACATAGCTGGTTGAGTTGCAAGGCACCGTCTGAATGTCGTAAGTGCCGCCGTCGCCGGTGAACGTGAACCACATCGAGTTGTCAATGGCTGGTATGCCGTTCGGGTTGCTGGTGCTGATATCGTCGAGGAAGCAACCGGGAGGAGCCGGGTCAGATGCGCCGACTGTGGCAGTTGTGTTGTCGTAGAGTCCGCTCGTTTGGGCTACGTTGGGCGCCTGGCCGAAGAGCAGGGAGATATCTTCAGCGCCGTCGCATTCATCCGTGTTATAGACGACAGCGGGCAATTCCACATACTCGACGTCGTCCACGTAGAAAGTGCTGACGTTGTTCGTGCCATAGAAGTTGATACCGCCGAGGTTTCTTTCATAAGCTGCCTTTTTCACGAAATTACCATCTACCCAGAATGTGACGAGATTGTTGTCGAGGTCAAATACATGTTTGCATTCGAGCCATTTGTCATTCGCGTAAGTAAATTTCGCCAACTCGACATTGTCGCCATCGGTAAACTGACCGGCGCCCGCGTTGTTGAAAAAGACATTCAGGTTCCAGTCGCCATTACCACCTACGAGCGGCACTGCTTGCTGCACATTGTAGTAAGCGTTTTTACCGGCAGGAATGTAAATTTTAAATTTGAGCTCGTATTTGCCGGTACTTTTATTCTGAAGAGCAAGCAGCACATCCTGTGGGCCGCCATTAGTCGCCGTGCTAAGAATTTTGAGCGAATTAGGCGCTGTGCTGGCCTGTTCAGTCGAAACAGTGCCATCTTCAGTACCACCTTCTGTGCCGCTCCAGGTAGTCCACCAAGTGGCTTGCGGGCCGAGTTTTTGAGCGGTGTTGTAAGAATCCAGGTTGTCGCAGATGATAGCCGAAGGGTTCAAATCGCATGGCACAGCGACTTCTTCTTCGTAAAGTTCGACATCGTCCACTTTCCAGTAGTACTCGAAAGTGCCCTGGTAGCGGAATTGAATCCAGACTTGCGCCTGGTTATCAGCCTGCGGAATAGCGATGTCAATCGGGCCCTGGTAAATGTTGGTACCTGCTCCCTGAGCTACCAGCGCATCCAGCTGAGCGAGGTTGTAGTAAGTGAAGTTGGTACCGTCAGTGCTGATGCCTACACGGCAAACTTCAGTCCCGGAGAAAGAACGCAGGTAGGTGAAGAATTTGAGGCGTACGTTGGATTTGCCCGTGCAGTTGGCCGGAACGCCTACGCCTGTCAGGCGAACATCATGCGCAAAGTTGCCGTTACTGTCGGAGTCGAAGTACATGTAACCCGTAGATGCAGTCGCCGACGCGAAGGCAGCGGGCAAAAAATCACCAGCTGTGGGATTATTGGTCCATTGCCAGGTTTTCGGGCCGCCATTGGTGCCGCTATGAACCCAGTTTGCAATGGAAGTAGCTTTGTCAGAAAAAGTTTCTGACCAGAAAGATTGTGCAAAAGCGCCCTGAGCGAAGCAGGTTAGGAGTAACGCTGCAAGCACGCTTTTAAAATTTAAAGTTCTTGTCATGGAAAAAATCCTTTTGGTTAACAGTTTTAGCATGAACGTTTGAAGCTGCCAAATTCCAAAAAAGAATCCGTAACGGACGGCTTCGCAAGAGGCTTTTTTGTCAATTGCCCGTTTTTTACAATTTCGGAAAAAATAACAACCTGAATTACAAATCTTTATCTGCGAACGACATGAATAGCCCGCTCGACGGTTTCGGACACTGCGACCGGATATCCGCAAGAGCTTCGGGTTGGAAGGCTAAACTTGTAGCCATTTACCTGCCCAATAGCACAATCCCGAACGGCGTATCGAGCACGACCTTCCCCGTTTTCACCGTCACTTTTTGGCCGGAATAATAATCCGTGAGTTCCGTCCCATCCGGGAAAGCGCCACGCAAGTCCACTTCTTTTTTGCCTGTCGGCCAATCGAGTCCCACAACCACTACGTCCATAAAAGTGTCGGACACATACTTGCGCTGGAACAGGTAAGGTTTTTCCGACAACATTTTGTGGACGCCCGCGCCGACGGCCACATGCGCTCGCCTGAACCTGCCGAGTTTTTGCCAGTGTTCGAGCACGTCTTTCGTGCGGAAACCGTTGCGTTCAGCGTTGGCGGCCAGTTCGTCCCAGTTCATAAACGAACGCAAGGTCGCGTCGCCCTGCGTGCCGGGGATATCGAGCGGACGGTTGGTCTCGTCGCCGTAATATACCTGCGACGCGCCGGGGCAAAGCAGGAGTTTGGTGCCTGCCTCGATGGGTTTTTTGCGCGCCTTGTCGAAAGGGCTGCCGTCGTCGTGCGAAGCGAGGTAGTTGAGCACGCTTTTGTTGCGGAGCTGGCCGTGCAGCAGGTTGGAGTATTTGGAAAAAATAGCTTCGTAAGAGGGGTTTTGCGCCTCTGTTCTCAAATCAAAATTGATAAGCGCATCGAAGCCGTTGTTGAAAAAATCCACTTTGCGGTCGCCAAAATCGTAGAGCCGACCGGCGGGAATGAAGTAATTGTACACTTCGCCCACCATGTAGAATCCGTTGTTGTCCAACACTTTAGCGGGATTGGCTTTTTTCCAGTCGGCAAAAGCGAGGTCGGCTTCGGCGCGCAGTTCCGCCCACACAGACTCTTCGATGTGTTTGGCTGTGTCGCAGCGGTAGCCGTCCACGCCGTATTTGCGCACCCAGTCCGTGAGCCATTTGATGATGTAAAAACGCGGCGCGCGCGGGTACCGGGTGCGTTTGAAAAAGGCGTCGAGTTCGGCCACTTCTTTTTCGTAGCGGCCTTCTTTTTTCCATTTTTCCACCAGAAACGGCGGCAAACTGACCGGCTCCCAACTCTCCGTTTTGATGTCGGGCAGGTTTTTCACCAGCGTACACTCGATGGTGGATTTGTAATCTTTGTACTCGCACTGCGGCCCGGTGCGCGCCCAGCCGGACCACAGCGGGTCTTGTTCCGTCACCGGTCCCGTGTGGTTGATGACCACGTCGAGGATGACGCGGATGCCGCGCCGGTGGGCTTTTTCTACCATTTCGGCGAGGTCTTTTTCGGTGCCGAAATTCGGGTCGAGGCGCGTCCAGTCCTTCGTCCAATAGCCGTGAAAGCCGTAGGTCGCGCCCGTGCCTTCGTCCACGAAGCCGTGAATCTGCTCCACGACGGGGGTAAACCAGATGGCCGTGATGCCCAATTTGTCGAAATAACCTTCCTCGATTTTTTTTGTGATGCCCCGGATGTCGCCGCCCATGAAGCCGCGCAGGGTGGCGGTTTTGGCCGTGCGGCCAAAATTCACGTCGTTTTTCCGGTTGCCGTTGTTAAAACGGTCGGTGAGCAGGAAATAAATATTGGCATTTTCCCACAAAAAAGGCATTCTCGGAGCCTGGTCGCCCGTGGCGGGTTGCGGGGTTTTGCAGGCGAAAAAGGAAAAAAGGAGAAGACCCGCCGTCGTCAAGACTTTGGCGGGTAAAAAATTGAAAAATCGCTTCATGTTGCAAGGATGTTTGTGGGTGCAAGGTATCTTTTTTTGTCATCCTGTAAGGATCTGTCCGCTCTACGGGCGCGTACATCGCGAAATCCTTCGTAGAGCGGACAGATGTTTACAACATGACAAAAAAGGGAAGAGAAAGCCCCTCACAGCTCCTCCGCCTCCTTCAGCCGGCGCAGGTAGCCCATCTTGCGGATGCGTGTGAGCGCCTCGGCCTTGTGCTGCTCCGCTGCCTCGTGCTGGCCCTGTGCACGGGCGAGGCGGGCCATTTCTAAGTGATAGTCAGCGAGATAGAGACCCATATGGCCGCTCTCGGCGATGTCGAGGACTTCGGCGAGGTCGGTGTGCGCCTCGGCGTAGCGGCCGCGCTGCCGATGCCAGGCGGCACGGGCGAGGAGGCCTTTGGCTATAAATTCAACTGCGCCAGCCTTTCGCAAACCTTCGACAGCCAGATGGAGATATTGCTCGGCATCTTTTTTATGCTCATTGGCGGGCGAGTTGGCAGCGGCGAAGGCATGGGCGCGGCCAATAGAAAGCTGGTCGAGGGCAACATCTAACAGCACGGGGTACTGTTTCGCCCATTCCGAAGTCGTTTTCGCCCGTTCCAAAGCCTCCTCCCATTTCCCCATACCCAGCAGTAGGTCGCAATACCTATAGCTACCCAGCGAGAACAAAAAATGGAACTCAGGCCGCCTTTCCCGCTGCATAACCTCGGCTTCTTCGAGCCAGCGCAAGGCTTCTTCCGGCTGACCGGACTGATGCAAAGCATCGGCGAGGGTGCATCTGTTCACTTCTTTTTGAAAACCATCACCGCTTTTGTCAGCGTATTCCACCCCCTGCCGCCCGTACTCGACTGCTTCGGGCAGGTGGCCGAGAGTAAGGTAGAGCTCGCTGAAGTTGGAGGCATCTTGCGCTGCGCCTTTCCAGTCGTTTTGTTTCAAAGCCATTTCCATACTCGCCTTCATCGGCTCCGCTGCCTCGAACAACCTGCCCAAGCCACGCAGCAGAAACCCCGCCCAACTCAACACGACGGCTTGCCTTGCCTCGCTCATGTTCCGCGAAGGTTGCGACCACGCCCGCTCGAACAGATGCGCCAACGCGGTCAAATCAGAGCCGAATGCGCCGAGTTTTTTGACAGAATAAGCCTCTTTCCCCCTCCTGATTCTTTCCCAATACACCTCCATCACTGCCTTCTGCTGCTCGCCCGCCCGCGCCCCGTGCGCCATAGCGAGGAAAAGCGGCTCCATCTCTTCGAGGGTGTCGGGCAGGTGTTTTTCGGGCAGCTTTCGGTAGTATTCGAAGAGGCGCAGGTTGGCTTCGCGCCATGCCTTCGGCAAGTCTTTTTCTAACTTTTCCCCAAAATGCTCGCGCACGAGCGGGTGCGCGTCGAGCGCCGCCGTGTGGCGCAAGGCGGTCAAGCGGGGCAGGTTTTTGGGCAGTTCGCCCTCCGGCAGGGGGATTTCGCTGAGCAGGCCGAGGCGGGCGAGGTTGTTCAAAGCGTCGCGCAGGGCTTCCTCGTCGCAGTCGCGCAGGCCCTCTGTGAGGCCGGCGATGTCGGGCGCTGTCAGCAAGGCTTCGAGCGCTTCGACGGGGGCGGGGCGGTCGAACAGGCCGAGCATCCGAAGCAGGGCGACTTCCGGCGCAATGCCCTTTTTTTTGTGATTTTCGGAAATCCAGCCGACGTAGGCTTCCATCACGTGGCTGGCGTGGAGGCCGGATTTTTTTTTCTTTAAAAAGCCGCTCGATTTGGTCGCGTTTGCGGATATCGGGGTCGTGGGGCCAGCGCGCCGCGACGTAATTGCCGAGCAGGCGCAGTGCGAGGGCGTGGCCTTTGTAGGCTTGCACGGCGGCTTTTAGGTCGCGTTCCGGGCCGCGCGCGCCGATTTGTCGGAGCAAATCTTTACCCGCCATATCGTCGAGGTTTTCCACTTCGCGGCTTTGGTGCTGCGGCGCTGCGATGCCCGCGAGTTCGCCGAGCGCCACGCGGGTCGTGCAGATGCAAAGCCCCGGCTGCGCTGCGGCCAGTTCTTTCAAAAAATAGCGCAAGGCGGGGTCTTTCAACTGGCCTTCGAGCGGGCCGGGCGGGTATTGCAGCGGCTCTATGCCGTCGAGCACGAGCAGGCTGCGGCGGGCGCGCAGGGCTTTGACGAGTGCGAGGGCGCGTTCGCGGGGGTCGGTGGGCGGGTTTTCGACGCCGAAAAAGGCGTTGGCGCGGCTGAAAAATGGGTCGGACGAACTCTGGCGCTGGTCGCCCGTGCCCTGACTGTAAAAAGAAAAAGCGAAAATAGCGTCGGGTTGCTCGCCCAGCGCGGGCAGGCGGTTGAGCAGCCACCAGGTGACGAGGGTGGTTTTGCCCGTGCCGCCGGGGGCGACGAATTCGAGGAGATTGGCGGAGGGGTTTTGCCAGCAGGTGTCGAGCAGGTCGAGTTCTTCGGCGCGGCCTACGAAGTGGGGGTGGAGGATGGGGAGGTGGGAAATTTCGATTTGCTGCGGCTGCGCAGGTTTTTTAGCCAAAAAATCAGGGCGTTCGCCAAGTTCGGGCTTGTCAGAATGTCCGAAAATGGCTTTCAGCAAAACTTCAAATTGCGTTTCAAAAGCCTCATCTTTCCGAAAATCCGCGCCTGCCCGGCCTTTCATAAAAAAAGGAACGGCGTCCGAGTGGTTTCCACGCCGATGCAAGGGGATGAATTTTTGGCTCAACCCATCGTCGTAAATCTCGGCGGAGATGACCATGCCTTCGTAGCCCACGCCTTTTTCGCGCCCGTCGGCTTTGGCTTTGTATTTTTCAGTCAAAACAATCAAAACCTTATCCGACGAGGAAACGGCCTGCTCCATGAAATGGAGAAAGTTCGTTCCGGGCGGACAGTCGTATCGGTCTAAAATGACCTGAACACTCCTGCTGATTAGCCTGTCGGCGAGGGTTTTGACCCACTGTTTGTGGTCGTCGTCGTCCCAGGAATAAGAGATGAAAACCTTTGGATTGGGAATCATTTGTGGAATGGGCGTTTTGCTGAAAATGAAATATCAGGGCGCGTTTGCCGCGACAAATCAAGCGAAAATCCATCTCTTTTGGAAGAAATTTTTTACCGCCGCAACACCTTAAATCCGATGCCACGCCCCTGCCCCTGCATGATGGCGAGGTTTATCCAGCACAGGGCGAATTGCTCCAGCAGCGCCGCCTTGTCGTCGCCGCCGAAGTCCCAGCACTCGGCAAAACCCGCGTCGAGCGCGAGTTGGCGGGCGACTTGTTTGCCTTTTTCCGAACTCCCCGCCATGAACATATCGAGCGCGCCGCCGGGGTACATCGGGTCGCGCATATTCTCGAAACCCGTTGTGTTGAAGCATTTTACAATCTGCGCGTCCTTCGTCAAAGCCTTGAGTGCGTCGAAGGTGTTGGCGAAAGGTTCCGGCCCGCTGCGCACGGAATTCATTGCGTCGAGGATGATTTTTCCCTCCGCGTCGCCCATTTGTTCGACGATGGAAAAAATGGCGGGCGGCGTGGCTGCGATGAGCACAACTTCCGAAGCAGCCACCGCATCGGCGATGCTGTGGGCTGAAATGTTGGGCAATTCGAGCAATTCTTTGCCTTTGAAATTGTCCAGATCGCGGACGCCGAGGTGAATGCGGTGGCCCGCTTTGGCCCAGTTTTCGGCGAGCGCGCCGCCGACGTTGCCGGTTCCGATGATAGCGATGTGCATAGTGGTGGTTGGTTGATAATGCGAATCACGGGTTAGGAAAAATGAATTTTTGCAGTTATTTCCCGCAAATTATCGCAGAAAAATGCCGCAGATGTTCGCAGATGCAAGTTTAAATCAGCGCTGATCTGCGTAAGTCATCAGCGAAAATCAGCGGGAAAATATCACAACAGGTTCAAACCATTTTAACCCGTGAGTCGGTCGCATTGATAGTTGCTGGTTGACGGTGGCGATTTTGCTATTAATTCACACAACGACACAAAGAACTGGTTTTCAGCAAAACAACGCGATATCGCTGTGTGAAATAAATTCTTACAGATGCTTGTTTCTCACAGTTCTTCTGTGAAAAATGAGTTTTGGGTTTGATTTTTTAAAATTCAAAACAGGCCCCAAAAATCTCACTATCCTTGATTTTTACAACAGCGGCTTCAACGTTTTCCACACCGTTTCTGCCAAAATTTTGTGTCCCTCCGCTGTCGGGTGAATCCCGTCGGGCAAGTTCAGTTTCGGGTCGCCGCCTACGCCTTCGAGCAGAAAAGGAATCAGCGCGGCGTTGTTCTTTTTAGCGATTTCCGGGAAAATTTTCTGAAAATCCTTCGCATACGACCCCAAATTGGGCGGCGCCATCATACCTGCCACGACGATTTTGCAGTCGGGATATTTGGCTTTCACCTTGTCAATAATAGCTTGCAAATTCTTTTTCGACTCGGCGAGCGGGAGACCGCGCAGCGCATCGTTGCCGCCGAGTTCCAGCACAAAAATATCCACAGGTTGCTGCAAAATCCAGTCAATACGCGCCACGCCGTCGGCAGTCGTCTCGCCGCTGAGGCCGGCGTTGACGCAGGTGTAAGGCAAGCCGAGCGAGTCAATTTTTTCCTGAATCAGCGCGGGAAAACCCTGTTCGGGCGAGAGTTGGTAGGCCGCGGTAAGGCTGTTGCCGAAAAAGACGATGTTTTTACGAACAGCGGGCGCGGGCGTAGTTTCGGCGGGCTTTTGTTCGTTGGCGGCTGTTTGTGAAACTGTGTTTTGCGGTTCGTTTTGGCAGGCTAAAAAACTGATTGTCAGTAGAAAAATCGGGAGCAGGTATTTCATTCTCAACGAGATTGTTTGTTTAAAAACTTTGAAACAACCGCCGACGGAGAATGGTTTGAGGAGTTTGAGCGGTTTGAAAAGTTTGAGTTGTACCGGCAATTCAAACAACAAAAAAGCAGCGCCGACACCCCCGCGCACCGGAAATGCGGGTTTTTGAACAGGCATCGGACGCTGCTTTCGTCATGGTTCTATGTTGAGCCGGAATCAATTTTGTCGCAAGGTTCAGGTCGCCGGTTGGCAAAGTCAAGAGGGGGCGGGCGAGCATTGTCGGGTTTAACGGAGTTTAACCTTTACCGTGAAATTGTTATACGCAATTAACAATCAAGTTTTTGATTTTCAAATGCTTGGAGTTGTGTTAAAATTGAATCTGAAAAAATGTTAGGGGAATTTAATAGCAGAAAACTTTAGGAGAGTTGCCAACTTTCCGAAAGTTGCAATTCCAACTACCTTCGCCCTATGCGCCGCTCTCTCCCGACCGTCGAACAATTCGTGCAAGGCATCCGCGCCGCCGACCGCGTCATGCTCGGCAAGGCCATCACCCTCGTGGAAAGCGCCCGCCCTGACCACGAGGCGCTGGCGCAGGAAATCATCGCCCAACTTCTTCAATCTCAACTTTCAAATTCCGAATCCCTGAGAATAGCCGTCACGGGCGCGCCGGGTGTCGGCAAAAGCACATTCATTGAAGCACTCGGCTCGCTGTTGACCGGGCAGGGAAAAAAGGTGGCTGTTTTGGCGATTGACCCGACGAGTTCGGTCAGCAAAGGCAGTATTCTCGGCGACAAAACCCGCATGGAACGGCTTTCGACGAATGAGTTGGCTTTTGTCCGCCCTTCGCCTTCGGGCGAATCGCTGGGCGGCGTGGCGCGCAAAACGCGGGAGACAATTTTGCTCGTGGAAGCGGCAGGCTACGACACTGTCATCATCGAGACGGTCGGCGTGGGGCAGTCGGAAATCGCGGCGCACAGCATGACCGACATTTTTTTGCTGCTGCTCCTGCCGGGCGCGGGCGACGAATTGCAGGGTATCAAACGCGGCATCGTCGAAATGGCCGACATCTTGGCGGTGAACAAATCCGACGGCGACCGGGTGAAATTGGCAAACCAAGCCCGCGCACACTATCTCAACGCGACGCATTTGCTGCCGCCCAAACCGAGCGGTTGGACACCTAAAGTGCTGGCTTGCAGTGCCGAACAAGGCTCGGGCATCGCGGAAATCTGGCAAGCGATTCAGGAATTTCGAGATTTCACACTCGCCAACGGGTTTTTCCAGGAAAACAGAAAACGACAGGCGGGCTATTGGCTGCAAGAGGCTTTGCAACAAGGTCTGCAAACTGTGTTTTTCAACAATTCCGCCGTTCGGGAAAAATTAGCCGCTTTGGAGCCGGAAGTTTTGTTGGGCAAAATGTCACCTTTTGCGGCGGCGAAACAGGTTTTAAAAGCATTTTCAAACCTCTGACTGTGTGGCGGATTTGCAAATCCGCCACACGTGATTTATCCGGTTACTGAAAAAATTATTCCGAACGAAGGGACTTCACCGGATTGGCCAATGCTGCCCGCACACTTTGTACGCCTACCGTCATCACGGCTACTGTGAATGTTGCCAGAAGTGAAATCAGGAAAATCCCCGCACCGATCGAAATTCGGTAGGCGTAGTCCTCCAGCCAGGCATTCATAGCCCACCAGGCAATAGGCGCAGCCAGCGCGAAAGCGATGATAATCAGTCGGGTGTATTCCTTACCGAACAACCAAAGGATGCCGGGGACGCTTGCGCCGAGCGTTTTGCGGATGCCTACTTCCTTGCGTTTGCGGGTCACCATGAAGGCTGCCAGACCGTACAAGCCGAGGCAACCGATAAAAATCGCTATGCCAGCGAAGCTGCGCACGAGTCGCAGCATCATCGTCTCCGCTTCCAGAAAATCGGCCATGCGTTCGTCCATGAAACGATGTTCGTAAAAGTGGTCGGGATAGTGGCGCTCCCACACTTCGCGGATTTGAGCGAGTACGGGGGCGGGATTACCGGGGTCGAGTTGCACGGCGCAGGTTTCGTAACTTTTGGCGCGAGCGCCAATGAAAATGGGCGATATGGGTTCTTCCAGCGACCAGTTGTGAAAATCGCGGAGAACGCCTACAACCGGCGCCTTTGCACCATCCAACCTGATCATTTTGTTCAAAATGTCGTTGGGCGAGGCGAGGTTGAGTTTTTTGACAAAGGTTTCATTGACGAGAAATTCGCGTACTGTATCGCTGGGTTGAATGTTTCGACCCGCTACCAGTTCCAGCCCGAAGGTTTCAACATACGCCGCATCGGCGGGTTTGTCGTTCACGAGCCAGGGTTCTCCGTCGGGGCGATTGTCATACCTGAATCCTGTTTGGTTGTTGCTGCCAGCGGCTGGCGGTTGGTAGCAGAGCGAAACACTTTTCACACCGGCGATTTGAGAGAGCTGCTGTTGCAGACTTTTCATGTTGTCCTGTTCCGGTATTTCGAGGGTCAGAATCGCGCCGGGCCGAAAACCCCAGTTGGCTTCCTGGGCATATCGCATTTGTGCGGTGATTACTGCGGCTCCGATGATAAGCACCTGAGAAATAATAAATTGAGTAGTCACGAGAATCCTTCGCAGGGAAAACCCGCCAGTGCCGGGCACATCTGCCGAGGCTTTCAGCGAAACGACCGGACTAAAGCCCGACTGCATCAATCCCGGATAGAAACCTGCCAAAAACGTGAGGACGACGCCCAACCCAACGAGGAAAATCGCGATGACAGCGAGCAAGGGCGCATCGAAGCGCAAGTTTACATCGAGCCAGTTGTTGAGGTAAGGCAATGCGAGGCGAGCCAGTACAAATCCCACGAGCAGCGAGACGGTGACAATTAACCCCGTTTCAAACATAAATTGCCAAAACAATTGCCAGCGTGTGCTGCCGAGAGATTTGCGCACTCCTACCTCGCGCATGCGAGTGAAGGCCTGCGCAGTTGCCATGTTGACAAAATTAACACAGGCTGTGATAAGCAAAAACAGGCCGATGCAACCGAGCGCCCAAAGGTATTTTTTATCTACGCCAAAACCATAGTCCGTATCGAAATGCAGCCCCAGTAAAGGTTTGGCCTTGTACTGAAATAAATCTGCCTTGTCAGGATGGGGATATTTTTTAGTCAATTGTGACATAAAAGCCTCCAATTCGCCGATAGCGTGGCCTTCCTTGAGAAGTGCGAAGCAGTAATTATCACCCCGTGCGCCGCCCCAATTGTCGAGGTTGTTGGATTCGCCGGCAAGATTTTTCAACGTCTCCCACGAGCCGAGGATTTCCTGTTTGTAGTCCGTGTTTTCGGGCAAATCGCGCAGGACGGCAACGACACGCAGGTCAGTTCGGTTGTTAAGGCGCAGGGTTTTGCCAAGCGGTTCGGCATTGTCGAAATATTTGCGTGCGAGGTTTTCGGTAATCGCGACGGTGTTAGGTTCCTTCAAACTGCTAACATCGCCCCGAATCAGGGGCAAATCGAGAATTTCCACATATTCCGGCTCCACCCAGGCGAATTTTGTCGTCTCCTTGTATTTGTCTCTGTCGCCCGTTTCATTGACGACGCTTACAAGCACTTCGTCATAGCCTGAGCGCATGGCAGTTTTTTCCAAAAAAGAGCATTCGTTGCGCAGCACCTTGCCCATTGGTGTCGGTATGCCGGAAAAAGGCATCAAAGTCTCGGTCTGAACGTCCATCAGAACGCGGGCTGTGCGGTCTGCATTTTTGTGCCAGTTATCGAAGCTAAGATGGTGGCGCACCAGGGCGAAAATCAGAACACTGCATGCAACGCTCAAAGCCAGACCAAGCACGTTGAGCAAGGCGTAATCGCGCTGTTTGGAGAGCTTTCGGAGGGCAGTGGTGAGGTAGTTTTGAATCATGGCGATTTCATTGTTGTATGCCGGAACGCTGTTCCGGCTGCTCGAAATTCATAGCCAGAATAGCGCTCCGGCGTATAATTTTATTCGCTGCGCAAAGATGTGACTGGATTCGCCAATGCCGCTTTCACACTCTGAAAACCCACCGTCAAAAACGCGACGGCCACTGCTACGGCTCCTGCTGCCGCAAACATCCACCATTCCAGATGGATTCGGAAGGCAAACGAATTCAGCCAATTACGCAAAAAGTACAATGCGACTGGCGCGGCCAAAAGAAATCCGATGCACACCAACACTAAAAATTCACGGCTCAGCAACCCCACTACAGAAGCGGTGGAAGCGCCGAGTACTTTTCTGATGCCGATTTCCTTGCTGCGCCGCCAGGTCATAAAAGTGGCGAGTCCGAAAAGCCCCAGGCACGAAATAAATACTGCAATGCCGGTCGCTACTCGTATGAAACGCGCAAGGCTCAGTTCGGCTTCATAGATTTCAGCCAGTGTCTCATCATAGAATTTTGCCGAAAAAACCTCATTAGGGTAGATTTGGTGCCATGAGGCCTCCATTTTCTGGAGCGCCGGCTGCCAATCCGCCGGGTTTTTGCTGGCCAGGCGCACATTGAGTGTGCTCCACTCTTCGGGGTTGTAGAGCAGCGCCGTCGGGTAAATTTTTTCGGCAAAACCCATTGCGTGATAATCGGCTACCACCCCTACTATTTGCCAGCGGGAAGGCTCCGCGTCCGGCCCGTTGTCTTCGCTCAAATACTGGCCAACAGCAGCTTCAGGGCTTTCAAAGCCGAAGGCTTTTACCGCCGTTTCGTTGATGACGTAGGCTTTGCCGGAGTCTCCGGGCATTATTTCCCGCCCTGCCAACAACGGCAGCCGGTAGAGACGCATTAATACCGCGTCGGCATTTTTACGGTAAACGTTCAGAACTGTTTTCTGTCCTTTCGCATCGGTAAACGTATGATTGTTGCTCGTGTAGCTATTGCTCAGCAACGGGTCGCCGAGCGCAACCTCCTGAATTTCCGGCATTTGTCGGAATGATTCGGCCAACACGGAGAGTTTGCCTTTAAGGGTTGGATCGCGATAAGCATTCATGGGTTGCTCCAGCGTCAGTACCGCCTGTTTGTCGAAACCCAGGTCGGAATGGCGCATAAAATCGATCTGCAACCCCACTACCAGCGCTCCGATGATGAACACCTGTGCGATGAAAAACTGGAAAATAATCAACCCACGACGCAAGTTTTTACCGCGAGCCGACCGGCTCAAGGTCTGTCCTGCAAACTGCCCGCGCAATAGCGAAACCGCCTGAAAACGGGAAGCCAGCCAGCCCGGGTACAAACCCGCCAGAAGACTCACCGCCGTCACCATAAACGCGATAAAAAGCAAGGTTTTTCCCCAACTGACAAAATGAAGCACATCTTCAGGTAAGTCTTCTTTAAAATACCCGAACGCCCAATAGGTAAGCATGGCAGCCAGCCCGACAGCCAAAAGACAGGTCGCAACCGTTTCCAGCAGAAAATTGCCGATAATACCCGCACTTCGCCCGCCCAGCGTCTTGCGGATGCCGATTTCGCGGGAGCGCATCGGTATCCGGGCGGTAGAAAGGTTGATGTAGTTGATGCAGGCTAAAATCAACAAAAACAAAGCAACTATACCCAATACGCCCAGCACTTTTGGGTCGGCAGCGCGGATATGACTGGCAAATTTCGGAGCAAAATGCACCTCCGACAAAGATTGCAGAGAGAGTTGGCGTTTCATATTCCAGCGCTTGAGTTCTTCGCCGGTATTACGGTCGGCCAAATCGTTGAGCGCCTTTTCCACCGACGGCGCATCTGTTTCCCGGTTCAGGACGAGCCAGGTTTGTTGGTTGGAGTTTACGCTGCCCCACTGGTCTTTTTTAGGTATCGAAATACTTAAAAATTCTTTGTCCTTAAAAGACGAGGGCGCATCGAGGTCTTCAACGATGCCGACCACTTCCACCGATATCGTGTCTCGGAATGTCTCGTACCGAATCGTTTTCCCTATAATTTCTTCAGGCTTATGGCAGGGAAAATATTTTTCCGCTCTGCTCCAGACCAACACCGCCTGACCGGGCCGGGAAAGTGCGCTGGCTGCCGAACCGGCCATCCAGCGATGCGGTACCAGCCCGAAATATTCATTCGTCGTTTTGGCGATTTCCCTTACCTCCGTGAAACCCCGGCTGGCGCCTTCCGGCAAGGCCGTAAGCGCAAAAGAGTTTTGCACCGGAATCGCCTTCGCTACGCCCGACAGTTGCTCGGCAGCCCGCCACACGGGTTCCGGGCAGCCGGCATTGGAGTGGAAGGTGTTTTCGTCGCCTTCAAAAGTAGAAACCACCCGGAAGATGCGCGCCTGATCGGGTATTTCCTGGTTGTGGCTGAATTCAAAATCCACATACTGCCATACGAGCCAGGCAGCGCTCAGGCCGATGGCCAGACCCACAACGTGCAGTAACGTGAAACCCCCATTGCGCCAAAGGGTGCGAAAAGTGTGTTTTATGTTTCTCATAATGCTTGATTTATTCGCTTCTAAGGCTTTTGACAGGATTGGCCAGCGCCGCCTTCACACTCTGAAAACCCACTGTTAAAAACGCCACAGCGACCGCCACCGCTCCGGCCGCTGCGAACATCCACCATTGAATATCAATACGATAGGCGAAGTTGACCAGCCATTTGTTCATGAAAAAGCAAGCAACAGGTGAAGCGATAACAAGGGCAATCAGTATGAGTTTCAGGAAGTCGCCGCTGAGCAAAGCCACAATGGAACTTAAGGAGGCGCCGAGCACTTTTCGGACGCCGATTTCTTTGGTACGCTGTTCGGCGGTGAACGCCACGAGGCCGAACAAGCCCATACACGAAATCAGAATAGCGATGGCTGATGCCGCGCCGACAAGTTGTCCGGTTTTCCGCTCTTTTTCGTATATTTTAGCAATGCCGTCGTCCAGAAAAGTAAATTCAAACTTTTTACCAGGATAGACGGCTTCCCATTGTTGCCGGATGCCCGCTAAGGTTGCCGTCGCGTCGCTCAGTTGTTTACCTTTTGTCGCCAGTTTGACGGCGATATTTTTCGATAATTGCGGCATATAGGCAATAAAAGTCGGTTGAATGGCTACGTGCAGTGGTTGTTCGTGAAAGTCGGCCACCACACCCGCAACCGGGCATTTTTCGCCGTTAAAATCGAGTACGGCACCTACCGCGTCGGCAGCTTGCCGGAAGCCAAGGGTTGCGGCGAAAGTTTGATTGATGACAATTTCGCGGAGTGTATCGCCGCCGGGTATGAAATTGCGCCCCGCCAGGAAGCGCAATCCGTATAGCGGGATAAAATTTTCATCGCCGATTTTAGCGGACACGTCCAGTTCGAGGTTAGTGGAGCCGCTGCTATATTTCATTTTAGTCAGCATAAAACCGTCGCCCATGGGAGCAAACCATTGCATGGCGACGCGGTCAACGCCGGCCAGTTGCCGAATTTTTTCACCGAGTACTCGGCTCTTATCATCGTGTGGCGTATTGATTAATACCACTGCATCGCTCGAAAAACCCAGGTCTTTATTCCGGATGAAATTCAACTGGTACTCAACGACGATGGCGCCGATGATGAACATCAAGGAGAGCGCGAACTGAAACACAATCAACCCTTTGCGCAAATACCCTTTTTGGTTGCCGCGCAGGGCATTCTGGCCTTTCAACGTCACTGCCGGACGATAAGACGACAAAACCCACGCCGGATAAAAGCCTGAAAGCAAGGCGGTAACGACGGTAACAGCAAGCAAAAATGACAGCGTCCGGGGGCTGGCGAATGAAAATTCAATGCCCTCAGGGATAAATGCCCTGAATACTGACAACGTTAAAGGCACTGCGAAAACCGATACGCCTGCGGCCAAAGCCGTTAGCAGAAAAGTCTCTCCCATGAGTTGCCCCATCAAGGTACTGCGGCTGCCGCCCAACACTTTCCGCATTCCTATCTCCTGCATCCGCTGCGCAGACTGTGCCGTGCTTAAATTGATAAAATTAATGACCGCGATAAGCAGAATAAAGAGCGCGACGCCCATGAGACCGTAGAGCGTGGGCAAATGCGCTTTGCGCGAATAATTGTCCCTGTAATCTTCGTTGAAATGCAGGTCGGATAAAGGCTGCAATTTCGGAATAAACAAAAAATCGCCCGTGCCGCGATCCGGCCCGAAATGATTTTGAGAAAATGCCGCAAGTTGCACTTCCACCTGGGCAGCTGTTGTGCCGGGAGCGAGTTTCACGAAAGCTTGCGACGCCGACCAGACGTCGTTCCATTCGTCGAGGTTGATTTCCTTTTTGAGCGGACTGGCGCTTATGGTACCGTAAGACAGGAAATCCGTAAAGGAAAAGTCAGTATTCCCCTCCCATTCCCGCACGATTCCGGTCACTGTCGCTTGTATAAAGTCCCGGTAAATAAGGGTTTTGCCCAGCATTTCTTGCACAGGAATATCGCCAAAATAAAGCCGCGCTTTGCTTTCTGAAAGCACCACAGCGTTCGGTTCGTTCAACGCCGTTTGCGGATTCCCGGCCAGCCATTCGTACTGGAAAATGTCGAAATACTGAGGTTCTGCCACAATGATTTGCGCTTTGCCGCCAGCCATGTCGCGGCGTTCAAAATGCTTCGGTTCGCCGGATTCGCCGGGGACGAGCACTTGCGTTTCAAGGTTGTGAAAGGCCGCTACCGTCTCCAAGCCGCTCACTTCTTCCCGAATAGCGTTCGGGACGGCGCGAGGGGCAAATCCCAAAGGTTTGAATTCATCCGATTTTCCGAATTTACCCTCCCCGACTAACCGATATATCCGCTTGTTGTCGGGGTGAAAAGTGTCGTAACTCAATTCAAAATTGGTGATGGTGTAAATAGCCAGGCAGGCCGTTATGCCCAAAGTAAGCCCAAGCAGATTGATCAGCGCGCCGGACTTGTGTTTATTCAGGTTTCTCAGCGCGATGTGGAGATAATTTTGAAACATACAGTATGAGTTGATGATTGTAAGAGGCTGCCTCACAATATTTTTTGACAGGGTTTACAAGGTTGACAGTTTTTTTATTGAAAATCAATCGTCTGATTCCGTTCAACCTTGTGAATCCTCTCAAACATTTAGATTATGAGACAAACTCGGTTTTTACGAAAAACAAAACAACGTTTCGGCTTGTCATCACTCGCTGCGCAGCGATTTGACCCCGCCAAGTCGGGATTAAATCACTCGCTGCGCAGTGATTTCACAGGATTCGCCAAGGCCGCCTTCACACTCTGAAAACTTACTGTCAAAAACGCCACAGCGACCGCTATTACCCCTGCTCCCGCGAGCATCCACCACTCCACCGAAATGCGGTAGGGATAGTCGCTCAGCCATTGATTCATGCCATAAAAAACGAGCGGAGACGCCAGCACGAACGCGATGCCCAAGAGTTTCAGATAACCTGAACTGAGCAGCCTGACCACCGACACCACACTTGCGCCCAACACTTTGCGGATGCCGATTTCTTTTGTTTTTTGAAATGCCGTGTAAGTCGTCAGGCCGAACAAGCCAAAACAAGAAATCAAAATGGCGAGCAGGGCAAAATAGCCAATCAAGTCTGACAACCGTTGTTCCGCCTCATAACTGCGGGCAATACCTTCATTCAAAAACTGCGGCTCGAACACTTTTTCCGGGAAAAACTGCTGCCACGTTTTTTCGATATGTGCCATGCCTTCGCTGAAACGCCCGCCTTGCAGACGAACTGAAAATGTGTTGAACTGGTTGGGGCTTACCACCAAAGCCAATGGCAGGATTTCGCCGCGCAGCGAGGCAAAATGAAAATCGCGGAACACGCCCACCACCTGCCCGTCGCGGCCTTCCATGTTGATGCGTTTGCCGACTGCATTTTCCGGCGTGTGCCAGCCAAGCGTTTTCGCCGCCTGTTCGTTGACGAGATAGCCGCTGATGTGGTCGGTGCCGAAGGATTTGTCAAAGTCTCGCCCGGCGAGTATTTGCAAACCATACAACTCTGAAAAATCATAGTCTACCGCCATTGCCGACATGAACAGATTGTCTTCCGGGCGGATGCTGTCGGTCGTGAAATTGCGCCGCACCGAGCCGAAACCCGGCACGCCCTGCGATTGCGTGGTCGCTACAATGGCCGAATTTTTCAATAATTCCTCTTCAAACGCGAGGGTTTTGCTGCGCAAATTCTGGTCAATTTGTCCAAAAACCGCGTTCATGTTGGCGCTGAAAAGTGGCACTTGCAGCACATTGTCTTTTTCAAAACCCAGCGGGAAATTGCGCAAATAATGCAATTGAGAAAAAATCACAATCGTACCAGCAATCAGCGCAATCGCCACAAAAAACTGGGCGGTCGTAAGCATTTTGCGCAGCAAAGCCCCACCCGGCGCATTGGTCGCGCCTTTCAAACCCGCCACCGGCTGGAAGCGGCTGATAAACCAGGCCGGATAACCGCCAGCCAGTAAACCCGCCGCAATAAAAATCAAAGCGAACAAACCCAACACCGGCCAGTCGCGCACAAAGTCCAGCGTGATTTCCGTGCCGGTCACGTCGTTGAGCAAAGGCAAGCCCAGCACCACCAGCACCAGCGACAACAAAAACGCCATAAAACCCATCAGCAGCGACTCGCCGAGATATTGCCGAATCAACGCCGCCCGTCCTGCGCCCAACACTTTGCGCAGACTCACTTCGCGCACCCGCTGCATGGCCGAAGCAGTGGTCAGGTTGATAAAATTGATACAGGCAATCAGCAGCGTGAGCAGGCCGATGGTCAGGAAAATGCGCAGATAATTGGTGTTGGCCGCCGCTACCGGCTCATTGTCCGCCTGCGAACGCAGGTGAATATCGCGCACAGGCAGCAGCGAAAACTCCTGTTTGTCGCGCACCTGCGGGCGGCCGAACTGGCGGATGAACGCGCCCATTTTCGAGGCCACCACGTCGGGGTTGGCGTTGTCGGCGAGCAAGAGGTAGGTGTACGAGTGAGACGCCACCCAGTTTTGGTTGAGGTTGTTGCGGATTTGGTCGCGGGAGTAGCCCGGCTCGATGTCGAACATGGCCGCGTAGGGCGCCAAAAAATCGAAACGCAGGTGGGCGTTGGAAGGCCAGTCGCGCACCACGCCCGTCACTTTGAACGGCCCCTGGTTGGCGAGGTAGAGCGACTTGCCGAGCGCGGGCTCGTCGCCGAAGAATTTGCGGGCGTTGGTTTCATTCAGCACGATGGAAAAAGGTTCGTTCAGCGCCGTTGCCGCGTGGCCTTCCAGAAAATCGAAAGTCAGGATTTGCAGGATGCTGCTGTCGGCAAAATGCGCGTCTTCGAGTTCAATCTGCGTATTGCTCACAGGTTCGCGCACACTCACGCTGCGGGGGTACATCCGCGCGGCGACTTTGATTTCAGGAATCTGCGCTGCCAGCAAGGGCGCCATCGGGGCCGGGCTGTTGATGAGCACCATGTCCGGGTCAGCGAATCGCGGCAGGTAGTTGACGCGGTAGGCTGTTTTTTCATTTTTTTGAAAATCGTCGTAACTATACTCGTGCCGGATGAAGAGGATGACGAGAAAACAACAAGCCAGCCCGAGCGCCAGCCCTGCGATATTGAGGAAGGCGTACAGGCGGTTTTTCGACAGGTTGCGGAGGGCGATTTTGAGATAGTTTTGTATCATAGCACCGGAAATACAAGTGATGAGTTTTGAGTGATGAGTTATGAGTCGTGAGTTGTGAGTGATGAGTTATGAATGATGAATTCCAGTAGCCGCAAAATTTGAGCGGGGATATGGATGCCCTTTTCGTAAAAATCAATAGTTTACCCACTCTCACGGCTCATTGCTCACGACTCTTCACTCACAACTCATTACTCACGACTCACGACTCACAACTCACGACTCATAACTCATCACTCAAAACTCATAACTCATCACTCATAACTCATAACTCATAACTCATAACTCATAACTCATAACTCATCACTCATAACTCATAACTCATAACTCACAACTCTCCTCCACACCTCGTGCCGAAATGCTTATGGGTTGATTTTCAAATTTTTAGGAAAGAAAAAGACGGGGCAGGTTGTCCGGTTTCGGACGGTAGGGTGTGCGGGAGCGGACGGAGAGAGGAGAGGAGAAGGGGAGGTATAGGCGACGTTGAGGCATGGTTTTCCCGTAGCGGATTTTTAATTTTAAGCGCATCGTGTCAGAAAGTGGGAAGTGGTGTTCCGTGCCTTTTATTTATTTGATTTTCAGTACGTTGTTTCTTTTTGGAATATTTTTAATCATTTTTGCGGAATAAAAATTTTGAAAAACGCGGAGCGTGTTTTTACCTTTGGCGCATTGTTTCATTAAATTGTTTCGCATGACGAAGCGTAATATTTTATCTTTTCAAGAGGCACAACAAGCCCTCGCCCCATACTACGACAAACTTGCAAATGCCGTTTTAGAGGGCTTCAATGACTATTTAAAAGTACACAACTGTGCCGCAGAAGAATAGGCTTCGTTGAGTATGAAATCAGAACCAGAGCCAATCTTGTGCATGACCATATTAAAAGCCGTATCAAAGAAGCATTTTTTGATGTTAGCGAAGTCGAAACAGGTAAATGGAAAGGCATTTTTGCGGTAAAAATAAGTGACGACCTATTTATCCGATTCAAAAAATTGAACGATGACTACTCCGCCTCCAACTTTCAAACCAGACAGACAAAGAACTTTTTGAACCAACTGATTTTAGATGGTTTCCCCGAAGAACCTACATTTTTGTTTGCCGGGTATCAACCGGACAAAACTTGGACAGGGATTAAAGGCATTTACATCGCGTGCTGGGAAGGCGACCAAATTCAATGGGTGGAAGAAATATTAAGCAAGGTCAGTTTGGTTCAAACTGCGCTCTCTTTCTACGACCAAGAACCTGCCGAAAAACGTGTCAAACTCAAAAATCAAAATCAGCCTGATACTAAGACTGGAACCAACGACTAAAAACACATCATGGTAAAGTTCAATTCTGAAATGCTTATTCTGGCCCGTGAGGCACGGGGGTTGTCGCAGGAAGAACTTGCCACACAACTTGGAATAAAGCAAGGCACGTTGTCAAAGATCGAAAACGGGTACTTAGATGTTTCAGAGTATCTTGACAAGATTTGCGACACGCTGAATTTTCCTCAACTTTTTTTTCTAAGAGAAGGAAGACGATTTGAGGTAAACACTCATTATTATCGCAAAAAAATAAGTGTTCCTAAAAAAGAACTTTCCCAAGCAAAAGCAGTAATTAATATTTTAAAATTCAATATCGAGAAGTTGCTTTTGTCTGTAGAACTGCCTGAATGCAATCTGCCCAAATGGGATGTTTCAAAGAATGGCTCACCCTCTTTGTATGCCAATTACTTACGGGAATATTGGCGTATTCCAAAAGGCCGGATTGATAATTTGACTTCTTACGTTGAAAAAAATGGCATTATAGTCATTCATGTAGATTTTGGCACTACTAAATTAGATGGATTAAGCATTTACACCGAAGACAATCAGGCTGTTATTTTTTTGAACAAAGCGTTTCCGGGCGACCGAATGAGACTTACTCTCGCTCACGAAATCGGACACTTGGGAATGCACTTTTCCCAAATTGTTGATAAGGAACGCGATGTCGAAAAAGAGGCTCCTGAATTTGCTTCCGAACTTCTTGTACCATCAAACGAAATTTTGCCACATCTTTCAAGGCTGAATCTGGAAAAACTTGCAGATCTAAAAAGGTATTGGAAGGTTTCAATGGCCGCAATCCTTTACAAAGCCCAAAAACTAAATCTTGTAAAAGACAACACGGCACGTTATTTATGGACGCAGTTTCGGAAATTGAACTACCATATCCAAGAACCCGTTGAACTTGAAGTTCCAGTTGAGAGGCCGGGTTTAGTTAATGAGGTTATTGATTTGTATTTGAACGATTTAGAATATTCAAAATCACAATTAGCCGATTTGCTTTGCCTGAGTTTGAACGATTTGGAGGATTACTATTTTCAACCAAAGGTCAAATTTAAGGTGATAAAAATGCATTGATATTTATTTCTTCTTATTGCACTGAACGTTACGCTTCCCGAATGTGCGACGCTCAAGAAGCATTTTCGAGAAGCGATTGTTCGCTGTTTATATATTTTCCCCTAGCATTCGTTTTAGTACTGCTTTATTTTTTTCGAAATCGAAAAAATCTGAATCTATTCGCTTAAGAAAATTTAGTTGTTTCTCATTCAATTTTTGATTTTTCCAATCTTCTTCAACCTCTTTTAGTTTTCTTTCTTTATCTTCAAATTTATAGTGTCTCAATTTTTCCTGCCTTATATCCTCATCATCCCAGATTAAAGTTTCAGATAGAGGTTTTTTTTCGCCTTTTTTGTTTGTCCAATACCAAATTTTAGTTGAATCAATTGTTGAAGTGTTTCCTGGTTCAAACAAAATTTTTTCTACATGCTTTGTCTTTGAGGCATTTGAATCTTCTCGCTCGCTTGAAATAATAGCAAAATTGTAATATTCTCTTCTTAAGTCATCATGTTCTGTTGAAAAATAAATTTTAAAATCATAATCGCCTTTTATTGATGGATTGGCCATTAATTTAACATTTTTGGCAATAATTTTATTGACATTGCAAGAATAAGCATATATTTCGTTTTCTTTATTTTGATCGTCAACATTATACTTAACTATTAGTATTCGTTTAATAATTGCCCCATTGATTAAGGCTTTCTCGTTTTTCCCCATAAAGTCAGGTTCCCTTCTGCCTCTTTCAAGGATACTTGTCCAAAATTCATAAAAAGTAATAGTTGTATAAGTATCCCCTTTCTTTAAATTGTCGAGGTAAATACAAAACAGCTTCAATAAATTCCCGTTGGCTATTGTATGTACAACCTTAAGCTCTTTTTTAGCCAGCCCCTGAAATCTTTCCGTTGTTTGACGAATTTCTTCAACTGCATGTTCTTGAGCGTAAGTATTATAGTTTGGGAAGTTTTTTATTGCGCTTTTAATTCCATCAAAATATTCTTGAATTCGCTTCCTGTAATTAAAATAATAGACATGTTGCGCATTAACTGTTTGGTTATCAATGTTGTTATTTTTGCAGTAAAAAGTCATGTCAGTCAATTACAAAGATTTGAAAAACGAGCGGCAGTGGCGGTCGAGCACTGGGCTGAAGGAGT
>Ga0209172_10001480_pt1 | contig 49473 bp, 63 predicted proteins | sample LarsenN4metaG_FD_184113 | JGI IMG/M metagenome (GOLD analysis project Ga0209172, IMG submission 184113) | Hot spring sediment bacterial and archeal communities from British Columbia, Canada, to study Microbial Dark Matter (Phase II) - Larsen... ... | reverse complement strand
ATCTCGAGACGGGCGACGAATCGATCAGGTCTGCGACCCAGGTCTGCGGCCTGGTCTGCGGCCCTGGAGGTGGCCGCGAACGCGGACGATGGCATGACCCAAAACGCGGCCCGGGATGCGGCCCGGCGGCCCTGTGAGCGCCTGGGACGCGGCCAGGCGTAAGGCCGTGAGGGCGGCTCAGTCCGCCTAGGATCGGCTGCTCACCGATATGGTCGCTGGCCGACGGCGCTGACCGCGCCGCGCGCCCGGCGCGGGCCAGACCATGAGCATCAGCCACATCTATCGGCGAGCAGTACTGACCCTCTGGGCAGCCGCTGCTACGCTGCCGTTGCGGCAGAGAAAAGCGAGTGCGGCAATGAAAACTACGGCAACTATGCATATGCAGCGTCATCTCCACCAGCACGCTGCTACAAAGGAGAGACCATCATGAGCACCATGAGCACCATGAGCACCATGAGCAACCAAGAGACCAAAATGCGTACGATCGCGCTGACCGATCGGCCGCCAGTCAGAATCCGCGAGGACGCATGGCCCGTGATCGCGCACGGCCGGTATCGCAATCACGATAACCAATATGAGTTCCAGGCTAACAGGCGCTGGCGAGCGGACGTGCGCGTGCGGCAGCATGCAGACGGACGTGCCATAGTCTATGGTGTGTACGAGTACGAGACGGCGTACCAGGGCGAGCGAGGCTTCAACGCGCGGGTCGGCGAGCTAGTCGCGCCGGGCGGCGACCTGGTCGAGGCGATCCGTCGGGTGGGTGCCTCAATCGGCGAGGCGGCCGACGTGGCGGGGCGCGACTATCGCGCGCACATAGACGAGGCTGTCCGCGGGTGCATCGCGGACCTGCCAGCGGAGGACCTATAGTGACGCGCACAGAGGAGAGACCATGAGCAACCAAGAGACCAAAATGTGTACGATCACTCTGACCAATCGGCCGCCGGTCAGGATTCGCGAGGACGCATGGCCCGTGATCGCGCACGGGCGCTATCACGACTATAACGGTCAATACGAGTTCCAGGCCACCCAGCACTGGCGAGCGGACGTGTACGTGCGTGAGCATGCAGACGGACGTGCCATAGTCTATGGCACGTACAGCTACGAGACGGCGTTCCTCGACGAGCCAGATTTCTGGGCGCGCGCCGGCGAGACGGTCGCGCCGGGCGGCGACCTGGTCGAGGCGATCCGTAGGGTGGGTACGACGCTCACCGAGGCAGCCGACGAGGCGGGGCGTGACTATCGCGCGCACATCGCCGCGGCAGTCCGCGGGTGCATCGCGGACCTGCCCGCGGAAGAGCTGTAGCCCTTAACCGAACAAGTACCCCGCTATCATAGCCAGTGTCCAACTATCCGCCGATCCCGCCGCGCCGGTATACCTGATCGTGGCTTCGCGCATTATCTGGAACACCAGTGCGCCCCTTCCTAAAGGCCGAGTCACTTAGTCACTGCGCGACCGCACTTTCTCTTTGTCTGAGACCGCCGGGATTCCGACGGAAGACATCCCTAAAGAGAAGGTACCAAGTGCGGACTGGCCAACCGAGGGCTCGTGTAGCTCAGGCTAGAAAGCCCTCGGACGCGCAGTGACTAAGTGGCTTTTTGGTGCCAAACCCCGTGACAGGGGCTTGATCAGGGACAATAATATGCCCGCTACCAAGCCCTCCTCGCCAGCCTGGCTGGATTGGCGAATAAGATAGCTCACAGAAGAGCTGAATGACCTTATCCAATTGGCCCGGTCACAGAGTCACCAAGTCACTGTTGACTGGTTTGATACTGATAGCAATCATCTTGCAGACGTCCAGCTGCGCGCTACTGAATCAGTCGAATCAGAGTAACTACCGAACCATTCTTCTCGAGCCATTTGGCCGAGTTAAAGGACGCGTCGACGACAGGCGGTATAACGATTACCGCTGCCCTAGCCCCCTGCTACTCGTTTGCGAGAGGTACGGCATTCTGTACGACTGCATTTGCCAATAACAAGAAGAAAAATGACAACTACGATTCCACCGCTATTCCAGCAGCAACTGGAGACCGTCGAGTTCATGAAGGGGCGCCCCCGTGTGTTCGATATGTCAGACCCTGGAACTGGCAAGACTCGGGCACATCTCGAGGCATACGTGCAGCGGCTTAATCATGCGCAAGGGAAAAAGTTACTTGTTCTCGCCCCCAAATCGATTTTGCAACCTGCATGGGGGAACGACATCGACAAGTTCTTCCCCGGCCTACGATATTCAGTCGCATATGCGTCGAATCGTGAGGCAGCATTTCGACTCGACGCCGACATCTACATAACGAACCACGACGCGATCAAGTGGATCGTGGCAAAGGATAACCCTCTCGGTAAGCAATACTGGAAGCAATTCGACAGTCTCATTGTCGACGAGTCGACCGCTTACAAACACCATACCTCACAACGATCGAAAGCCATTCGAATCGCTTCAAAAATGTTCGAGTTTCGCGAGGCGATGTCTGGCACTCCTAACCCGAACTCTGTCACAGAGCTTTGGCACCAAACACTACTTGTTGACGACGGGGAACGTCTGGGTACTTCGTACTGGAAGTTCCGGCAAGTCGTTCAGGAGCCCGAGCAGATAGGCCCATCACCGCAGCACATTCGCTGGACTGACAAGCCCGGCGCCGAAGAGGCTGTGTTCGACTTGCTGCGCGACATCACGATCCGACACAAGCTGACGGGCATCCCCGGGAACCACACGTACCCCGTTATATTCGATCTGCCACCGAGAGTCCGTGCGCAGTACCAGGAGATGCTCGACCATGCGCTAACGATGACGACCGACGGCAAGATCATCACGGCTGTCCATGCGGCCAGCCTGAATCAGAAGCTCCTCCAAATGGCGTCCGGCGCCGTGTACACAGGACAAGAGGACGATTACGCGGTGCTCAATGACGGCCGCGCCGAGCTCGTCATGGACCTCGTTGACGCCCGCCGCGACCCCTGCATCGTCGTTTTTCAGTGGCGCCACCAGCGAGAAGCCATCATGAAGGCTGCCAAGAAACGCGGCTACCCGGCAGCGTTCATCGACGGCAACGTAACGAACGACCGCGTCCGAGCGCAGCACGTTGAAAACTTACAAGCCGGCAAACTGCGCATTCTTGCAGTGCATCCGCAGAGCGCCGGACACGGACTGACGCTAACCAGGGCAAAGACAACGATTTTTGTCTCGCCTACGTACAACTCCGAGCACTACAAGCAGGTGCTCCATCGCATCGTCCGCGCTACCCAGACGAGCGAGACCGAGACGATCCACATCGTAGCCCGCAACACGATCGACGAGCATGTCTACGCACGGCTCGATGGCAAGTTGGACTCGATGCGGATCTTGCTTGACCTCGTCCAGAACAACAAAGAAGTGAGGCTCGCAGTGTGAGTGCTATATTACAAGAAGAAGAGATCAGTCCACTGAGCGAGGAGCAGCAGCAGCTGACTCCCGGCCAGATCATCAAAGAGATGATCGAAATCCGCGAGGAGCGGTCTCGAATCGCGAAGCGCGATAAGGAGCTCAACGAGCTCTGGCGAGCATTCGAAGCGCTACTTATCCGGCTCGGTGACGAGCAAGGTATGAAACGCATCGGTAGCGACCTCGCCACAGCCACGATTACTGAAGAGGTCCTCCCGCAGCTCGTCGATATGGACGCCGTCTGGGAGTACATGAAACGCGAAGATGCGCCGCACTTGCTACAGCGGCGCGTGTCGGCGTCGGCGTACCGCGAATTACAGGAGGCGGGCATCAGTGTCCCGGGCATCGAGCCCTATGTACAACGAAAGATATCTCTCCGAAAAAGATAAAAAATGACTCAACAAGAACAGCAGGGCATCGAGCCCGGTAAACAAGTCACGAACATCGAAGAGCAGCTTCGGAAGCAGCTCGCGGGGCTTCGCGACCGTGTCGGAGCGCCGCCATCGAACAAGATCGCGACAAAGGGCAAGGTGTTTACACTGCCGAACAAGCAAACGGGCACCGAGCTCCGGGTAATCATCCTCGACTGGCGCCATGTTAACGCGCACTACCCCGGCGTATACAACGCGAACAGCCCACAAGATCCCGACTGCTTCGCGATCGGCTCGCACGCAGCCGAGACCGGCCTCCTGGTGCCGCACGGGAGCATTAAGAAGCCCCACGGCAAGGACTGCAAGACCTGCCCCAAGAACCAGTGGAAGTCGGCTGCGGGCGGCAAGGGCAAGGCATGCAAGAACCAGATTCGGTTGCTGGTCGCCGCCGCCGCCGACGTGATCGCCGGTAACGACGTCGAGCCGATGACACTCTACGTCAGCCCGACGGGCTTGAAGGGCTTCAATGCCTACGTGACGGACCTCGCCAATTTCTACGGCCTAGACCTCATGCAGGTGGTGACGTTGATCGGCTTTGATCCGAACCAACCCTACCCAACACTGACGTTCAAGATGATCGACAAGCACCCGCAGCTGCAGGCGGCGTTCACGCTCCGCCAACGGCACCAAGAGGTCGTTGAGCGTCCGATTGAAATGCGCAACCAGACCAAGGCTACGTAATTGCGAGAAGCGCAGTTCACTGCGTCTCTTAGGAAAGAGCTCATACGCTCTGTGTATGTGCTCAAGCTGAATACTGCCTACGCGAAGGGAGTCCCAGACTGCTACTACAGTGGCAGCGTCCGGGACCTTTGGAATGAACACAAGTACTTTTCGAAACTGCCGCCGATGATCGACCTCACGGATGAAGGGGTCACGACAAGGCTTCAGCAGACGTGGCTAACTAGCCGGCACGGTGAAGGCCGTACCGTAGGAATGCTCGTCGGCAGTTCCGAAGGTCACTTGTTTCTCCCAGGGCTCGAATGGAAACAGCCCATCGCCCGTGAAGAATTCCGGTCACGGATGAAGAACAAAAAAGAATTGGCAAAGGAGCTCATTGAGTTCCTCGGACCACTCCGAGGACCAATATTACCGTGACGATAACTGAGTTTGAGATCTTCCCGATCAAGGACTTCGGCGAAACCGCGTCCCTCGCGAACAATGACGCCGAAGCTGACTACTTCAGCTTGTTCGGCCGAGTCGACGGAAAAGCAAATGATTTTTATGTCTGCATCGGCGACTACAAAACCCGAATCGAAGCGGAACTAATCAGCGAACTCCTGGATAACAACAAGAAGCTGGGCCTACCACAACTATAAAAAGAGCCCGCCATCTGGAGGCCCTGGTCAGTGTTCTACTGCTCGGGGCCTCGTCTTTTTAAAGAAGAACAAAAATGACGAAGCTCTTGAATATCGACGCGAATGCGAAAACTATCAAAGGCCAGAAACACGGCTACATGACCGCCGTGCTCTACCTCGCTCCGTACAAGACCGCGGGGTTAAATGTATGTCCAACCGCGGAACTTGCTGGCTGCTGGCGCACATGTCTCAATACCGCCGGTCGCGGCGGCATGCCAGTCAACGGCGCGTTCGTGAGCCCCGGCGGTATCGAGCTACCGAATAATACAATCCAGCACGCACGCATTCGTAAAACGAAGCTGTTCGCAGAAGACCGCGCAGCATTCATGATGCAACTCGAGCACGAGATCGAACTGTTTCGAACCCGAGCCGAAAGAAAAGGTCTTATTCCGGTCGTTCGGCTAAACGGCACCAGCGACATTCTTTGGGAACGCCAGCCAGGCTACAGTATTTTCAGCTTGTTCCCGGACATCCAGTTCTACGACTACACAAAATTACCCGCGCGGTTGTCGTGGCCTGAGATACCCGGGAACTACCACTTAACCGTTTCGTATAGCGAGGCAAGCCCGCTATACAAGAAGCAATGCCAACGAGCGTTCGAGAAAGGGGCGTCGCTGGCCGCGGTCGTCAAAGACCAGCAGCTTAAAGATCAGTACCTCGAGCTCGGCGCCGTCGACATGGACGAGCACGACTTGCGGTTCACAGATCCTCCCAATTCGTTCGGTGTACTCAAGGCGAAAGGGCAAGCCAGACGCGAATCAAACGGCTTCGTTTTAACGGAGGTTACCCCGTGGGTACAAGAAGTCTTATCGAGTTCCAGGAACAAGACAAAATCCTTGCGACGGCCTATCGACAGCTCGACGGGTATCCGTCGGGTCGCGGGCAAGAAATAGCCGACTTCCTGGCGGGCACCAAACTCGTTAACGACAAGGAACCGGAGACGAGCGATGACGGCGAGTAATCCCCCGGCCCCCGAGTACTCTCATTATCCCGGCCTGACGGATCGCGAAGTCGCAACCGCGCTAGCCTCACTGCGCCGGCGGCAGGACGAGATCGGACTGGATGCCGGACGAGCGGCCGCCGAGCCCATGCCAATGCACTTCGAGGACTACGAACCGCTGACCGTCGCCGAGATCGATCAGCTTTGCGAGCGCACCAATTCAGGAGGGTATTACTGATGGCACACGAACTTGATTTCTCAAAAGGCCGCGCGGCGATCGCCTATCGCGGCGAAGTCCCCTGGCACGGCTACGGCGCCGAGATGCAGCCCGGCATGTCAATCGATGAATGGATCAAAGCTGCAGGTCTTGACTACAGCGTCGAGAGCCGTCCGGCCTACTTCCTCGACTCCGACGGTCAGCAAACCCTCATCCCGCAGGCCAGAGCGCTCGTGCGTAGCGACAACAACGAGACGCTGTCGCTAGTTAGTACGAAGTACAAAGTCGTGCAACCGAAACAGATCGTCGAGTTTTTTCGCGAGCTGACGGAGCGCCAGGGCTTCGAGCTCGAGACCGCCGGCGCACTCGCCAAGGGCCGCCGCGTGTGGGCGCTCGCTCGCCTCGGCCGAGACTTCATCCTCGACGGCGGCGACAAAATCAATGGCTACCTGTTGCTCGCGACGTCATACGATGGTAAGTTCGCGACAACTGCGCAGCTCACGTCGATCCGTGTCGTATGTAACAACACACTCACTTTGTCACTTGATGACCAAGATAACCGTCACATCGTTCGCGTGCTACACAGTCAGGACTTCGACCCCTCTTCGGTCCGCGCTGATCTGGGCCTCTTCGACTCGAGCTGGGTCGGCTTTACGAGTGCCGTCCGCGCGATGGCGACGACCCACGTCAGCGAGCTCGAGGCGGTCAAGTACTTCATGGAGCTCATCGGCGAAGAAGACGAGGATCCGCAGTTTGTCATTGACAACAATTATCAGTTGCGCAAGCTCATGCAGGCCCGTGACTTGGCGCCAGGGGCGAAGTTGCCGTCGACCGAGGGCACGGTCTGGGGACTCGTCAACGCAGTCACGTACTTCACGGACCACATTCGCCGAGCTCACGACGCCGGTTCGCGCGTGAACAGCGCATGGTTCGGTAAGTCAGCGGTGCTCAAGCGCCGCGCATTCGAGATGGCACAGAACGTCGTCCGTTCGAGAATCAATTAGGGCGCTCCTGACCTCTGGCAGGCGAGCGGCGGCGTCTGAGAGGCCCAAGGGAGTCAGGGCGGCCCTTTAGTGGATTACTCCCTCGGGCCATCCGCCGCATTCTTTCTCAAAAACGAAAATGAATAAAATCCATTTAGCGCGTTCTATGCGCGAAGCAGAAACATTAATGGAAAGGCTTGGATACGAGTGGGAGTTCATTGCTACTCCGAAACAATCAGTAAAGCGCGACCCCATTGCAAATCAAAACCGAGAAAACTATGGCAACGCATCGCATTTCGTCTCTTCGAAAATGCGCGCAGTTGCGAGCTACGTGCAATGGACAGGGGCACTGGTGATCTACGGCCGCCAACGACCGGTGGCCAGAGTCTTTTTTGACCAACTAAATTTTCGGAGGAAAAGTGGTTTTGGACGAAAATTGGTACGAGAAGATCCTAGAGAAAGAGCGCCTGGCGCTCGAAGCGAAGATGAAAGAGTATCGGGAGGTAGTAGCGCCAATCCTACGTGACGCCGGTGTTGGCACAATCATCGTCCCGTACGACGGGTATGGCGATGAAGGCTGGGTCCGAGAACTAAAACTCTACTCGAACCATGACGCCGAGCCCGCAGATGCAGGCGAGCCAGACCGGACGTTACCCGACGCCAAGATCAAACTCCAGGACCCGATTACTGACTGGCAAGGTAACGTCATAAGCGAAGTCCCGCTTGCAACGTGGATCGATGACTTCGCCTACCAGGCTCTATCAGCGAAGGTCGGCGGTTGGGATCAGAACGAAGGTTCCGCAGGAACCATTACGATGCGCGCGGACGGCACAGTCAGCATTGCTCACGACTGGAACGTCACGAAGATCGAATATGAGGGACACACATTATGACTAGCCCGATCTTCCACGCTGAGTCCAGTGTTCGACACTGGGGCGGCGTACCCGATGATTATATGCCGATTCACCAGTGGCTCGATGAGACGAAAGAGACTTTCTGCGATGTTCGGCACCGTGCACTGCGGCACCACGCACAAGGCATCTTTGAAGCGGAGCGAATTTTTGGAACACACATCACAAATTCTGACGGGAAGGTGGTCCCAGTTCGCTACATCGCCGAGCAACACGTCAAAGAAGACTGCGGCGGACGAATCCCCTCAGTCCAAGACTGGCTCCGACACATTCCGCTCGAGCGATGGATGAGCCGCGGTTACAAACTTCTTCCGGAAGAAGCTCACGAGGAGAGCGTCAACAATGCAATTGCAACAAGCACTAATTGGACTGGAGTCCGCAAAATCAGCGTATCGGGCAGCCGTGAGGAAAGCGATGGAGCCGTTCGAGCGGCAGCTGCGGGCTGAGGTTTCGAAGCTCGGCATCCCCGGCATCGTCTGGACCCAATACACACCCTACTACAACGACGGTAGCGAGTGCGTTTTCGGCGTTAACGAGCCCAATGTCATCGTCGGCGATCCCGACAACGTGACCGATATGTACGACGAGTACAATACGCTCGAACTTTACGGCGACTTCAAGCACATCAGCAAGTACTACGGTGAAAGGCTCAAGTCCGCCAACATCGATGCAGCTAAGTACACCGAAATCAAGAAGCTCACCAGTTGGTTCTGCAGCTCCGCAGCAGAGGATCTGCTGCGCGAGATGTACGGCGACCACAAGATGATTAAAGTTACGCCGGACAGGGTCGTCGTCGACGAGTACGAACACGACTGAACGAATTCTGTGGGTTGGCTGGTAGCGGCATTCTGGCCAGGCGGAGGACACTCGGTCGGACGTCGGCGCCGCCGCCGTAGCCGTAAGCGGCATTTGTGCAAAAAGTATTTGTCATTCGCTCGGGCCGAGGTAGGCTTTGGGGCGCAACAAGAACAAGAAGGAGCACAAGAGAGTGTTCATCGTAGGCTTTACCGGCCTCGCAGGATCCGGGAAGGATACCGCTGGCGCCGTTCTTACCTCTCGTCTCGGCTTCACCCGCTTCGCCTTCGCAGATCCCGTCAAAGCCGCCTTAAGCGCCATGTTCTACTGGCCGCCCGAACAGTGGAGCGACCGCAAGTGGAAGGAGTCGAACTTCCCAGGCAAAGACTATTCCCCTCGTTTCCTCGCGCAGACACTCGGCACCGAATGGGGCCGCCGTACCGTCGACAACAATTTCTGGATCGACATCACTGAGTCACGAATTCGTTCGCTCGGGGCCCAACGCGTCGTCATCACTGACGTACGCTTCGACAACGAAGCTCGATGGATTCAGCGACTCGGCGGCTGGGTGATCGAAATCGCCCGCCCCGGCGCCCCCGCCGTAAACAACCACGTCAGCGAGGAAGGCGTCAACCCCGCCCTTATCGACTTTACGCTACTGAATCACGGCCCGAAGGAAAACTTCGAAGCGCAGATCGAGCGCGAAGTCTTTATGAAACTGCCAAAGGACTTTGCGGTATGAGGCAGTTTCAAATCATCGTTATGGTGCCGCATCACGCGGTCGTCGTCGCAGATACCATCGAAGCCGCCGCCGAACAAGCCCGCGAATTCTCCCGCGAATATTACCCGATCAAGGCGCCTAACAACGAGTTCGACCCGGTCGGGACATACGTCCACTCAGTGACAGAACTCAAAAATGACAGCAACCTCTCTGCTCCAGAAGAAATCGCCATTTTCCGGCTCGACGACCACCGGCGCGGATACCCCAGTGAGCCGAGCGATGATTACCCTGGCCCCTTCGCCGCATAGATACATCGAGCTCTCGAACGGCGACATCTTTTATCCAGAAACGGAAACCTACTTCAACCCAGTTACAATCGCACACAGCGGCGCACTAACATGCCGCTTCGGCGGCCAGTGCAAGGACTTCTACTCCGTCGCGCAGCACGAGGTACTCGTCTCACACATCATGGACGAGTTCGGCGGTGATCCGTTCGAAGGACTTCTGCACGACGCGAGCGAGAGTTTCATGCTCGACATGCCGACACCGATCAAACGGATGCTCCCGGATTATTCGAAGCTCGAGAAGGACCTATGCCGGCGCATTCGAATCTGGGCCGGGCTCCCGCCGGAGAAAACTACCGAGTGCGAGTTCGCCGACAAACTCGCGCTGTTCATGGAAGGCTACGACCTGATTCCACACCGCGGAGAGTCGTTCGACAATCCGGACGGACTACGCGAGATCGCGCTCGAGCACAGACGGAAGTTCTTGCCGTACCTTGTGCCATCCACTTGGCAGAGCGCGCGCGACACGTGGTTGCTCCATTATCACCAGCCGAAGATGGTGTGGAGAAACTTCAAATAAACCGCCGTATCATCGAATGAGAACGCTGCTCCTCGACTTCGAAACTTTCTATGGCCCCGTCCTCGACGATCGGTTCCCGCAAGAGTTCACAAAGGCCGGCAAACCAAAGAAGCGAAAGACACTCAATCTTTCGCTGAAGAATAAGGAGCTCAACTACACTGATTACGTCCGGCACCCAGAGTTCGAAGTGCTGGGCGCCGCGCTTCGTTGGAAGGACGAGCCGAAAACGACGTTCTATCGTGGCCACGAACTCAAGGCCGTATTCGCCAAGATCGACTGGGCAAACACGAAAGTCGTTGCGCACAACGTAATGTTCGAAGGCATCATTCTCTTCGAGATCTTCGACATCGTACCGGCGATGTATTTCTGCACGATGGCGTGCGCCGAGGCATTGTTTCAAAAGTCAGTCTCCGTCGGATTGGGTGAGCTAGCGCAGCTCTTCGGCATCGGCCAGAAGAAGAACGAGCTCCACAAGTTCAAGGGCCTCCATGCAAAGGACCTGAGCGAGGAGCAGTGGGCCGCTCTTGCCGACTACTGCGAACACGACATCAATCTTACTCTGCCTTTGTACGACGCACTCGCGCCGGCACTCCCACCGCTCGAGCACGAGGTGATGAACCACACCCTGATGATGTGGGCAAGCCCGCGGCTGCGAATTGACATTGCAATGGCTCGCGAAGGCCTCGAAGACGCCAAGCGAGAGAGTGCGGAGCTCGTGGCCAAGACAGGTTTGACGGCCGACGACATCCGCAGCCCAATCAAATTCGCTGCTGCGCTAAAGGCCCGACTCGGCTGGGTGCCGCAGAAGATCAACAAGGACGGTAAGACGAAACCAGCGTTCGCCAGGACCGATCGCGAGTTCGTTGCACTCAAGGGTCACCCAGACGAGAAGGTCCGCGACCTCGTAGCCGCGAGGCAAGAGGTGATGTCGCCGCTGATTATCACGCGCGCTACGCGAATGATCAAGATCGCCGAGACCGGGACACGACTGCTGCCCGTCGGCCTCCATTACGCCCGAGCGCACACCATGCGCTGGACGGGCGGCAACAAATTGAACCTGCAGAACCTCCCGCGCGGCTCTAAACTCCGCCGGGCGATCATCTGCCCGCCCGGCTACGTATTACTCGTCGTTGACAGCTCGCAGATTGAGTGCCGCACGCTTGCTTGGGTCGCGCGCCAGGACGACCTTCTGCAAATGTTCTTGAACGGCGAAGACCCGTACAACCACATGGCCATGAAAGTGTTCGGCGCCGGGCCATACGACAATAAATCCGACGAGCGCTTCATGGGCAAGACCATGGTGCTCGGCCTCGGCTACGGCATGGGGCACAGGAAGTTCTGGCTCGAGATCGTCACCGGCGCGCGCGGAAAAGCCATGCCAATCACACTCGAGTTCGCTGATCGCGCTGTGAAGATCTATCGCGACACCAACAACAAGATCATGGACTTCGTCTGGAATCAGTCAGCGGACATGATCGATTATCTCACACACGGCAAAGAGCCCCGTGAGTTCCTCGACGGTATGCTGACGCTACAGCCGGCCGCGGGCAAAGTAATCTTTCCGAATGGTACGTTCCTGCGCTATGCCGCCCTCGCTTGCGAAGACGGCGAATACTCGTACCAAGTCGTCGAGAAGGGCAAGACAAAGCGCAAGAAAATATACGGCGGGCTCTTCACAGAGAACCTCTCGCAGAAGATCGCCCGTGACGTCGTGGCGAGCCAGAGCAACGAAGTCGCGAAGCGTTATCGTTGGGTGATGACGACGCACGATGAAGGAGGATTCCTTGTCCCTGAGAAGGAAGCCGAAGAAGCGAAATCGTTTGCTCTAGAAATGTTTCGGAGAAATCTGGCGTACACAAACATTCCGCTTGACGCGAAGGCTGACTATGACGTCTGTTACTCGAAGTGAAGAAATTCGCTACAACGACGAGGAGATCACCCAGAAGGCCCCGGAGCCATATGCTCGGCACAAGGGTGCCGAGCGTAAGAACTACTGCCTTATGTTTTCGGACGTGTCCTATCGTAGCCTGGTGATCGGCTTGGAGGCCGCACTGAAAGAATGATCCGACGAAGCAAACTGCAGCCGACTGACGACGCCATCCTCATCTTCGATGTTCGCTCGAAGTCGATCGCGCTCAACACGAACCGTGAGCCGAAAGTTTTTCTGGGCCGCATCTATCCAACCGGCCACGGATGGTACCGGTGGCAATCACGTTGGGGCGGTAATCAAGGCGAACTCCCGACGATCGAGATGTGCGAGGAAATGATCGTCCGATTGTCTAAAAACATGTATCGGTGATTGGCCAAATCGCTATCGGACTATTTGGCTCGGCGAGCATCACCATGACCAACTCCACAAATAAGGTCAAACGCCGTTTGGGGGCAATCGTCGACGCAGCCGCGCAGCCGCTTTTTGGGTTCTACACCACTTTAATGAATGGGCGGCGGGGCGCATTCATAGCATGCTTCTTTTATACCTACGGCTGGGGCCGAAGTCTCCGTGACTACTGGATTAAGAAATGAGTGCGTCAATCTTCGCCACACCAGCAACTAAGAAAGAGCTTGTCATGACGAACACACACGTCATGATCGACATCGAGACTATGGGCACGAAGGTTGGGGCCCCGGTCATCTCAATCGGCGCTGTGCTGTTCGACCCGCGCAAACAAGACAACATGGAAGTGCTCCGGCGCCGCGGGTTTCTCCGCCGCGTCGAGCTCAAGAGCGCCATCGAAAACTCGACAGGCGTCAACGCCGAGACGCTCCAGTGGTGGCTCGGACAGGAAGATACGGCGATCAAAGCGCTGGTCGGCCCCGACGCCATCCCCCTGAAGCAAGCGCTCGAGGAACTCCGCCAATACTGCGTGCATCGCTGGGCTGCCGGCGACGACAAGTTCTTCTATGGCCACTCGCAGACGCCGATCAGCTGCCTAGTCTGGGCCAACAGCCCAGACTTCGACTGCAAGATCCTCGAATATGCGTTCGAGCGCGTCGGCGATCAGTTCCCGTTCAAGTTCTTTCAGTATCGCTGCGTACGCACGCTAAAAGATTTGGCGTGGCCCGACGGTCCGGACTCGGTTCCTAAATTTGCAGCCGGCGTGAAGCACGACGCTCTCGCTGACGCGGTTAATCAGGCGCTCGTCGTGCAAGCGGGCTTTAAGCAACTAGGACTCAGCACACAAGACGTGCAGTTTAGTACCTTCTAGGAATAACAATGACACTGAACGACTATCGCGACCTCTGCCACAAAGCCTCCGTCGACCGCGGCTGGTGGGCGAACTTCGACGCCGGGCGTGACATGGATGACCCGTATGTCCTTGGCACGAAGATCGCGCTCATCCATACCGAGATCAGCGAGATGACCGAGGGCCTCCGTAGAGGCCTGGCCGATGACCACCTGCTCCACCGCTCGATGGAAGAGTGCGAAGCCGTCGATGCTCTGGTCCGCATCTTCGACTACGCCGGTAAACGGGGGCTCGACCTCGGGGGAGCTTTCCGCGACAAGATGGACTACAACGAGCAGCGCGCAGATCACAGCCCAGAAGCACGCTGCGCCACCGGCGGGAAGGAGTTCTGATGGCCGCCGTCGTCCGGATGCCCTGCAGGCATCTGAAGTTCGGCAATGAGCTCGTAGAGCCCAAACCATCGTCGTGGGCCGGGCGACGGTTGGCTCTGTGAGGATTGTTAAATCCTGATTGGGATCCGAAAAATGGTCTCCTCGTCCGACGATTCGGAATTTCTGCGCAACCTCGCACAGAATGACTACATGATCAATCAGCACTTCCTTAACGACGGCAAGCGGCTCAACGAGATCGCCTCGCGATTAGAAAGTCATAAGCCAATGGCGGATAGCCCGACAACAGAGTACCGCTATTGCCTCGACGCACTGATTGCGACAATCAGCGACATGAAAGACGAGCTTGCAGGCCTCTACGAGCACGGTTACGGCTTAGATGTGTCTCCGTCGCTCGAAGCTCCGATCGCGCGGGCTGAGGAGCGGGCGACGGAGCTTGCCGGGCGACTGGCGGAGAAGTACGCATGAGGCTCGAAATCGGCAAGACGCACTATGATAGCTGGGGCAGAGAGCACAAGGCCCTACGGTCGCGAGAATCGCGCGTCGAATACTATCGAGTTGTCCGCTACCGACGCGAGAACGACATCGTTCACGGAGTCACTAGGTCACCGGGTCACAAATACACTCCGCTAGTCGGCATCATCGGCGACGATGTGAGGATGGTCAAAGTTCCTAACGACGAAGTGACGAAGTACTTCTCTGACGTACCCGGGTACGGCCCCGGACTCGAGCGCCGCTTTTCCTTGCGGGCTCGAAGACACGGCGAGCTAATGCATGGAGGCCCTATACGTCGCGGGAACCCCGATCTTTTTATTTTCACCACGAGCTCCGAGTGGGGCCGCGATGATCATCGACCAAGAACAACTACTACACCTTAGAATTTCTCTGCCATGAGCAACACGAGCTCCGGGCGGAGAAAGACCGCATCGATGCGCAGCTGCCCGAGACAAGGCAGCAGCTGCGCGCTGAGGCGGCAGATAAAGTCCGCTGGTCTGATATGGGAAAATTTATTTTCTTTCAGCGGCTTATAGCCTAAAGCCTATGTTTTCATCCGCCAAAAACACCCGTTCCAGGCCGCGCAAACACTAGCGCCGCCTGCGCTTGGCGGATGCTCTTTTCCTCATTCCGGGCCGCACCCGTGGGGCGATCTTGAGCCCCGCTTTCTTCGTTAGGAGCTTGAATGCGGCCTTCGGCAGCACGTTGTAGTGGTCATACAGATCCATGCAAATGGCGAGGAAGCTCGCCCCGTGGGCGTCCTCAGCGTCCTCATTCACCTTCCAGTCGTCGATGTGATGCGCGACCTCGTGCAACAGTACGGCCGGGTTGCGACCGCTGCGCAGAGCTTTCTTCGTACCGCGGTCCTTCTTCGGCGATACGAACAGCGCGATTTTGTCGAGCTCGGGGTAATACATGCCCGACCAGTTCGGACCAGTGGCGAACTTCACGTCGACGGGCGGCACCCGCCAGCGGCGGCAGGCCGCATCTGCCAGCGACTGGAGGACGTGCAGCGGCGCCTTCGCATGCTGCGCAGCTTTCATGAACGTGTCTTCGAAAGCGTAGACCTTCTTTGCCTGGCTCATTCGAGCTCCCGGATCTTGTTCTTGTCCTCGGTGCAGCGGCGGAGCTCGAGCAGCGCGGCGGCCAGTGCCTCTTCGAGGTCTTGGTTTGTCTCGAGCTCGACATCGACGCGACAGGGGGTCAGTAGCGCTTCGGGAACCGGAACCGGTTCATATCGAACAACCTGAACTTCAACCGGTTCACGCACGGCGATGGGCTTGGCACAGCCGAATAAGCTAAGAACGGCAAGGCCGAATAAGCTAGTTCGAATCACTGGAGAGCCTCTAGACGCTCAGCGACGCCGGGCGGCAGAATGACGTCGGCCCACGCGTCGTATGTCGGATCCTCCGCACGCTGCGCGGAAGTTCGTTCACGGAATCTCCGCAACTCCTCGTCGCGGCTCGCGGCGCGAGCCAGTGCGTCCCGCGCCACTTCGTCACTCCGCTCTAAGCGGCGAAGCAGCTCGGCTTCGCGGTCCTGATGACTTTGTGCTTGGTGACTTAGTGACTCGGCAAGGCGGTCGTTAGCCTGGACGGCGAGCTCGGAAACGAGGGTCTTCGTCTCAGCCTTCGAGCGCTGCCACATGCCGTACAGCACACCATTGCCCGCCAGGCTCATCAGCGTGAGCGCAGCTAGGATTCGTCTCAGCACAAGTTGGCCCTCTTAGGGCGTGTTGGCCAACAGCTCTTGGATCTTCGCGATGCGACGCTGCCGCGGGACCGCCGAGATAGGGTCATTAGATGCCTGCAGTCGCCTAAGCTCAGCCAACAACTTCGCTCGTGCGGGAGACGGTGTCGCGGCAGCGAGTCGACCGAGGCCCTGACCGCCTGTGGCATCGCCTGCATCTAGGGCACGGCGCCTAGCAGCTAGTTGGTCGATGACTGACCCGGCCATGGCTAGAGCTCGTCGTACGTAATGACCAGCACGCCAGTTGAGTTGACGTTCGGCGTGATCGTCATGTCTTCTTCGAACTTAATTCCGCCGTCAATGCCACTCAGCAAGTTGGCGCCAGCCCCCGAGAGCGCCGGTGCAATGAACTTCTCGGTGCCGCCGTCAGAGAACCCAACCGCGTGCGCCGACATGACGGTGTGGACGTAGACCGACCTGAGCAACACTGGGCCGGCGACTACTGTCGGGGCGTCACCCGAGAGGTTAAGCACGAGGGTCCGCCGGCGTGCCCCAGCGATTAGCTGGAGCAGGCGGTTCAGTCCGCTAGCGAGCACGGGTGGCTACTTCCAGGTAACCGCGACCTGGACGTCCGCGATGCCCGTCGGCGTGCCGCCCGTAGGAGCGACGAACGTCAGCGTGATGTTCGTATTGCCAGGGAGCTCGTTGCCGAGGACGCCCTCGATCACCGTATGGCTCTCCGCCGCGCCGACCGCCAGATCGGAGAAGTCGTTCGTCCTGGCATAACCGTCCGCATCCGAGCCGTCCCCGATGTCGACGCGAGCCGACGTCGTGACTGAGTTGAACGCCTCGGTTACGTTGAACAGGCTGACCGAGCGCACGACGCCAGTCTTGCCCGCCGGGCCTCTAATCACTTCCGTCGCGTTGCCCGCGCCGAAATCCTGAGCCTGAAAAAGATACGTTTCGGTGTAAGCGCCGCGGCCGTCGCCGGCCATCGTCTCGAGAGCATCGATTAGCCGACGCTCGACTTCACTCTTCGTCATGGGGCGAGTCTCCTTCTACTTCTGCCGCCAAGAAAACGTGCAACAGATTATCCCTCCGCCAGGGGGCGCCGCATAGGTTTACAGCACTAATATTCGCCGGTCTCGAGCTGCTTGGCGATCCGGTTGGACCGCGCGGGGCCGACGTCCTGGCGCCATTTCGAGTCGAGCAGGTGGGCCGCTGCGGCCTTCCAGTCCTTGCGGGCGATGGCGGCCATGGTGTTTTTGAAGTCCTTGTAGCCGTCGCCGTCGAATGGCTCAGGGCCCATGTTGTAGACGAGCTCGATCAGGGCGTCACGGCGCGCCTGCGTGTCGAGGTACTTCCATGACGGGGACTTCTCGGCCTCGCGGATAGCGGCGCAGATGTCTTCGTTGAGCCAGGCCTCGGCCTGGGAGGCGGTGATCTCGAGCACCTGGAGGTTCCGGCCGTAGCCGATCGTCCAGATGCCTTTCGGGTCCTGATAGGCCTTTAGGATCGGCCAACCTCCGGGAGCCTCGGCCCACTTGATGTTCTTGACGAGTTGCGGCGACATTACCGGAGCCAGCTAATGGCCAGTGCCACGGCGCCGGCGATGGCACTGATCACGAAGACCATACCGCCCAAAAAGCCCTTGTATCGTCCGACGAGCTCCTTTAACTCGGCGATTTCTTTACGCATCTCTTTGATTTCGAGTTTGAGCTCATCAAAGTTCTGAGCGTCCTGCGCAGTGTGGAGCTCAAGGATTCTTTCTATACTAGACATTGTATAATTATACAACTAAAGGGGCGCAATGTCCCTGACTGCGTCGCGCAAAGCCGGCATTTGGCTGACTCCTGGGATCGCCTTCGGCACGGTTTGGGAGGCCGGCTTGGCGACGAAGTCCGAGATCTGCTGCACCGTCGGCCCCGCGACGGCCGCCAGCGGCACCTGGCCGCGCTCGTCGGCCTCTTCCCAGTCAATCGCGAGCTGCGATACGCCGAGGAGGCCCGCGCGCAGCGCGAGGTTCCAAACGTAGTCCGGAGCGCTCTGGCTGTCGGTCGGCGCCCGGCGGCCGAACATCTTGTACTGAATGAGCTCACGGAGCTCGAGCCCGGCGGCCGTCAGAGCGAGCATCATAGCCGCGGGCCCGGCAACGATCATCGCCTTCTGCCACGGCGTCTCGGCCTGCTGGAAGTTGTGGTACAGCCGGCGGCCGACCGTGTCGTGGAACGAGTACATGAAGCTCTTTAGGTGGAAGAGCAGCATGAACGCCGGGTTCGACGCCCACAGCGGGCGCTGCGAAGCGTTCGGGCGCGCCACCGACTCGTTAACGAACTGGATCAGGGCCTCAGCTACACGGCGGTCGGACTCAGCTGTGGAGTCGAAACCGCCCGCGCCGAAGGTACGCTCGCCAGAAGCGATCCAGGCTTTGACGTCATCGGGCGTGAGTCCAAGCTCTGCAAGAGCTGCTGAATCCCCTTCGGCGGCCTTTCTCTTGATAAAATCTCGTCCAACGGCAAGCGCAGCCGCACGGGTGAAGTTGGTCCAGCGTTCGAGTTGGATGGCCCGGAAGAATTTGTCATTTAGTTTCCTCGCGCGCTCCGGGAGCCAGTGGTTGTCAAAGTGTTCCGTGAGCACGTGTTGATTGAGTGTGTCGGAGATGATGCCCCACGTACGGGCCATCTCATTTAGGTCGGAGCCCTTGTCCGCGATCTCGCGGAAGCCGTCACGCAGAGACTTGAACGCGCTCTTCATGCTGCCCGATCGAATGGCCGGGCCCACGATATCCGGAAACGCCGACAGCGTGCTGAAGAGCAGCAGCCGCATGTTCTGATACGTCATGATCCAGGCCATCGTACGTCGCGCGTTGACTGGCAAGTCACGGCCGACCCGACCGAGCAGTGCGTCGACGGCCTTCGTCATCTGCGCAAGTTGCGCACCGGTGGCACCCTGATTCGCCGCATCGCTCATGATCTTGTCGAGCTTCGCCTTCGGGTTCCACTTCTGGCCCTTCTTGAGCTTGCGCGCGTCCTGCCCCAAGAAACGATTGAACTCCGCACGCTTCACCACGGCGGACAGGTACCGTTCGACCGTCCGATCGAGGTCCGTCGACTGATACTGGTCGAACACCGGGTTGTCGAGCAGCGGGAGGCGCTCCTCGAGGAAGCCTCCGTACGGAACGTCGGACAACGGGCTCTGGCCGCGGGCCGCGGCGCCCTCGGCCATCTTCGCCACGATCTTAACGGCGACGTCTGGCTTGACACCGAGCTTGATGAGCTCGGCTTCGATTGCCGCCGCATTCGCGATCACCTTCTCGGTGTCCCAAACTCGCGGAAAGTAGTTCTCGATACGATTCACCGGCAGGCCGGCCTCGACCATGTAATCGTGCATCTGGCTGAACGCGGCGAAGATCGCGACAGCCTCGGGCGACTTGCGCTCGCCTGCGATGAGCTGCTTGATCACGGCCGCCTTCTGCTTCGCATCCATCTTGCCAAGGATGCGGTTGAACTCCTTCGCGAACAGCGCCTGGTACAACTGAACGTTGTTGTAGTACGTCGGCGCCGAGCGCTCGGCACCCGGAGTGCGATTGAAGATGTCCGCGAGTCGATCGGCGGCCGGCAACTTCATCCGGCGCAGGCTGCCGTTCAAGCTCGAAGTGAGCTGGTCATGCAGCCACATCGCCGTGTCCCATGTGCGAACAGCTGCCTGCTTCACGCCGGGGTAATCATTCAGGATTTTGTTGACTCGAGCGCGGAGGCCGGTGGTCAGGGCCGGGAGCTCGGTGTCGAAGCCCTCGTCCGGCTGTGCCGTGAGATTAATGACGTTGTCCGAATCCATTTGCTGCACATTAGCAAAGTAGACGCGGCCTACGACACCCTCGTTACGGAAGTGCTCCGCGAACGGATTCTTTGACTCGCTCCCGCGGGCAGCGGCCCGAACGCCGTCCATGAACTCGGCGAAAGACTCACTCAGGGTATACTTCTGGCGGATGAAGTCGTAGATCTTCCGCAGGGTCTTAACGACCGTGTCGAAGAACGACTCCACAGCGTTACTCGGCGCTTGGTCACGAGATGCCCAGGCGACAAACTGGTTCGCCATCCACTCGTCGAAGTTCTTGCTGTGCGAGCGGTCCGGATTCTCTTTAGCCCACTTCAAGAAGCCGTTGTACAGCTGCTCTTGTAGTTCGGGCGACAGTCGCTTGTAGTACGTTTTCTCGACCAGGTGGCCGATTTCGTGCGTAAGCACGATGAACGTGCGCACCTTGGCAGCATCGAGCGAGCCGCCCCGCCAGTCATTCAGCGTGCGCTCGGACAGGTAGATGATCGCATCATCGCCATGCATGATGATGCGGCCCATGTTCTTCTCGAGCTGCGCGTTCACCAAGTTCGGGGTCAGCGGGTGCCCGTGCTCGATCAGCGTCTGCGCACCAGCCTTGTCGACGACGAACACCCGGCTACGAAGTCCTGCGATACCAAGTAACTCAGTGACGAGGTCAGCGATCTCGCTCTGCCTGCTCGGGGACACGGAGGCTATTCCGACGCGCACTTGCGCGCGCGAGTCGTACCACTGGCGGGCGGCCTTAGCACCAATGCGAGGAGCTCGCTTAGTAGCTTCGTTCTGAGCGGCTTCGGTGTCTGTGACGTTCTCCTGTTTGCCGAGCCCGCGATCAGGTCCTGTGCGCCCGCCGACGTCGAACACCGGAGCATCGGGTTCGGGCCGACTTATGACGTCCCCGTCGTCCCCGTCGTCCTCTACCTCGTCCCCCCGCTCTAGGACATCGACCGTCAGCTGCCGCTCCCTTTCAGCCAGAACATCCTCGCGGCGGGCGGCGGTCCAGTTGCGTCCGACGCGGGCTCGGGCCTTACCAACTTCCATATCATCAGTGAGTAGCTTACCGCGCAGCTCGTCGAACCCGCGTTCGAGGGTATAGCCCTGATCAAGCATTCGCGCGAGGATGTTGTCCAACCCCATTAGCAATGCGCGGGTTCGGTCCTCCGGTAACTCGGCGCCTGAGCGCTCCAACATGTCCATTCCGGTGATTGCAAGTGTGGGCAAGTCCATGCGAGTGACAGCGCGCTTGCCGGTCTTCTCGTTGACCTTCGCGCCCGGCTTAATTACGCCGATCCGTCGGGCGTCATTCGGGTTGAGGCGGGCGGAGGCCGCAGCCTGCGTAATCCCGTCCAGAAACCGCAGGTTCTCAAAAATCTCTTCTGCGTTGCCGAGGTCTGCGACGGTAACAACGAATCCGTCTCCCTTCGGTTCGACATTGATCGAATCGGCTGGGACGTTGGGCATCAGCTGTCGAAGGTTGGCGGCAGTCTCGTCAGCAGCAGCGCGAGTAAGAGGCACGGCGTCATCGCCGCGAGTACGAACCTGATAGGTAGTAAAGCTGACCTTGCCAGTCTTCTTATTACGGACGGTCTTGGCTTCTTTTCTGACATCGCCGAAGGCAACCGCGCGCGGCTCTCTTCGCTCGGCAATTTCCACCATGGTGTGTTGTCGGCTGGGGTCACGGCCTTCGCGCTCACGTACGAACACTTCGCCGCTGGGGCCTTCGCGCTCTTCGTAGTGGACGTCTGACGCAGTATCTTCGAGGTCCTCCGCTTGATCGAACTCGTCAGCGTCCGGATCCTCATCGTCGTAATTCGCTGTCTGAATTTCTTTAGCCAGATCATCTTCGGCTGCCTTCACTAGCGGCTTAATGCGCTTCTCTACGAAGTCGCGGATGTCTTTCTGAATTCGCTCAAGGGCCGACCGCAGCGCAGCTGCGCGCTCTGATTCGGCGAGCGTGGCGACTTGGTCTCTCACTGCGTCAACCTGGCTGTTCAGCGCGCTGACGGCTTGGTCCATCAGTGGGGCGACATGGCGCCGAATGTTGTCGTCCAGCGAGCGGACTGCGGACTCGAGATTGACCCCGAGCTCAGACGTGCGCAATGCCTCGCGGACCGCGGCGGCACCCTGATTCAGTCGGTCCGCGGCAGCCGTCAGAGCCGGACCGACTTCCTCCGTGAAGAAGTTGGTCGCTGCGCTGCGCAGCTCGGAGGCACCTGGGACGGGGGCATCCCTGGCCGTAGCTGCAGCGCTGCTCCGTGCCACTTCGACACGCTGGCGAACATAGTCAGCCATGCGGCTCGTGGCCTCCCGCGTTTGTCGCGATGCGCGGGGGGCCACAGACGCGATCTCACCGGCTCCGCCTGTCAGCGCGCCGACCAGCGCGCCCGCGGCAGCGGCGTTCAACACCTGCTCGCGGTTGGCCGGCGACGTAATGTCGAGCGACGGATCGTGGTACGCGCGGGACGCGAGCATGACCATTTCCTGGGCCGCCTCGGTACCGCTCTCGAGCGCACCCTGCATTCCCATGGTCTTTGCGATATCTTGGACGAACGCCTTCGACAATGCGCGGTCGACACCGGGGAAAACTCGATCGAGCAAGAACGCGACCGGGGCAGCGTCGAGCGCGGCGGCGATCGCCCCGCCCGCGATTGCGGTTCCCGGGGCAGTAATCCCGGCGTCCGTCAGCTGGTTCTGAAGGTCGCCCGCTTGCTGCACGAAGCTCGCGCCCGAAGCGCCTGCCCCCGTCCCGCGCGAGAACGCTTGGCGCAGCAGCCGCTGCGTGGCCGGGTCGTCCATCTGCGCGCGGATGACGTCGTCGAGCTCGCGGCGGGCCAAGCCCGGCAGCTGGCGCGACATGGTTGCGCGGGCGCTGCGGCGCACGCCTTGCCTGATGGCCTGCTTGACGCCTGCGCGCGCGACAGCGCCGGCGACACCGCCGGTACCGATCATGGAAGCGAGGGTCGGGACCTGTTGGCCGATGGCGCCAGCGGCCCAATCGAAGAAGTTACCCGCGTCCTCGATGTCACTCATCTGTGCGACAGTGGGCGCGAGGTTCGCCGCATCGGCCTCGGCCAGTTCCGCACCCCGGCGTGCCCACTCGCGCAGCGTGCCAGAGCCGACAGCTGCGCCAGCGATGTCTGCGAGGCCGTAGAGCGTAGCGGTCATATTGGCGGAGCCGGCGAGCACGCCCTGACGGAACTCTTGGCCGAGCGTCTGCGGGCCCGGCGCTTCTCCGGGCACCATGTCCACGAAGTCGGCCGGGTTAACGCGTTTACCTACCGCCGGGGAAGGCGGAGCAGCCGGCCTTCCCGTGGCCGGAATCGAGTCTACATAGTCGGCAGGATTGATGGGCATTACGTGAGCCACTTGCCTTTATATATTATATAAATCGGCAGATCGGGGTGACTACCAGAAGTACCAACAAGGCCGGGGTAATTTCCCTATACGGACCATAGTCCTCCCGCGGCGATGAGCCGAGGCGGGCAGCACATGCCGCGAGGGGGCGGCAGCCCACTACTTGCCAGTGGTCAACGGAGGCGGAGGCCCCTGATTCTGCTTCTCCCTAATGGCCATATCTTCCAGCTCATGATCAAGAAGCGTACGAGCTTGGATCCTCTGCTCCGGGTCGTCGCTCGCGGCCAGCCCCATTCGCAACGCGTCTATATTGGCCTTCGGAATTCTGAGCGGCGGTGTAGGGATGTCAAACTTCTTGGCTATCTCGTCGAAATTAGTCACATTGACTAATTCGCCGTCGGAGCCGGTTTGGGTATCGAACTTGCCGCGGAAGAGCCCGGCGACACCCGCGCCGTGAAAGATGCTCTCGTCCCAGGCAGACCGCGTCTCGTTGAACGCTATGAACCTCTCGATTAACAGAGCGATCTCCGAGCGACTGAGCTGGCGCAAATCGTTGACGTTCACGTCGGCGCCCCAGAACGCCGTCGGGTTTTGCGACAGTGTGATGTAGAATGCGTTCTCCATCCGCTTCATTTTTTCCGCCTGCCCAGGGGTGGCACCGGGGCCGGGGTCAAACATATCGTGAATGACCTCCTGCTGATCGTCTGCCCACGCGCTGATGTCGCCCGGCTTCGGCTGCGGCTTCGGCGGGATGTACAAAACCTCGCCATTCGGGCCATACAGAATCTTGTCCGGGTCGTGCGAGAAAAAATCGCGGTCCCTGGGCTGCTGGAACGTGCCGGTCGTCAAGAACTGCTCGAATCCATCCGGCGTAATGTACCCGCGCTTCGCGAGCCACGCGAGTGACTCAACCTGTTTCGTCGTCAAGTTGCGCGTACCGTCGGCGACGGAGGCTACCGCGCGCCGTGCTATCGTAACATTCGCCTGTAGCTGCGCGGCCGACTCCGGCTGGCCCGGCGGAGGCGTCGACTCCATGATGCCGCGCATCCTGCCGGCGAGCTCGACGTTCCCGACCGGCATGGCGCCTGCGCGGATGTTCGCGGCCATCTCCGGCCGGAACTCGTCACTCATGTTCTGCATGACACTGAGCGTGGCGTTGAAATCGCGCATTGCAGCCCGTGCTTCTTTCGTCATCTCGACGCGGCCATTGACTACCGGCAACGCTGCGACGCGCGCGCGTGCTTGCTCGACAGCCTGTGTGACCACTGGCGCCATCTCACGCGACACGAGCGCGAGCGTATTCGGATCCTCGGCCTTGAGCGTGTTGAAATCGCCCGCGAATTGCAGCGTTATCGCGAGCGGGTCCTCTGCAGCCAATCGGCGGAGGTCGGCTCCGGCCTCGTCGTCGGGGTCGGCGAAGCCGCGGTAGGTGTCCACCTTGTCACGGGCTTGCGCGGCGGCGGCGCGTGCGGCGGCGACCGTCGCACTGAAGTTGCCGTCGCCAAGCACAGCGCGGGCCTGGTCGATCACCTGCTGGCGCTGAACCATCGGGAGACCTTTCGCTTCCTCTAGCCGCTGGATCAGATCCTCGGGGAGCTCGACAATGCCGGTGCGAGGATCACTCATTCCGGCCGGAACCTGAAAGCCCGGAATGAGGCCGCGCAAATAGGTTCGGTGGACCCTGCGCGTGCCGCCGGTTACCGGCGGCGCGAGCTCGCTGCCCTCCTGCGTCGACACGAACTCCTCTGGTGTCATTCTCGGGCCCGCGAGAGTCTGAGCAGGTTGCTGGGCAACCGCCGTGTCGGTGACGGCGCCGAGGCCGGGGCGGCGGGCGAGGCCGGCGATGGCGCGGATCGCTTCCGTGTCGCGGCGGCCGAGCTGCAAGTCCTGCAATGCCGCGCCGATCTGCGGGTTGAACGCCGCCTGGTTCTCGAGCTCGTCGATCTCCTCGGGCGCGAGGTTCTCAAGGCCGACAGACTGCGCTCGAGCGAGAGCGTTCGCGGCGGCGTCCGTACGCTGCTGACGCAACTGCGTATCAGATATAATCTGCTGTTGTGTGCGAAACGCAGCCTCTGCACGGCTATCGGCCGCCCTTCGCAGTCCGAGCTCTTCGTCAGCAAGGCGGCGGCGCTCGCGCCGATCGGCGAGTTGCTCGACAACCGAAAAGCCAGATAGCAGGCCTTCTGCAAACGTAGGCATTATTGGCGCCCCAAGAACGAAGAAGCTAAGCCGCCGCCCGGAAGAAAACCCAAGCCTATGCCAGCAAGCTGGCCCAGGCCCTGCGATTTCGAGGCTCGGTAACGCGCAAGCTCTTCCTGATACTGAGCCTCGCGATCGGTCGCGAGGTTTGCCGCCTGCGCCTGCGCACTGGCCCCTGTGTGCTCGAGCGCGCTGCGAAGGTCGCTCGCCGCGGTGCGCGCAATATCCGTCCGGCTGCGAATGCCCTGGACAGCGCGGTTGCGTGCGTCGACATTCAAAAGCGCCCTCGACAGGCCGATGCGCCGCCTCGCACTTCGCGCAGCGGCTTCCGTCTGCTGGCCGCCAAGCGCGCGCAACTGCCGCTCATACACGCCGAACGCTGCGTCAGAGGCGCCAATGCTCTGCCGGCCGGCCGCGTCTAGTGACGCGTTCACGTCGCTCATCCGGCGCGGATTCGCTTCGGCGAGGACTTGAGCCTCGATCGGCGCTGCGCTAGAGCGGTCGAAATTCGACAGCATCCGGCCGGTGTCGGCCAGGCTGATCACCTGGGCTAAGCTCATGCGTACAGTGCCCCCGAGCCGGTCATCGGGTTATACGGGGGCGCGGCCGGCCCACCAGCCGGGTCGGCCGGGGTTCTTCGGGGGAACATAGTGCCGCGATTTGCGAAAAGCCCGAGCCCGATACCGGCCAGCGAGCCGAGCGTATTAGCCCGCGCCTCATCTCTGACCCATTTCGTCATACGAGCGGCATCCGACAGCCGCTTGTCCATCCCGGCCGCCTGCGACAGCAGGCCTAGGCCCATCGCCTGTCGGGAGCGCCCACGAGCGACGGCGCTGACGCGATCGCGGAGCAGTTGTGAATCGAACTCATTCGAGTGAGCGGACAGGAGCCGAGACAACCCGCGCGAGCGGATCAGCGCTCGGTCGAGCGCGCCGGAGGCGCTTGTCGCGGGGCCGCGGAGCGCGCTCGCGACGTCAGCCGACGTCGCCCCGAGTAAGTCGGCCCGCTCGGCCGTCTTGCCTCGTCGGAGTGCGCGATTGCCGGCATCGATGGCGTTCGTGAAACTCGACGCGGCGCGCATGAGGCCCTCCCCCCGCTGCCCGAGCTGAGTTTCGTAGGCCGACGGCCCCTGGCGCGTCGGCTTTTTGCCAGTGAATAGGGAGAGCATGGCTGTATTTTACCCCCAAACCCCGGCAATCCCTATGCCTGCGGCTGCTCCTGAGCCTTTGTGACTTCAGAGTCTTTCGTCGCGGGTTGAGGCGCGGGTTGAGATGCCGCCTGTATCGCAGCCGCCAGCCGCTGCTGCAGTCCCGCGACTGCCATAACTTCGTTGCCACGAAGCTCTAAGCGATCGCTGGTTATCAGGTGTAACAGCGATTGAAGGTCTTGTATCGTCATCTTTGGGTCCTTGCCTTTCGGTTGTGATTGGGTTGCGAGGCGGAGAAAATCGTCTTTAGCGGGCGTCAGTCCGATAGCGCGGCGCCATTGCCGCCCACAAAAGCTGTGCTCAAAGATGTGCCATGCCCTGTGCGCGGTAGCCATCCATTAGAGCGCCGTCGCCGATAGTGTGCCCGAGCCCGATGAAAGCACCACAGAGCCGATTCGAATCGAAACGGTTAGCGTTGCAGACTTAGCGCCAGCCCCGATTTGCGTAATCGACCAACTCCGAGAAGACGTTAGCACTAGCCACGTGTCGAGCGCAGAGCTTCCGCCGTCAAGCGCGTCGCCGCTCTCTTGGTGTGCCATGATTTCGTAGGTACCAGGTGCCGCGGCTTTTGGTGAAATCCAGTCCCCTGCGTCTGTGTTGCCCAACGAGTTTGTCTTTACTACGTCGCCGTCACTTTCGAATACAATGCCTGCCGTAGAGGTGCCGCCGTTCGTGTCTACCACGCTAAAGCCGCCTGAGATGTCAACGCGAACTCCGTCGCCTTCGTCGAGTAGCGGGCCGATCATGACGCCCCCGTGATGCCCGAGCCGGAAACGTAGACGGCCGAGCCTGCCGGGTTGCAGCGCGCCGTCAGCACACCGCGTGCAGCGAGCGTGAAGCTCGTCGAGATCGTCGCGCCCGTGAGCGTGTAGTACGTCGTATCTGAGGCGTTCTTGCTGATCGTGATCGCCGACGCACTGTCGTTCACGACCTGGACCCACTGTCCTGCATTCAGGTTCGGCAGCGTGGCGTTGCTTGTGATGAAGTGAAGCTGACCAGCGGCGAGCGTCGTGCTCGTGCTGCTGGCGACCGTGGCAGCTTTCAGTTCTCCGATAACTGTGGTCGTGCTGGCGGTGAGATCAATGTTTGTAACGGTCGTACCGCTGCGCCCAACGAGTATAGGAACTGCGGCTAGAGCATCACCGCCGTCAACAGCTAAGCCTAGAAGCCAATTACTGCCGGAAGGCCCGAGCATCCACACTCTGTTGTTGGTGGACGCATCCGTCTCATCCCACCGGATGAACGGGGAGGATGATGAGAGGTTAATGGCTGCCGTCGTAGGTCCGGCACCTGCGCTCGTGAACGTGTTCGATCCCGCGAACGTGTTCGTTGCCGTGAACGTGTTCGTTGCCGTGAACGTGTTCGATGCACTGCGCCGCGCGAAGTCGGTGTAGCTCACGCCGTTGAAGTAGGTCGAGCCGTTGAGTGCGATCGCGTCGGCGGCGAGTTCAATACTTGTAACGGTCGTACCGCTGCGCCCAACGAGTATAGGAACTGCGGCTAGAGCATCACCGCCGTCAACAGCTAAGCCTAGAAGCCAATTACTGCCGGAAGGCCCGAGCATCCACACTCTGTTGTTGGTGGACGCATCCGTCTCATCCCACCGGATGAACGGGGAGGATGATGAGAGGTTAATGGCTGCCGTCGTAGGTCCGGCACCTGCGCTCGTGAACATGTTCGATGCACTGAGCAGCGGTACGTTGCTCGACAGTGCCGCGTCTGGGACGACGGCGTTCGGGAACATGTCCGACGTGAGCTGTCCGAAGTTCAGCGTGCCGGCTGTTTGGCGCAGCACGCTATCGTTCGTGCCGGCCGAAATCGCCGCGAGATTGCCGGCGCCGGCCGATGGCACGCCGAGCACCGCCTGGCCCGTGATCTGCGCGATGTTCGCGAGTGCAAGCCGCGACGAGCCGACGGCACCGCTCTTCGACAGGTCGATCGAGCCGAAGGCTATCGCAGTACCCGATCGCCGCAGGATGTTGTGGTCGGTGGCCGCCGCGATCTCGTCGAGCACACCGGGCGAGTCGCTCGAGCGACCGAGCACACTGAGCGCGTCGGCGACAACAAGCCTGTCATAGGCAACGCTGCCTGCTACGATGGACGCCGATACCTGCATAGTACCAGTATCCACTGCGATGTCGATCTCGGGGCTACTTACAAATTCGCCATTCCGCCACTGCGCGACGTCGGACCGGAACAACATGAGTGCGCCGTCGGCGATGGGCTGAGTAAATAGCACCCCGCCAAGACTACTTAGCTCGGCAGCAGAAGCAGAAGCAGTGGGGCTGCCCGCGATGACTGCACTAGTGATAACGCCGCGGCCATTCTTGACGCCCGTCTTGATAAGGCCGGCGGTCTCGAGGTCGCCAAGCGTGACGAAGCGTTCTTTTGGCTGTCCGCGCGTTCCGTCGGCACCCTGCAGGTGCTCCTTGACAGACTGCAAGAACTTGTCGAGCTCAGGATCAAGGCCCGACGGGACGTTCAGCCCCGGCCTAATGTTCTTGCGCGCGTGCGAGTTCGGGTTGTTCACACCTACCCCCGCAGCAGCTCTTCGACGGTCTCCGCTAGATGCACTGCGTGGACCTCGCCGGTTGACTCGACCTGGACTTCGAACCACGAGGTCAGGTAGCCGCCCGGTAACCGAATCACTTCGGACGAAGTGACCGCACGCGTAGTGACTAGGGTGCCGCGGTCATTCCACAACTTCAACGTAACAGGGTACTGCCCAGCAATGACCCTGGCGGCTCCGAGATTTAGCGGGTACTCACACACTGTGCGCCCAGACTTCCACATCAGCATAAATGGGTTCGCTTCGTCAGCATCCCAGATGCCGACAGTGTTAGCTCCATCGCCGAACCCCACGCGTGCCCAGTTCTTGCCGGAAAACACGCCCTCTGCCACCGTGGTCCACGTGGCGGCGGCCGGATCCGAAGATTGTGCGTATCGCGCGCTGCCATCCGATGAGGGAAACATGAACCACTTGTCTAGGCGTTCGCTGTAGCCGACAGCGCCATACGCAAAGTCGATGCCCGCTACGGACTGCCACGCTGTGCTGCCGCCGTCGCTGGTACGCGCTTTGCCGGTCGTGCCGGCAGCGACGATCGTATCGTCATTACCAGCCATCCTAACCTTGTCGCCGGAATGATTCGGGGAAGTAGTCCACGTGATGCCGTCCGCGCTGCGCGGCTGAGGCGAGTTATTGTTCGCGCTCATCACAATCCATTCGGCTGTGATGCCCAGCTGGCCGCCGACGCTAGGATCCGCCGGCGTCGTCCGCGCTGTCCACGTTGCTCCGTCCGCGCTCGTGTAGATATTTAACGCGGACGTCGTGGTGACCGCCACGAATATAGAGCGATATTTGTCCCATTTCACAATCTTAAACTCGCGAGCGTCGTACGCCGTGACAGCGGTCCAGTTGACGCCGCCATCGTCGCTGTACGCGATGCGGCCTGTCCCGCCCGACGATACGGCGACTAGTCGATTCAGTATCGGGCTGTACGCGATACCGGACCACGTCTGGCTGCCGCCGCCGGTGACGGTTGCGTTGTTCCAGGACGTGCCTTCGTCAGCCGTGTATCGAATGCGATTCGAGCCGGACGAAGCGACTACCACCCAGTGTTCGTGTCCGGCGTCGTACGCAATGTCTGCCCAGACTGCCGGGCTAGGAGGGCCGCACGCGGTGAACGTCTGGTTGGCGTCCATTTTGACGATGTCACCGGTGCCGGTCATATTACCCGAGACAACCATCAACACCGAGGGAGCCTCGCCTAAGACAATCGTTGCCCCGGCGACATACAGCAGGTCGTTCTCTGCGTCGAGATAACCGGCTTCGATCACCTGGCCGTGGGTGCTCAGTCCGACCGACTCGTCGTTGGGATCGAACACAAATCCGCCGGTCGAGTGGAACCCGACGTACTTGCCGTCGTGCCAAAATCCTTTGATGGCAGTGGGCTCAAAGCTAGCCTGCCATTCGCGCTTCGTTACATACGCCTCGGTCACCAGGCGAAATCCACTCGAGCCAACGAATGCCAAACCGTCCGGCGACGAGTAAAGTACGCCGTCAGCCGTGCTGGCGATGCTGCGTTTGCTCGAGCAGGCCTGGGAATCATTGAAGTGCCGAACAGACATCGCGCGGGGGTGGTCACCGGACGCGACATAAACTGGGCCGGTTGTGAGGATCGCGACGCCGTTCGGGACCACGCCGAGGCCGACCACATCGTGGTCGACGGCGATCTGGTACTCTGGCGGCCACGCGTGTGGGTAATACGGTTCGGCAAAGCACACGGTCTTTCCGACGAAGCCAGCCATGCCGCCGTTCGGCAGGGCGGTAATGCCGACCATGTCTTCCGGAGGCGGTTCCCACGACTCGGTCTGCAACACTTCGCCCAGATCAATGTCGGCGACGCCATCGGTATAGTTGCCGAACGGGGCGGCAATCTCCGCTACAAACTGAAACACGGTGTCGGCTGAGCCCGTATTTGCGCGGTAAATTCGTATCTTCGTAATGCTGCGGTGATCAGTCGGGGGTGCGTCAAATCCGCCGACTACCACCGAGCCGGCGGTCGGGATTGTCACGACATCAGACGCCGGCGACGGCGGACCCTCCTCGCCGAGATCGCTGACGAAAGTGTAGACGTACACGCGCGACTCGATGTCCGTGGCGATGTCCGAGTAGTCAACGCCGTCGCGCTCGGCCAACTCCCATGAAAAATTTCCGAGCATGGTAAACATGTCGGTGCCCGGTGCGCCGTCGGCATCGGACCAAACATCGACGAAGGGGTACGCGCGGGTGCCAGCTATCCAAAAGTCATCGGCGGCCACGCTGATGGGAGCTGGTGGCCATGTGTTGCTGCCCGCAGTCCCCGCGCCATTGTCAGACTCCGCCCCGAACAGTACTGCTGTAGTCGCCACCCCGGTCGGCACCTGCGTGAGCTTCAGCGCGATCGTGGACGGGATCGCGGTTATCCGTATGATGTCCCCGACTTTGAGGTTGTGGGACGGAAGGGTGACCTTGACTCCGTTAGGAACGTAGAACCGGAAGTGGCCGTCGCGGCCCGTACCGGTGTCGTCCGTGCGAAAGTGTGTGATGCCCAGGCTAGCGCGAGCCTGCTGCGTCGTCTTGGCCAGATAAGGTGCGTCGCTGGCTGACTCGATGGTTACGGTGTTCGCATCTACGACACTCGCAACGCGGATTTCTTGGCCAACGTAGAAATCCATGTTGAAGACGCGGACTGTGCCGACAGGGTCATATCCGCCGCTGTGGCCCATAAACCAGCCATTTAAGTTAGCCGGCAAGTTATCTTCGATAACGAAGTCCGCCTTCAGGGTGTTCGTTGCCATTGACCCGGACGTCATCGTCCCGGTGATGTTGTCAGCTGGCAGATCTTCGCCATCGACGGTCGGGGCTGTGGTTGGTGCCGGAATACCTAGGTAGCGGTAATCTGCACCGAGGGCGGTGGTCGTCATCCGCGGCTGACCTTCGCCCGTGAAATATGTCCGTTCGAGCGCGTCGTTTGGGACCGGGCCTCGGGCGTAGTCGACGTCGTTTGTCGATGATAACCAGTATGGCGTACCGCCATTACGAACGCGATGAATAGAGATTCGGCCGGGCCCAATGACCTCGTTCGTCAACTCTACGCCGTTCCACGGTTCGAGTTTGCCGGAACCGAGGCGCGTGTTCTTCGCTATCTGCGCCTCGCCGGGAGGCAGTAGGCGCGAGGAAACTCGTGGACGAATGCCCTTGAAGACGTCGACACGGAAGCCGGCCATTGCCTACCTCCCGTAGTCGCCGTCGATACGCCGTCCGGAGCCGCCGATTGAGAGCCCGCCGTACAGAACCGTGCGGCGAGGACGACCGAAATCTGCGGCAGCGCGCGACTTCGCCTTGCGGATGAAGTCTTCAAAGTCCGCTTCGAGATCGCGGGCTGCGGCGGGGTTCGACCAGTCTTTGCCTGGGATCTTGAACAAACGCGCCAACGCGCCGGCGGCCCACGCGTCCTGATATTCGTTCGCCAAATATTCGGGAATGTCGACGGCGAGCGATCCGCCGCTGGCCGGGACGTGCGTGACTAGCGGCGCGAGCGCCACGCGCAACCGAATTTGGCCCGACACGCTGGCGCTCAGCAGCGGCACCATGCGCCATTCGCCGGGGCTCGTAATCGTCCAGTAATCGGGCTCCGACGCTGTTTCCGACTCCCAGCTCGGCGCGAGCTCGTCAAGCTGGTCGCGCGTGCGGAACGGGATGTCGCTGCCGTCGGCCCACTTGACCCGGACCGGCTGGACCACGTACGTGGCCGCCGGGATGTCCGTGCCAGCGGCGAGCGTCGGCCACGCCGCGTTGGCGTTCAGGCCGAGCAAATTCGGGCAGTTGTGCTGCCACGCGAGCGAGCGCGCGAGGTGCTCGCGTACCGCGGTCGCGTAGTGAAAAAACACGAGCGGGTACGGAGCGCCCGGAGTCTCGGAGCGCACGCGCCAGAGCATGTCGTCATATGTGACGTTAGCCATGTTCGTCCGCCGGCGGGCGCATAGCAGTAGGGTCGACGCGACGGTCGGCCGAGACCTTGATCCCGAGCGCCTGCAAAAAGTTGTTCCACAGCTGCTGCCGGGCTACCGGCTCAGTACCGTAGCGGCCGTCTTTGGTCAGCATACGAAACTTCACGTACTCCACCGCGGCGTTGATGAACTCGTCGCGAAGGCCGAACGTGGCGGCCAGGTTCGCCAATGCCGTCGGGACCTTGGCGTATTTCAGCCGGACTGTTTCGGTGCCGGTGATCGCCGGCGGGTACAGCCCGAAGACCGTGGGGTCGCTGGGATCGTGCGTGAAGTGGCGCGCGAACCACGTTCCTTGCTGATCGTCTGGGTCAACCCCAATTGTGGGCCAATACGGGAACGCGGTGTTGAGCGCGTCCTCCTCTACTTGCGTGATGGCCTTGCCGCGGCGAGCGTCGGTCTCGTTCCAGACCTTCAGGAACTTCATCCCGCCGCTGGGGAGCACCTGACGAGACCCAACGACGCAGGTAAACGATTCCTCGACGACGTTTGCTTCGGGCAGAATGAAAACGATCGCGCGCTGCGCCGCGTTGATATAGCGGAGCATCTCTGTGTCCGACCACCGGTAATTGCTGGCGTCGCCGTCGTTGAGGTCGCTGCGCGCCTCATCAGCGATGTTCTGACCCGTCGCCAATCAATTACTCCTCGTCTTGCGGCTGCACTCGTGCGAGCACTGCCTCGATGTCACCTCCGACCTCCTCGCCCTCGAGGTCGCCGCCAAATTCGTCGTCGGCGTCCTTGGCGAGCGGCGAGGGCTTAGCTTCGTCCGTGACTTCTAAGACGAGCTTGTCGACCAGCGCCGACGTGATCTTTAGGTCGCTCTTCAACTGAGCGTTGTCGAGGATCTGCCGGTACGCGGCGCGCACCGCGGGCAAGCGCGGCAGTCCAGCCGAGTTCAGTAGCTGCGGAGCACTCTTGCCGGCCGATAGCGTCTGCCGGACCGCCTCGCGCGCGAACTTCATGAAGTCGATCGGTTCCGGCTTGTCCTCGGGTTCCACCGCTTCGGCCTTTGCCACGGCGGCTTTCAGCGCCTCGAGCATCTCTTCGCTGTAGTCGAAACAGCCGCACTTAGCTGCCTCCAAGAACAGTGCGGCGGGGATCAGTGTTGGTTCGTTTGCTGGCACGAGGACAACGTGGCCCTTGGTCGAGGCCAGGCGTACATCGCTAAGGGAAAGGACTTTCTTGTGGGTCTGCATGGTAGGTATCGTTCCTTGTTGTTATCGAGCCCGGTAGGCACCAAAAATATTCCCCCGGACAGCTTTCGCCGCGCCGGGGGAAGGGGGCCTACCACCGAGAAAAATTAGCCCTGATTCTCTTGGTCCCGACCGCGAACCACGTACTCGACGATGAGCGTCGCAGCACCGGCCGTTGCCGTACCAGCCGCGGCCTTATAAAGCACCGCGATCGAGTCGTTCGGGACGTCGACGTGGTTGGCGTCGCTCGCGTCCAGGTTCGCTTCCGTACCCGCGTCGTATAGGCTGCCCTGGAACGTCTCGTCACCGGTGCCGAGAGACACGTCGTCCAAGAAACTGTTCGGGTCCGCGGGGCCGAGCGAATACCGACCAACAGTCAGCGTCGGGGTCGTGTTGTTCCAAGCCGTTCGGACCTGCAGCGCGTAGCTAACAATTACCGCGCCGGCCGGAAGCGCGAAGACTTTCGTGACCTCGTCTTTCGTAAACGTACTGTAATCGAAGTCGATGACCGCGCAGAGAGGGTATTGGCGACCGCTGTAAGTTTCCGTCAAATCACGCATCTTTGGTTCTCCTTAGATCGCCGTGTCGAGGACCAACAAACCGTGGTCTTCGTCGGTCGCAGTCGTGACGGCGCGGAACACCGGCTTCAGTAGACCGAAGATCTTGCCGACAGCAATACCCTGCTGGTTGTCGTAGTCGAAGCCCTTCTCCGTATACTCCGGAGCGCCGATGTCGGCGAGGCCTAGCGCCTGGGCGCCGCAGAACAGCACGCGTTGGCCGTCGACGTTGCTGGCTGCGCCCCACTTGTCAACGCCTGACGTAGCCCCGAGCGTGTTGTACACGTGGCGATACTCGTGGATGAACAGGCCATCCACCATGACGGTGTCCGTGCCCTTGAAGAGCTCGTTGCTTGAGCCGCGAACGCCCGCATTGCGCACGTTCGCGAGGTAGTCGGCGTCCTGGCGAAGCTTCGCCATGCCGCGCGGCGTCATAAAGACGTGATAGAACTCCTGGCCGCCCGGACCCTTGATGCCGCGGATAAAGAGCTCCTTCGCGCGGGCCTTCGCCTCAACCAACATCGCCCACGTGGGCGTGTCATCGGCGGCGACGGCGGCTGTAGAGCCGGCCTCAAGGCCGGTCGTCGCGTCCCATCGGAAGTGACGATTCGTTGACGGAGCCGTGACGTCGTCAGCAAACTCGAGCGCGGCGAGGTTAGAGTCAGTACGCGCCTTGCCGTTCGTATGCTCCGAATACGCGACACCGGAGAGAGTCAGAAACGCAAGCTGGTCCATACGATCGGCGAGCCAGTAGCCCAACACGTCGCGCGACTGCTCGCGGAAATTCACAACCGACTTTTGATCGGCGAGCTTACCCTTGTGGCGGTTCGCTTGGCGCAGCTGATCGACTCGGATCACCTGGTCATATGCGCGGATGGCTTCTTCGTTGCCTTCCAGCTCGTTATCGCCGGCGACGCCGTCCTCTTCTAGGTCGGCAACCAGCGTGATGACCGCGCGCGTACCCTTCTCGCTCTTCGTTAGCTCGGTGATGCGCTGGATCATCGAATTGGGACCTCGTCCCGCGAACTTGCTGACGAACGCGAAATTGCGCGCCTGCTTCCAGATGTCGCGCGACCACGTAGTCTTTTGCTCGTCCGTGAGCAAGTTAAAGTTTGTCTTGGCCAATTTATGGCACTCCTGCTTCCGTAACTAAATTTGTTGTCTCCCCGGAAGGGGTCCGTTTTTTGCCTTAGTTACGCGCAGGCTTGCGAAAGCAGCTGTGTGGGGCTGGCCCCGAGTACGCTAACGTGGTACTCCGCCGAAGGCTGTATATTAATCCAGCAGTGAGGCGTTGGTCAAGAGTTGCGGCGAAGATAATTCACCGCGCTCTCTAACCTATCGGCGCTATCCTGGGGTGCCGGTGAAGTAGTGCCGATAGCCGAGGCGCGGGGCCTCGGCTATCGTGGCTGGCAAATTAGAGGGTATCGCCGCGTAGGCGCTTCTTCGTGCTCTCGGGGAGCGCGTCGAATTCCTCGTCGGAGATATTGTTAATGTCGATCTCAGCCTCGCCCTTATCGGCTCCGGACAGGCCGGCCTTACCGATGTCTTTGGGCGCCTTCTTGGCGGCCTCGAGTTTCTTCTTGACGTCTTTCTTCTCTTTGATGACAACCTTCGTCTTCGGCGAGTCGTCTTCCTTGCCGGCTTCCTTCAGCCCGTTGGCCTTGACGACAAGGTCAACTGCCTTGCGGAACGCCTGCGCCGGCGTGAGCGTAGAGTTCCCGTCCGCGAGATAGCCGTTATAGACCGCCAATGCGTCGTCGACGTACTCGGGCTTGTAGCTCTTACTCTTCGGATTCAGCTCGGCGAAGCGACCTTCGTAGTCGGCCACCAAGCTATCCAGTTCCCGTTTGACTTCGCGCGCAGTGACTGAGGACTCAGTCTGGACCAACTGCTCCGCCTGCCACTCGGCCTTCTCGGCGGCGCGGATTTCCTTCCGCTTCTCGCGGGCTTCTTTCGTCTTGCCGGCGAGCACGAGCTCGAGGTACTCGTCTTCGGCCTTGTCGAAGTCGTATGACTTCTTCGCGGCGTCTTCCTTCGCCTTGTCCTGGGCCTTCAGGGCTTTAAGCTCTTCCTCGGCCTGCTTGCGGCGCTCGTTGACCTCATCGAAACGCCACTTCGGAATCCGCTGATCATCGTCGTCGTCCGAGCGTTTCGACTTCTTCGCGGGAGGCTCTTCATCCTCCTCTTCGTCGTCGGTTTCGTCAGGCTCATCCTTGGCCGGGCCGTCTTCGTCGGAGGCTTCTGATTCCTCTGAGGAATCTTCGTCTTCTTCCTCGTCCTCGGCCGCTTTCTTGGCCGGATCGTCCTCGCCCGACTCGTCATCTTCGTCGGTGGGCGCGGCCTTATCGTCGGCTTTAGCTGGCAGGGGGGTGTCCCTGTCGACCTCGTCTTCGACGGCGTCGCCGCGGTCGGCTGCGGTCGGCTTAAAGTTATCGAGGTCGTCATCAAGCTCGCCGCCGAGGGCGGCAACTTGGTCCTTCATGGCACCGTGAAGGGCAGTATCACCAGAAAGTGCGGCGTCCAAATTGGCGTCGCCGTCGTCTTTGACGGGGGGCATATGTCTCCTATCGTTTTACGCCACGAGGGCGAGTTTATTTTGTTGTACGCCCGGTTTCTCGGAGGCGGGCGAACCTCCCGAATCAAGTAATTGTACCCCATACCTCCGCAAGTACCCTAGAAGTTTGGACACATTCGCGTTCGCGCCCGCCGCGATCTTCTTCAACGCAGCATCGTACTGCAGGGCGGCGCTGGTCCTTTTGCCTAGAGTTTCAACCTGACTCGTAAACCGCACCGTGTCGTTCTTTTCGCGCGCTATGGCGATTCGAGTCTGGAGCTCCGCGATCTTACCCTGGAGCTCGCGGTCCATCATCTCCATCTGCATGCGAAGCTCGGCACCGCGCGACTGCATTTCGATGAACGGCTGTTGTTGGGCCACGCCGGCCTCAACCAGCGCCTTCTGGGCCATCGCCTCATCGAGGGCGGCCTTGGCCATCATGCCGCGGACACTCGCCTGCATGCCCTGGAGCTGAAGCATTTCCATCATCACCTGGCGCTCGACCTCTTCCGGCGTCGGCTCGGCCATGCCCTGAAGCTGCTTGACGACCTCGGCTACTTCGCGGCGGTTCGGCAGTCGGGAATTTTCGAGCAGTACCCAATCTGGGACCGCCACACCGATCTCGCGCATCTGAATGCATTGCGAGAAAATAGTGTCCTGCATCGTCTCGTGATGCGGGACCGACGTCGCGACGACGGTGTATTCGCCTAGGGTCAAGTCATTGAGGATGCGCGACTCGACGAGTTGGCCATCTTCGCCGTAGACCTCCTCGACCTGATTTACCTGCATCTCATAAGACTGCTCGCGCCCGTCGATATCGAGCTCAGTCACCTTGACAAGCCGGGTCTCGGTATACCAGGCCTGAATCAAATCGAGCATGTGGTCGGCGCGATACTGGCGAGTCTTTTGGAGGTTGTCGAACACAACCTCCATCGGCGTCGTGGCGGCCTGATTCTGCTCTTTGATCGTAACGCCGGAAACCTCGCGCGAGGACAGGCCCATAAACGTCTCGGGGACGCCCGACACCTGCCGGAAATACACCTGCGCCTTCTGCGCAATCATATTCAGGCCGGTCGGCACTTGGTTCGGCTGAATTTTTTCCGGCGCGGCGGCACCCTTGCGATACTCGAGGACGAGGCCGGTTTTGGCGCCGACGACTTCGAGATCGTCCGCGTCCATGTTGACGAGTGAGCCCTCCTCGAACATCCAGCCCGAGTTCGCCGTCGTGTTGACGACGTGCAGTTCCTGCGAGCTGACCTTGTTCAGCATGTCCTGCGGCGACAACAAATCGCGCACTAGGCCGGTCGGCTTGCCACGGCGGAAGTACGGGAAAAACGGGATGATCGTGAAGCGCTTGTAGAGGCTCCAATCGTCCTGCAAAAGCACGTCATCGGCGCTCACCGTCCAGCGGATCCGCATCGTAGGCTTCTCGAGGATGTCGAGGTCGAACTTGGCCGCGTGCTCCTGCGCTCGCGCGTCGTCCCAGTTATCGGGGACGGGGCGCATGTCGCCCTCGTCAGGGTCGACGAAGTATCGGCAGCGGGCCAGCTTCTTGTGCTGGCGTTCGATGATGCGAACGCGTGCAACCTCGAGCGAGTCTCCTGCGTAAGCGTAGTGCGCGGTGTTATCGATATCGCCGAACGTAGCGGTGGGGACGTCGAATTGGATGGAGTCGTGGCCGTAGCGAGCGCCGAACTCGCGGTAACGGAGCTGATCGGCCTTCCCGCGGCCCCACATGGCTTCGATCTCGTCCGGCGTGAGCCAGCGGGTCGTGATGACTTCTTTCCACGTGGCGGGATCGTACTCTTTAGCGCCCGGGTCAAGCAGCACGTCGCGGGGGTCGCGGACGACCTCGCGAATCTCGCCGAGCACGTTGTCATCAAAGTCGATGCGGATGTCGAAGTAGCCGCGGTCTTCGATCAGGCCGTCCTCGAGGACGGTCGTCTCATTCCACCGCGACTTGTTGTTGTACTGGATCTGCTTCATCACGAGCGAAAGCGCCCTCGCGACTTCCGTCGTGGCTCCGCGGCCGCGCGGTTGGAACGTGATCTCCTGCTGGCTCTTGATGTACTCGCCCTTGATGGCGTTAACAGTCGACTTGACCTGGTTGATCGTCAGGTGGGGGCGATTCTGCGAATCGAGTTCGTTTACGACGCCCTCTTCCCACTGGTCGCCGCTGTAGTAGGCGTCGCACTTGCGCGCCATTTTTACCCAGTCGAGGTGACCAGAATCGCGAGACCGGACGTATGCGTCCCAGTTCTCCTTCGCCGCGAGCCGATCCTTGTCGGCCTGCGGGAGTTTGGCGCGCCGATCGGCGGCCTGCTTATCGCCAAAGAGGCGGCGGTCTTCGGCATAGAGCCTGGAAATGAAAGCGTCAGCCAAGAGTGGTCGTCCTGATTTGTGGTGCCGGAGTTACACGGATGGCACTCTTGGAACGCTGACTCCGCGTAGACAGCGCTTGGGGAATATACCACGATACTGTATGCCCGTACATACTTTACGCAGCCATACACCCGCCGGCCGAGCGAGACGTCGAGATGTATTTCTTGAGCTTCTGCCGCCAGGCCTTCTTTTTCTTCCGGTCGGAGCGGCGGGGCCGAAAGGACACGTCTTTGAGCATTTGAGCCAGCCAGGCCATGGCGTCCACACAGTCATCGTGGACCCCGGCGTCGAATCGCAGGAACTCGTTGGTCCATTGCTCGAGCCATAGCGCCTCGGCCGGCACCAAGACCTTGCCCTGCTTCATGCGTCCCTGGAGCGGACGTGCTCGGGTACGCTTGTCACGGTTCGGGTCGAGGGGCTCGATAATGAGCGCGTACGTCTTCTCTCTGACGATGCGCTTGTCGATAGTCGAGCCGATTGCCTGAAGCACCTTTTCCTTCTCGATGCCGAAGCGCAGCGGCTGCCAGGTCTTGTGGATATCGAAGATTGTGTCGACGATTTGGTCGGTATCCATGCGTGCGCGGCGGACATCGAGGATCCAGAGGTTGTCGTCCTTGTCGAGACCGGCTACGACGAACACCGTCCAGTCGGCGGTCTCTCTGGTCGAGATCGCCAAGTCGCCGGCGCAGTAGATGTCGAGCTGTGCAAGAGGCGGCCGATGCTTGGTCTGGTACACGCGCATCATCTCTTTCGTGAAGTATGCGCCCTCCTCGGCAACCGGGTTCTGCTGATACAGCGCCGACCAGTGGCGGGGCTCGAGCGCGCGTTTGATACGCAGTGCGGCCTTGATATCGAACCGCTCGGGGTGGAGTGCGTCACCGCGGCGCCGGTACTTCTCGTCCTCGGTCGCTATCATCGGATAGCTGATCACGTCCCACTGCTCGGCGTCCTCCGGCCACACTCTGGTCTCTTCGAACTCCTTCTCCGCCTCCTGCATGCGGTGGATCAGCCGGCCTGACAGGTCGTCGTCGTGCCAGCGAGTCTGCACAACCAGGATGCCGCCGCCGGGGGCGAGGCGCGTATAGAACGTCGACGAATACCAGTTGAAGATGCTGTTGCGGATCGTCTCGGAGTCCGCCTCCTCGGCGTTCTTGATGGGATCGTCGATCAGACCAACGTGGGCGCCACGGCCAGTGAGCGGACCGCCGACGCCAGCTGCGAGGTGGCCGCCGCCGGTGAGCTTTCCGTCGAGCGCCAAGTGCCAGCGAGTGACGGCCTGGTGATTCTTGGGAATCGTGACGCCGGGGAAGAGAAGCTGGTATTCCGGGTCGTTGATGATCTCCTGAATCTTCTTCGAGAAGTCCGCCTGCAGCGTCTCGGCGTATGAGGCCTGGATGAACTCGAGCTCGGGGTACTTGCCGTGCGCCCACGCCGAAAAGTACTGCGACACGGTGATCGACTTTCCGTGGCGCGGCGGCACGAATAGCATCGTCCGGGGTGAGCGTTGATTGACGACGTCATCTAGGAACTGCTCAAGCCGTAGGCAGAGGTCCTTATGGAACCAGCCTGCCTGGTATTTCTGGTCGAAGCGGTGAATGAACGGAAGGAGGTGCCGGCGCGCGAGCTCCCGTCGCGCGAGCTCGATCTGCGCCGCCTCCTGCTGCGAGCGGATGCGAGTCGCTTCGGCCTTGGCTAAGCCGGCTTCGCGACTGGCAGCGAGCTCCTCTTTGGTTTTGCGGCGCTCGCGCCGGTACTCTCGCATGTACTTTCGCTTGTACGCGCGGCTCTTGCGCTTCTTCCTCGCCTCCTTTTTCGCCTCTTTTTCGGCGACGTGATCAGCGATTTGCTCAGCGACTGTCCGATACTTTTTCGTCGGCTGGTCGGTCATCTTCAATAATGTCGTACTCAGCCTCAAGCACCTGCGGCACTCGCTCGGTCGGGAGCTGTGCGAGGCGCAAGAGATCGGAGTCACTGAGTCGCTTCACTTCCTCGTGTTCGACTTTCCCAGTGACTTGGTGACGGAGCTCCTTCACCTCGGGTGCGGCCACACCGTGCAGCTTGATCATTTCGCGAATCGCGAGGACCTGCTCCGTGGCGGTGTCGGCGTTAGCATATGCCTCCATTAGCATCTGATGGGCCTGCTTTCGCGTAAACAATACTTCGGCAGCTAGCAGCTCACGGCCGACGCGCAGCGCCTCCCGTACAGCGGCTGACTTCTCGATTTTACCGCCGTTCGCTCGTGGATTAGAGATGCCGGCGGCGGTAGCCGCGGCGAACTTCGACATGCCCTCCAGGCGCGCCTTGACGTAGAGCTGTTGGATCCTCGTCAGTGGTTCTAAATACTTGGCGAGCTCCTTCGCGTCGACGCTGCTACCCACTACCCTTCATCTCCACGGCCTGGTGCATCGCCTCGACGAAGTCAAGAATGCGGCGTGTCATGTGAAGCGACTCGGGCCCCTGCACCGCGATCAAAAAGTCCTTCCCGACGCCAATTACATGGACGCCGGTGGCGTTCGGGCGAGGCGGTGCGACGGTCTCCATGAGCTCGGCGACCGTCGTGTCTTCCATCGTGCGAGTTGCGGCGGCCTTGATTTTTTGGCCGCTCTTCTTTTTTCGTGCGGCCACTCAGTTCTCTCTTTGGCCCACCCAAATAATCTCGGCGTCGGCGTCGGCGTCGGCGTCGGCGTCGGCGTCGGTCGCTTCCGACGTTTGATACGGAGGACGAAAGCCTGCGCACTCGATTCTGAAGAAATAGGTCGTGCCCTTGTGTAGGACGGTCACCATCTGCTCAGCGTCATCTTCTTTGAGCATCTGCTCGAAGGCGGTCATGCAGAGGTCGCTGACCAACGACTCGTCGCTGACTACCCTGCGCGTTGCTTCAGGTGCGAGGCTGTTCATCGTAAGTCCCGCCGTTCAGTTTCTTGTCGGCCACATCGGCGACGCCGAACGTGCCGATCATGGTGGCCGCGAAAATCGTCCAGTCGCCGAGCGAAGAGCCCGTCTTCCACGCGATGACGGCGCCGAAGAGCGTGCAGAACACCGCGAGCGCGTACTTGCGCTTCATCAGCGCCCGGCTTACTCCCTTCACGCGAAGAACGCCACGGCCAGGATGCCGAGGGTGAGGAGCCCGACGACCGCCCGCGTCCATGCGGGCGAGGCGCCATACCAAGCCTTGGCGCGGTCGACGAGCTCTTGAACCTTCGGGTGCTCGAGCAACCGGCGAATCTGGAGGACACGCAGCGCAACGGAAATTAAGCTGCCGACCATGGCCGCTCCATAGAGTAGACGGGCGCGTATTGTACCATGACTACTGGATGCCCATACAGGTATCTAACAGTGCTCGTCCTCGAAAGGATTCAGCAGGCTGTTGCAGATCGAGTTCGCCACGAACAGCTGCCACCGATTCGCCTTGCCGCTCGTGCGGTACCGATTGAACCGCTTCGAGAGCGTCGCCTCGCGCGGGACACCGAGCAGCCACGCGACCGTGAACTGCAAGCCAACGTCGAGCACGCCGATACCGATCAAGAACGGGCTGAAGAAGATCCAAAGCACCGGCGTCAGCCGCTTCTCTTTGCGGAGCTTCTTCGCCACGATCATCATCACGTAGCAGACCCAGCAGACATAAAACGCTGTGATCGGGTTGTACAGCAGGAGGCCGTTCATGCTGCTTCCTTGCGCTTGTATTTGTTATAGGCGGCCGCGTTCTCAGGCCACGACATCACGTAATCACGAAGCCTGGGATCCCGGTACCACCCGCGTTCCGCGGCTGTGCGTACGAGGTGACAGTTTGCACACCGTATTGTGCATTTGGCCAATTCCTTTTCGATCTTCTCCCAAGACAACCCGATGTGTCTGGAGATCGTGAACTCCTTCTCCGCGGGGTCGTCGTGGTCGGCCTGCAGTTTGATCGGGTTGTTTTCGCCGCAGGGGCACGGGTGTTCTTCGTAATACTTGAACAGCTTTGTGGTGTTCTCGGCACGAATTGCTTTGTGCCGATCGGTACACCGCCTCGATGTACATGCCTTACACTTTGCAGCGCGTGTTCGCCGCGCTGATCCGTCTTTCCGTCGATAGGTCAAAAGGTGGAACTGGTCCGCGGGCTTCTCTTCGTGGCAGGATGAGCACACTCGCACCTTGGCATCCGTCGGCGTTAGTAGGCTGACCCGGCCGCCGTCGCCGACTCTGATCTTCTCGCACTTTCGGCAGACGCGGCGGCGGACGCCCCGCGGACACGTCGGCGTAACGTTTATCCGGAACTGCTCGATAGCTTTGTCGACGCCGCAGATCCGGCAGGATCTTGTCTTGTCTTGTTCTGCCAAGCGGGCGGCATACTAAATGGCACTTGTGGTTTTCCCTATAGTTTTAGCACAAGAAGTCGGCCAAATTACCGCCAACCAGCGTCCCTATTGATCGGTGGGAATGTTAATGCGTTAACCTGCGGACGCCGCCTTCGTCGCCTCGTCTCGCGGGCTTCACGTAGTCAGCCTCGCTTGAGCGGCTTGCGATCGTCGTCTGGCGCAACTTCGTCACTGAGTCACTTGGTTCCTCGAGACGTGGGACTTCGGACTCAGTGACTCAGTGAGGAGGCGTTGGTTGCTGCCTTGCTCGCGAGCACTGATAGCCGACAGCCATGCAGCGGCGCCTGGCGGCCTCTACCTGGGTGGTCGGAGCTGGCGGGGCGTGTCTTGCGGATCTGGCATTGCGGGCTCCTAGTAGACGGGCCCGACACCCTGACAGATCGCTGTGCCGCGTAGAACTGTACGAGCATACAGTGCAAATCTCACTATAAAAAATTTTCGATTTCTATACCTCGCACAGCTTCTTAGAGGGTTCCTACCCCGGCCGAAGAAAAGCCCGGCCCCCAACCCCTTTTGGTTTTTCTCCGAGGTCGGTTTTCAATTTCGGCCGCGGCGAAGGAACCTTCTCAGCTTTTCGAAAACCGTCCTCCTCTCGCGTACTGAACGCCTGCGGCGCTTGCCACTTAGTCACTGAGTAACTTGACTCTAAGAGGAGGAGGAGCCTCATGAAATTCATAGTAGCTATCCGCACCTGGCAGGGCTATCGGCCCGCGCGGGTGCGTGTGATCGGCGAGGTCGAAGCCGATGTCTACACAGAGCGGGAGCGCGCGATCGGCCTGGCGCGCGCTCTGGGCTGGCCAACCGAGCAGTGGCGAGCGGACGACGCTCACCCGCTCACACGGGGCGGGTACGAGATCTTATCCTACCCGGCGCCATGCCCGGACTGCCTGGCTGACCAGAAGAAGGAGACACCATGAAGACGTTTTCTATATCGATACCGATACCGACTACCAAGTCCGAAGTCACTGCGTTACTAAGTAGCGCAGTGACGAAGGTCCGCGTCCGCGAGCTGCGCCGTATGATTGACCGCGCGCAGATGAACCTTGGCGTGAGACTCGCGCACATTGGCAGCGAGCTCGCGACGCGTGCCGCAGCGCGAGGTGAGGAAGCATGACTCTCTATGACTTCGTCCTTTACACCGGGATTTGGCTCATCGGCTGCTGCGGCCCGATAGGTCTGTTTCACTTAGTAACTTGGTTACTGCGGCGGCGCACTTAGTGACTTGGTCACGAAGTGACTGAGTGACGCAGTGACTGAGTGACGCAGTGACTGAGTGACGCAGTGAGTCGGTCCCTGTGGTAGGGAGCGGCGGGCCGGGACGTAGAAATCCTGGCCCGCCGCAAGTATTTAAACACCCATTTAATTTTTGGCGACGCGCTCCAGCGCTTGGATGTGACTAGATGATTTTTCTACTCACTCTTTGGAGGTAGCAATGACTATCACCGTAGTAAACAAGAAAGCACACCGCGGAGTTGGTATATACATAGGGCGGCCAAGCCCGCTTGGCAATCCCTTCGTAATCGGCCGCGATGGAGATCGTGAAGCCGTCATTCTGAAATACGAAAGCTGGCTCATCGGCCGAATGAATTTGGGAGACCAGCGCATTTGGAACGCGCTCGCTGACATCAAAGAAGCACACGAACACGGTCACGAAGTTAATCTCATCTGCTGGTGTGCCCCACAAGCTTGTCACGGAGACGTAATCAAACGCCTCGTACTAGCTCATGGCGTCATAGAAAGGAGACCACAATGACTACTCGCACGAAGGTTACTTTGAACACAGTGTTCTGGCTCGGTTACGGAGCCGCGTGTTTAATTATCACCGCGCTAATCACCTAGAGAGACACCATGAAACGAGTTATCATTGCTGGTGGCCGAGACTTCGGAAACCGGTTACTACCAGATGGCTCAGCCGACGAGGCATGGGCCAAACGCTGCAAAGACCGGCTCATTATCGAATGCGACCGACTGCATCTTCACGACGGTGATGAATGGCAACTCGTCTGCGGCATGGCCAAGGGCGCTGATCGCCTCGGGCATAACTGGGCCGCCGACACCGGCCTCAAAATTTGGGAATACCCAGCCGACTGGAAAACCCATGGCAAGGGTGCAGGATACATCCGCAACGAGCTCATGGCCAAGAACGCCGACATGCTCATCGCGTTCTGGGACGGTCAGTCGCGCGGCACGAAGGACATGATCCTACGCGCCGTTGCGCACGGCCTCGAGATTCACGTTTTCAAATACTGATCACTGGCGGTGACGGCAGCGGTACAGTCCGGCCGCTGCCTCCATTCACAACGAGGTCTCCATGAAAACGCAGTACGTGCTCAAGAACGACGAGGGCTTCTACTGCCTCGGCGTCTTGTTTATTTGAGGTAATTTATGGGCCCTGAAACACGCACCAATTATTGGGAAGCTAAAGAAGACCACGACGCGTTGTGCGAGTGGTTAACCTTTGAAGAAGAAGTTGACCTCGGCGACTGCGTAATGGGCAATTACATCGACTTCAATGTCGGCGAGCCATGCCGTTGCTCAGGCTGCAGAGCTCGAATGTGGCAACATGAGACTGGCAAACAAACACTGGCCACAATCCTTGCCAACCGCGACCGGCATTTCTGCTGAGGAGCAGACATGAAACGCAAATTCATCTCTGCGATGCCGGTGCGCCGCTCGGTCTCAGTCGAGGCCGAGTGCGCACTCAAGGCAAAGCAATTCGCTGCGCGCCGGCGCATATACGAGCTGTGGTTTGCATCACAGTGTAGAAAGTTGCGTGCGGCGTGAACATATTTGCTCTTGACAAACAACGTTGCATTTACGCTGCGCTCCAGCGCTTGGATGTGACTAGATGATTTTTCTACTCACTCTTTGGAGGTAGCAATGGCTACTCGCACGAAGATTACTTTGAACATAGTGTTCTGGCTCGGTTACGGAGCCGCGTGTTTGATTATCACCGCGCTAATCACCTAGAGAGGGTGTCATGTTAGAAGCAGCAATCGTCACAGCAGCATCTGTGCTGTTTGTCTACTGGTGGATTGGCTTCAAACTGATCACGCGCATCGGGCTGATCGTCGATCTACTGACATTCGTCGGACTCACATGGATGTTCCACGGTACATACATCGGAATGATGACCGGTGCATCCGCGGCACTCATCGTGAGTATCGTGCTACGTGGAATGCGTTGGTACTACAAACACCAGCCCCGCGTCATCACACAGTAACAACTCTCGGAGGTTTCATGAAGACAGCAGTTCTGAACGGCAATGACGTTCATCTCCCACACGAAGAATTTCGCACTGGCGCCGATTATTCACCTGAATACGCCGACGCAATGGCGTACTCCGACATTCGGCGCGCAGGATTCGGTGGCATCGTTCGTAGCCACAGTAATGGCGCTGACCACGGCACAGAGCGCGACCTAATCGCTTGTGCCAATCAAGAGTACAGCGTTCACTGTGGCTGGGCATTCAAAGAGCCGAAGTTGCGGCAGCCGCTAAAGCTGATCAGCAACGAGTTCCGCACCGAAAGCATATCGATTCCGTCAGTGGAGCGCGAAGCCCACAATAGCTACGACTACGGACCCGATCCGCTCGATGTGCTATGCGATGAAGAAGAAATCTGATCTTCGCTACAGAGTTTGTGTTCGATGTCTTTCAACCTGAGAGTTAACAAAGGAGTTAACGCCATGAGCGCAGTTGTTCAACCGTCCGTTGCCCCGACCGAGATCCCCTCGCTTCCGATGTACCTCGCCGAGAAGTACTCGCTAAAGCAGGCCAGCAGCGGTCGCTGGTACCTCTCACCTCTCGCAACATTCCTCGAATACGTCGCCGGCACGAAGGCCAGCAACGGCCAGCCCGTCACTCACGGCGCGGCTGCTCGCGCGGCCGAGTACGGCTTCGGACTCGTCTATCCGAATGGCGAGGACGGCAAGACCACGGAGGCGCAACGCGTCAACGAAATGGTCGAAGAGGCCAATGCGTTCTTGCTCTCGCTACAAGCGTTCAGCGACAACGAGGCGAAGGCCTTCGAACGCTTCCTGATCGATCGTGCAACGCGCAATGCGGTGTACGCCGCGATCACGCAGTTCGAGCTTGAGAACTGGGCGTCTCGCGCCCGTGCTCGCGGCCAGAACGCGAGCGAACACGAAAACTACGGCGAAAAAGAGAGCCGCCTGCAGTCATTCGCGCTCGCTGCTGGTGTCTCGTTAGCCATCGTTCGTTACGTCCTCCCCACGCAGAGTATGGAAGCAGACGTCTTCGACAAAGCCGCAAGCCGCATCGTCTATGAGAATGCGAACTACGAAAGCAGCAGGCTCTTCACTCCGTCGACGAGCGACCAGATGGCGCAAGCCGCACTCGACTCCGCCAAGCTCACGGCGCGTCGGTTTTAGTTTCGGAGCGGTTCTGCACTAATCGCCGGTGAGGCCTCGGCCTGCCGTCCAATAGTGAGGTGTGCAGTGAGGGAGCTCGGGCTTCGACCTGAGCTCCCTTTTTATTTCCGGTGCCGCGCTTCGAGGAAGGAGGCCAGGGATCCTTACGCGTGGCCATCGGGACGTTGTAAAGCGGCTCGAGCGCGAAGAGCAAGTGGTAACGGAGGAGGCATGAAATACCGCGTCTATTACCAGGTCCCGGCATTTGACTACATCGTAGTCGACGCCCCGGATCCTGACGCGTGGGCTGCGGCCGGGACGCGTGGGCTGCGGCCGGGACGCGTGGGCTGCGGCCGGGACGCGTGGGCTGCGGCCGGGACGCGTGGGCTGCGGCCGGGACGCGTGGGCTGCGGCCGGGACGCGTGGGCTGCGGCCGGGACGCGTGGGCTGCGGCCGGGACGCGTGGGCTGCGGCCGGGACGCGTGGGCTGCGGCCGGGACGCGTGGGCTGCGGCCGGGACGCGT
>Ga0209172_10001479_pt1 | contig 49485 bp, 34 predicted proteins | sample LarsenN4metaG_FD_184113 | JGI IMG/M metagenome (GOLD analysis project Ga0209172, IMG submission 184113) | Hot spring sediment bacterial and archeal communities from British Columbia, Canada, to study Microbial Dark Matter (Phase II) - Larsen... ... | reverse complement strand
TGTATTTGAGAATCATGGAGAATGAATATTTAGTCATGCTTAAACTCCTTTTTTTTTATCTGCGGCTCTCATTATAACATAATTGTGGCTATTTTTACCACTTTTTTATTGACATTCAACACTTCTGATCAAATCCCTAGTATTCACCCCGCATCCTCTAGGGACTATCCCAGGGATATTGAGTCGGCTCCGATGTTCCCCGAACCGGGGTAAGCAATGGTTTCTCATAACCATACAAATACTGGGATTTTTGCGGGAGATTTAATATTAGTTACAATTCTCCAAAAACCGCTTTAAATCTTAATAGAAAATTAAGAATTTAGCCATGAAAAATCATTCCATACTGTATTTACTGCTCCTATTTATCTCTAGCCTAATGGTGGTGGCAAGCTGTAGCCCCTTGGCTCCGGTTTCAGCCCCAAATCATCCTACTGCTAGCAGGCCAGTGATTATGGGTTTTAGCGCTTGGCCTGGTTGGTTCCCCTGGGAGGTGGCCAGGGAAAAGGGCTTGTTTGAAGCCCAGGGAGTCAACATTGATTTGAAGTGGTTTGATGGCTACTTAGACTCGATTAATGCAATGGCGGCAGGTCGTCTGGATGCCAATACTCAAACCCTCAACGATACGATCTCCTCTGTGGCGGCGGGAGCAGACCAAGTGATCGTCTTAGTCAATGACAATTCCACCGGTAACGACAAAATCATCGTCCGGCAAGGGATAAATACTATATCTGACCTGAAAGGGAAAAAAATCGCAGCAGAACAGGGAACAGTAGATCACTTTCTCCTGTTGCTAGGATTACAACAAGCAGGTTTGACGCAAAAAGACATTGAATTTATTCCTTTAGAAACTGGCGCCGCTGCGGCGGCTTTTGTCGCCGGACGGGTAGATGCAGTAGGGGTATTTGCTCCTTTCACTACTACGGCGCTAAAGCGATCGGGCAGCAAAGAGCTATTTTCCTCTCGCGACTTTCCCGGTGCCATCCCCGACCACCTCGTGGTCAGCCGGAAGCTGATCGAGTCCAACCCCCAAGCAGTGCAGGGTTTAGTCAATACCTGGTTTGATACCCTCACTTATATGGGGGAAAATCGAGCAGAAAGCTATAAAATTATGGCGCAACGTGCGGGAGTCACCCCCGAAGAATACCAGCAATATGATGCTGGCACGACTATCTTTACTCTGGAAGATAACTTGAAAGCTTTCTCCTCCCATAATGACATGACATCTTTAGACTATGCCGCCCAAAAAATCAGCAGTTTTTTGCGGGAGAGTGGCTTAATCTCTCAGCAGCCAGATTTGAGTAAACTTTTTGAATCACGGTTTGTTAAGGCTTATGCCCCAAACCGCAAATAAAGAGTGCAATTTCAGCTTAATTAATGGCCTTGAATTTTTCATTAACCTAAATTTTGAGGTGAAAAAATGTCTATACCAACCACACAAAAAATTAACGAGTTTGAGGTAGCTTTGACCGAGAAAATTCTGCCACCTACGGTATTTTGGCGGATTTTAGATGAAATTCCGCCCTTGTTAACGTGGAGCTTGATGGCGGTATCGATCATAACGCCGATATTGCTGTGGTGGGTAGTGTCTAATTCCGGTTGGGTGGAGCCATTGTTTTTACCCACACCAGAGCAGGTGTGGCAATCTTTATGTGAGATGGCGAAGAGCGATCGTCTTTTCCAAGACATCCTCGCCAGTCTGTGGCGAGTCAGCGGAGGATTTTTGCTCGCCGCCATCATTTCCGTTCCTTTAGGCATCCTTATGGGAGCGATGCGAAGCATCCGGGCTCTATTCGAGCCAATTATTGCCATCATCCGCTATATGCCAGCAACTGCTTTTACTCCCCTGCTGATTCTTTATTTCGGCATCGGGGAATTGCCGAAAATTCTCCTAATTTTTATCGGCACCCTATTCTTTAACACCTTAATGATTATGGATGCGGTTAAGTTCATCCCCAAAGAATTGGTAGAAACCACCTATACTTTAGGTGGCAACCGCATGCAGGTGATATTGCAAGTGATTTGGCCTTATGTGCTGCCCAATATTATCGATGCCTGCCGAGTCAATATTGCAGCCGCTTGGAATTTAGTTATTGTTTCCGAGTTGGTGGCAGCGACACAAGGTTTAGGACACCGCATCATCATCGCGCAAAAGTTTCTCAGGACTGAAGAGATATTTGTCTGCTTGATATTAATCGGTTTGATTGGCTTTGCCATTGACCTGATATTTCGGTGGTGCCTCCGATTCACTTGTCCTTGGGTAGCAGAATAAATTTTTGGCTTGGATGAATTTAGAAGTTTCCAGTCTTTCTAAAAAATTCCTCAAGAATGGCAACCCAATTGTGGTTCTCCAGGATATTAATCTTTTTGTTGAAAATCGAGAATTTGTCTGTGTTGTTGGGGCTTCTGGCTCCGGTAAATCCACTCTTCTTCGTTTAATCGCTGGTCTCGATTCTCCCACTTCGGGAGCTATTGTGGTTGATGGACATCCTGTTTGTGGTCCCGGTTCAGACCGAGGTTTAGTTTTTCAAAATTACAGTCTTTATCCTTGGATGACCGTAGCAGAAAACGTCGGTTTTGGGCTAAAATTACAGGGTTTTACCGACGCCGAAAGACAGCAGCGGGTTGGTTATTATCTGGAAGTGGTAGGTTTAGCAAAATTTGCCTCTGCTTTTCCCAAAACTTTGTCTGGAGGTATGCAGCAGCGGGTGGCGATCGCTCGGGCTTTAGCATCCCGTCCCAAAATTCTGCTGATGGACGAGCCTTTTGGCGCTTTAGACCTATTCACCAAAGAATCAATGCAGGAGTTTCTCTTACAACTGTGGCAGCAAACCGGCACCACAATCTTAATGATTACCCACGATATTGAAGAAGCCGTATTTCTCGCTCAGCGCATCTATATTCTCAGCGCTAATCCCGGAACTATAGCAGGAGAAATTTTGATTAGTTTTCCAGAAAGTCGCTCTTTTTCTCTCAAAAAATCTCGACATTTTATGAAATTTAAAAATCAAGTATCACAATTAATTCGCAGCTAAATTTAATCACAATAACACTTGAGTGAGATATGGTGATTAAACTCTTTCTCTCTCAGGTCAAGAAGCGGGAGAGCAGCGCTTTAGGGTGGAGAAGGAAATTTCCCCCCCATCTCCCCCACTGCTCCCCTGCTCTGCATCTGCCAGAATCTTTGGGAAAAGGGAGCGGCAGTTTTTGGTAAAAGCGATTAAAATTGGGAAACCCAACCGGAACAAGAGTATCCCAATTTGGCCGCAAAACTTCTGTGACCGCCTACTCCTCGCTACTTGTCGGCTACCGTTGATACACATATTGGCTTCGTTACCACAGTGAAGCCCCTCGCCCCCCTACCCCCCCTCTCCCAAAAACGGAGAGGGAAAATCGGCATCACAGAGGTTTGTGTATCAACCGGAGCTACTTGTCGGGGAGGGGGGTAGAGGAGGGAGAAGTGGATTTCACAATTGGGCAACCTACCTGAACACCCACCCACATAACTAGCGACTGTGTTTAACACTACATTTCTGGAACGCCGCCCAACCGATACCGCTGTACCGGATAACCTGTTTGCGGCCATTGAGGACCTGAAGCAAAAGCTAAACGCCGTAATTCTGGCGCACTATTACCAAAACCCGGATATCCAGGATATTGCTGACTGTATCGGTGATTCCTTGGAGCTTTCCCGCAAAGCTGCCACCACTGACGCGGATGTGATTGTCTTTGCTGGGGTTCACTTTATGGCGGAAACTGCCAAAATCCTGAACCCAGAAAAACAAGTGTTGCTCCCAGATATCAATGCGGGATGTTCTCTGGCTGATAGCTGTCCGCCGGATGCGTTTGCTGAGTTTAAAGCGGCTTACCCAGACCACTTGGTGATTTCTTATATCAATTGTTCTGCCGCGATTAAGGCCATGAGTGATATCATTTGCACCAGTTCCAATGCGGTGAAGATTGTTAACCAAATTCCCCCGGAGCAAAAGATTATTTTTGGTCCAGACCGGAATTTAGGCCGCTATGTGATGGCACAAACCGGGCGGGAGATGGTTTTGTGGCCAGGTAGCTGCATTGTTCACGAAACTTTTTCTGAGAAGAAAATCGTCGAGCTGAAAATTGCCCATCCTGATGCTGAAGTTATTGCTCATCCTGAATGTGAGCCGCCGGTACTACGTCACGCTAATTATATTGGTTCTACCAGTGCTTTGCTGAGATATGCTAGCCAAAGCCCTCAGAATAAGTTTATTGTGGCCACGGAGCCGGGAATTATCCACCAAATGCAAAAGCAGGCTGCACATAAACAGTTTATTCCGGCGCCGCCGATGAATGATTGCGCTTGTAATGAATGTCCGTTTATGCGGCTGAATACTCTGGAAAAACTCTATCTTTGTATGCGCGATCGAACTCCAGAGGTGACTATTCCCGAAGCTATGCGATCGGCTTCAGAGCGACCGATTCAAAGGATGCTGGCTATGAGTATTTAAAGGAGCGATGGCGACGCCGAACCGTTAGGTCGGCGCCGCGTCCTACCGGTTCGGGCTGTGGAACCCAGCAGCCGTGACACTCTGGTGGAGCGGACAATCTGGATCACCACTCACAAGGCCGCTCCCAGGTTGGTCACGAATCCGCATCCGTAATATTTCTTTACTGAATTGAGGCACGTCTCCGTAAAAACCACAAGGCGGGAAGCAGTTCTGGATGGGCTCGCCGCTTTCAGGGTTTGCAGGGGGCGGCGTAGCCGCCCAGAAAACTGCGATGAATGAGGGGGCAGTTAATACCAATTGAATTTATAATTTTCACAGAGCGGTGAGGTGCGGGGCTTTTCGTCATGGCGAAAAATTCTGATCCCTCACCAGATATCTGTTGCATGACTAAATCAAAACGGTATTACTCACTGGGTTTCCGCTTTATCTACAGAAGCATCACCAACACCAAGGGTGAATTTTAATGGCAGACGTTCGGGATAGGCTTTGGCCACTGCTCGGTAAACTTGATGGTTGGTGGGGAGAGTCACGGTTTCTTGGCCGACTTGATAGCTGAGTTTGTACTCGACGCTTTTGTTGAGTTCCGGGGTGCCGATATTTTCGCCCGGTTGCTGGCGTTGTTCCATTTCTTCCACGGTGGGACGCGGCGGAAGGGATGGCCACCAGAGTCCTTTGTCGTCGGGGCCAGTGATGGCACCTTGGGGCTTCTGGCCATTGATATTGGTCAGGGAGTTGGCCGCAAAGGTTTCCCGTCTGGGGAATTTTTCCTGAGCTGTGGTGTAAGATACTTGCCACCGATATTGAACTTCGGCAGTGGCTTGGTAGCGATCGGTGACAATGCTGTTGCACCCAGCAATCACCATTCCAGCCACCAGAGATAAGATAGAACTGAGGGGTTTGAGTCTGATGCGGTTTGTGCTGACCATGATGTTACCCAGAAAAGTACATATATTAGATCTTGGCTTGTCCTGAGAGCCGGGGTGTTTGGCAACAGAGTTACTGGTAGCTTGGCGGAGCGATCGTCAACCATCCCCTCTCCCCCATTGAGTGCGGTCCCCAACGCCCAGTGGCTAGATGGGCAAGGCTCTGTGAGCCGATCGGGGGTAAAGGTGTGGCGAATCTAGCCTCCTTTCCCCACTTTGGCATCCTGGTGATCAATTGGTGACAATCAATCACCCGTGGGAGTTACTCACCTAGCCTTGCAGTTCAGCGCCACTGGTGTAATTCCTCCCATTTCTCCGCCAAACCCGCCCTGATTTAGTTGAATTAAAAATCAACTAAAATCACGGTTTGCTTGCCAAACCCCTAGCACTCCCTGTCTCTGCGCCGATATTTGTCCCCCGCCTCCTTTGTGTTTTGGTGGGATCTGGAGTGAAATGTTTAGAACTGTATCTAAATGCGGTCAGATTCAGCAACATTGATTAGAATAAGCATGAGCTTGACTAAAAAACTCAATTACCAGTTGTTGAACATCACCAAAAAACGATCCTTCCCAATCCATAGGCTTGAATTTAACCTGAGACTCGGCAAACACCATACCGGATTCAGGGATTGATTCCCCTCGCGGGAGTCAGGAGGCAACTCACAGACCGGTAGGAATTTTATTCTCACTACCCAGGAACACTGGGGCAAACTCATTGATGATGGCTCTCACCCCTCAACCCAAAGCGGATGTATTTCCTGGAGCTACCAAGAGCCAGGAGGATGAACAATCCAACCAGATATGGGGAGAAGGGCGATCGAGCCGGAAATGAGGGACGCTCACGATAAACCTTCTCAGGTACATAGTTAACCAGCGACCAATTGTGGCACGTAAATTCGAGGTAACACAACAGATGGGTGCTCTGGCGGATAACTTATCCATTCACGAACTCAGCGGGCAAAAACAGCCGCGCCGCTCTCAAGAGTTAAGTCAAGAATTAATCAAAGTGGCAAGCGAGAACCAGCACCGAAGTAAATCACCATCGTTCTGCCTGACGACAACGTTGCTCCCGGCGGGGCGGTGGTTGCTTACCATCTTGTTTGGCAAAAGCTACGCATCAAGACGATCTCTCGGAGTTCTCCGATGATAGATAGTCTCCAGCAGACTTGACAAAAAAACTGGCACCCCGTGCAATTTTTGTGAAAAAGGCTACAATCGGAAAGGTCTGAGCTGAGTTGCAGCAAAACCTGCTACTGGAGCGATTACTTGACCAAACCAGGAAATCTGCTGTGCCTGTGGGTGTAAATTACCATCGCCTAGGCCATGCAGTTGAAAAAAAGCAGCGCAGACGGAAGAATACAACCGGGCTAAAGCTAACAGGCATTCGCAGTAGTGAGCGATAAGTCCGGAGTTCTAGAAAGATCCCTTGTGGCATCAGTGCTAGTGTCCAGTATCTAATTCTCCTGTAGAGAGGTAAGAGCGCTTTGGCGCCAAAAGCCTTTGTGAGGATTGTTACTGGCTAGTTCTTCTGGAAAAAAACTGGAACGCAATCGAGATAGTTGATTGTTTCACCAAGGAGCATGAGGAAAGCGGCATGACCCAGGCTAACAACTTATTGGCACCCATCGAGCAGGATGAGGTGAAAACCATCCCCCAGACAGAGATCGATTTAGAAGAACTCTTGCTTGATGACGAAGATGATTGGCAACCCAATGGATTAGATGAGGAACCAGATGAGTTTTTAGAGCCTCAACCAGAGGATGATGATGAGGGAAAATTAGGCAAGGTGCCCGCTGATAACCGAAAAACCAATGCCAAGAAAAAGCACTATACAGAAGATTCTATTCGCCTGTATTTACAAGAAATAGGCCGGATCCGGCTGCTGCGCGCCGACGAAGAAATCGAACTGGCTCGGAAAATTGCGGATTTACTGGAATTGGAGCGGGTGCGAGAGCAGCTATGCGACAATTTCCAGCGGGAACCCCTGGACAGCGAGTGGGCTCATGCGGTGAATATGTCCCTACATGAGTTTCAAAAACGCTTGCATCTGGGACGAAGAGCGAAAGAGAAGATGGTGCAGTCTAACCTGCGGTTGGTAGTCTCGATCGCCAAAAAATATATGAATCGGGGCTTGTCGTTCCAAGACTTGATTCAAGAAGGTTCTCTCGGTCTGATTCGGGCAGCGGAAAAATTCGACCACGAAAAAGGATATAAGTTTTCTACTTATGCGACTTGGTGGATTCGTCAGGCAATCACCAGGGCGATCGCTGACCAGTCCCGCACCATCCGCCTCCCAGTTCACCTGTACGAAACCATCTCCCGGATCAAGAAAACCACCAAAATCCTGTCCCAGGAAATGGGGCGCAAACCCACGGAAGAAGAAATCGCGACCCGGATGGAAATGACCATCGAAAAGCTGCGATTCATTGCCAAGTCCGCGCAGTTGCCCATTTCCCTGGAAACTCCGATCGGCAAAGAAGAAGATTCCCGCCTCGGTGACTTCATCGAATCTGATGGCGAGACACCCGAAGACCAAGTAGCGAAAAACCTGCTGCGCGAAGACCTCGAAACCGTCCTGGATACCCTCAGCCCTCGGGAACGGGATGTGTTACGCCTGCGCTATGGCTTAGACGATGGCCGCATGAAAACCCTGGAAGAAATCGGGCAAATCTTCAATGTGACTCGGGAGCGAATTCGGCAAATCGAAGCCAAGGCCCTGCGTAAGTTGCGCCATCCCAATCGCAACAGCATCCTTAAAGAGTATATCCGCTAGGTTGGATTTACTCCTCTAGGGTGGAGGTGGGAGCCGAGCTGGCCAGACGATCGCTCCCACCTCCACCAAACCCCATCACCGGAAGGCTACTGACCGGGGTGATATTCTGTGCCAAAAATTCATCTGTCCCGGGGGAGCAGGGGAGCAATAGAGTCATCCTAATAGAATGGCAAAAAGCGGCGGGTCTAAGGCTGCTAGGGTTCGCCGTAGCAGCCTTAGACCCCCACCGGCCAGATCCCGGCGAATCCCTTACCTACCTTTGAGTGCCTTCTGAAAGTTCTTGCGATAAGACTTGTTGGTAGCCAGCAAAATTGGCCACATTAACGTCAACCGCATCTTGCCCTCGCTGAAATTCGTGCGGTGGTAACCCTGCCAAAACTTCCAGGCGCCGCCGCCATAAACCACCAACAACCCCAAGACAAATAAATTTAGCATGGCTTTTTCAACCCCCTGCTCCTTTCCAATCTGTTGACGGCACTATGACCGATTCTCACCGCCAGGTAGCTTGGTGAGAGCGATCCATTTATAACACAACGGCCCTGCCCAGGGGTAGGGGGTGGTCATCTGCTCTTACATAGGTGAGCTGCTGCATGGTGGGGATGATGGGGATGATGGGGATTGTAGAAAGTAATATTCCTCCCTAGCCTCCCACCGCTCCGGTGTCTCCCGCGCCCACAGTCTCCGAGCCCCCCGTCCCCCACCTGCGGTAAAATCTGCTGCAACGTTACAATTGAAAGCATCTGATCATACTTTCGCGTCCAGCCCAGCCACTTTGTGCCGGACCCAAAAGCGTTCCCGGTGAGGAAAATCATCGAAAAAGCGCTTAGCGGGGGTAGATAGAATAAAATCAGTGCATTGCCGGACAATAGGCAGGAGGAAAATATGCGAGCAGTGTTAATGGCAGGAGGTTCGGGAACGCGGCTGCGACCCCTAACCTGCGACCTGCCCAAACCGATGGTGCCCATTCTCAACAGACCCATCGCTGAACATATCGTTAACCTCCTGCGGCAACACAACATCACCGAGATTATCGCCACCCTGCACTATTTACCCGACGTGATGCGGGACTACTTCCAAGACGGGAGTGATTTTGGGGTGCAGATGACATATGCCGTAGAAGAAGATCAGCCGTTGGGGACAGCAGGGTGTGTCAAAAATATTGCCGAACTCCTAGACAGCACTTTTTTGGTCATCAGTGGTGATAGCATCACTGACTTTGACCTCACCGCTGCGATTCAATTTCACAAAGCGAAAAAGTCAAAAGCCACCCTGGTTTTGGCCAAGGTGCCAAACCCCATAGAATTTGGCGTAGTGATTACCGGTCCCCAAGGCAGGATCCGCCGGTTTTTAGAGAAACCCTCCACCAGCGAAATTTTTTCCGATACGGTCAACACCGGCACCTATATTTTGGAGCCGGAAGTGCTAGACTACCTCCCGGCCAATCAAGAGTGCGACTTTTCCAAAGACCTGTTCCCCTTGTTGCTGGAAAAAGACGAGCCCATGTATGGCTACATTGCTAGTGGTTACTGGTGCGATGTGGGCAACTTAGAAGCGTACCGGGAAGCTCAGTACGATGCTTTGGCGGGCAAAGTCTCTCTGGAATTCCCCTATGAGGAACACTCCCCCAGAATGTGGGTGGGTCAGAATACTTATCTCGACCCCAGTGCCAAGATTGAAGCCCCAGTGCTGATCGGTCACAATTGCCGCATTGGCGCTAGGGTGCAAATTGATGCGGGGACAATTATTGGTGATAATGTGACGATCGGCGCCGATGCCGACCTGAAGCGCCCCATCCTGTGGAATGGGGTCATCGTCGGCGAAGAAGCTCACCTGCATGCTTGCGTCACGGCCAGAGGCGTGCGTGTTGACCGGCGGGCACATATTGGTGAAGGCGCGGTGGTGGGTTCCCTCTCCAGTGTAGGAGAAGAGGCTCAAATCAATACTTCTGTAAGGGTATGGCCGAGCAAAAAGATTGAATCGGGAGCCACGCTCAATATCAATCTGATTTGGGGAAATACGGCGCAGCGGAATTTATTTGGCCAGCGCGGGGTATCGGGACTGGCTAATATTGATATTTCCCCGGAATTTGCGGTGAAGTTGGGGGCTGCATACGGATCTACCTTGAAACCTGGTGCCCAAGTCACGGTGTCCCGAGACCAGCGAGGGATTTCTCGCATGGTTTCGCGATCGCTCATTTCTGGCTTGATGTCCGTAGGCACCAGTATCCTCAACCTAGAAGCCACCGCCATCCCCCTCACCCGCTCGGTGATTCCCACTTTATCCGTGGTGGGAGGACTCCACGTCCGAGTACATCCCGATCGCCCCGATTACCTGCTCATAGAATTTTTCGATGGGGAAGGCATTAATATTTCCAAAGCCCGGGAGAAAAAAATCGAGGGGGCTTACTTTAAAGAAGACTTCCGGCGTGCCCAAATCCATGAAATCGGCACGATGGCATATCCCAGCCAAATTATCGAACTCTACAGCCAGGGGTTTGAGAAAAATCTCAATCTCGAAGCCATCCAATCCAGTCGCGCCAAAGTGGTGATTGACTATATGTATGCCGTCTCCGGCGCGGTGTTGCCCCAACTGCTGGCCAAGTTTGGCTGCGATGCGGTGGTTCTCAATGCCAGCCTCAATCAAATGGCGCCGAATTTGGACGATCGCGAAACCCTCCTCACTCAGCTCGGTCACGTGGTAGAAGCCCTCAAAGCCTCTATGGGTGCCCAAGTTTCCGGTAATGGCGAACAACTGATTATCGTCGATGAATCTGGCCACATAATTCGGGACGAACTACTCACCGCTCTGATGGTGAACATGATGCTAACTTCTCAACCCAGGGGCACTGTGGTTGTGCCGGTTCACGCCTCTTCCGCCGTAGAACAGATTGCCCGCCGCCACGATGGTAAGGTAATTCGCACTAAAAACAATCCCACAGCCTTGATGGAAGCTAGCCATACCAACCCCAATGTGGTATTAGGAGGTAGCGGCGAGATGGGTTTTATTTTCCCACAGCTACATCCGGGGTTTGATGCCATGTTCTGCATTGCCAAAGTGATTGAGATGCTCACCATGCAAGAACGATCGTTGGCACAAATTCGCGCTGAGCTGCCCCGAGTTTGCCACAAGAGTCATACAGTCCGTTGCCCTTGGCGGGTGAAAGGGGCGTTAATGCGCCATCTGGTGGAAACCCACCCAGCAGATTTATTGGAGCTGGTGGATGGAGTGAAAATTTTTGACCCACCCCAAGATAATTGGGTGTTGATTTTGCCCGATGCGGGGGAACCCCTGGTGCATATTTTCGCGAATAGCACCGATCGTGATTGGGTAGAGCGGAAATTGCGCGAATACCGGAATAACGTTCACGCTTTTGTCGAAGAGCAAGAAGCCTCAGACGCGATCGCCATCATATCCTGACCCTTTGACCCGACCAGCCCCAAGCCATGAAATCCAGGGTATTGCCTGAAATCTATTCGGTGAAACATGGAGCGAGAATTTTTCTGTGCCCGCATGTGGTCAGCCCGATCGACCATTGATGGCATTGAGTGAAATTGAGTGAAATTACTGGTTTTTCTTTCTCGCAAACCCTAACCCCGATGGCAAAATCATCCTTACTTCAAACCTCCATGCCTGGATTTGCGCAGGCTGGCGCTGGTAAACTCCCGTCCAATTACCAACCCAAATGACCAAACTATTACACTGCACAAGATTGGTTCAACCCGATTGTTACCAATCCCTCCAGAGCGCTTCACCAAAAAAAGCGCTCGATAATCTTGACGGTAACGCGATAACTGTGTTATGATCAACTAATGTCATAAAAAAATCATCCGGTGAGCAGCCGGAAAATGGGTCACGACCTCAATCGCCTTTGAGAAGTAACGCCAAATTGGGTATGTTACCGTGATTGACAGCAAAGAGGTATTAGCTGCACGGCTAGGAAAATAGCGTCCATATGAATAGCTTTGTTTTGATGGCGGAAATCATTCAACCTCCCCAACTGCGCTACACCAGCGAGAACAAACCAATTGCAGATATGTTGGTGGAGTTCTCGGTGCTACGTCAGGATGAGCAACCAGCCACATTAAGAGTGGTGGCATGGGGCAATCTCGCCGAAGAAATGAACGATACCTGCAAGCAAGGCGATCGTGTCGTTATTGAGGGTCGCTTGAGCATGAATACGGTAGAGAGACCCGAAGGTTTCCGCGAAAAGCGGGCAGAACTTGTGGCCAGAAAGATTCACCACCTCGCCCCCGTAGCCGCTACAGGTCTCCCCCCGACAACTCCTACCCAGCAGGTGGGCGCCGCCAAAGCCCCTCCAGTGAATATGGAATCCCGCCGCCCAGTCAACAGCGAATCGCCCGCCCCTGTGACGGCTGGAATCAGGAGTAGCAAATCAGCCGATCGGCGCCCCGAGTTCTCCCCTACACCAACACCACCGATCGAGGAATTATACGATGGGGCGCCCTCGAGACAAGAACCGGAACGGGTTGCCCCCACCCCCCCGCCGCCATTGGATGAGGATGAAATTCCCTTTTAACCCAGCACTTTCCTCATCTGCGCAATCATTACTTCTTCGTCCTATTTCCCACCCCTCATATCCAGTCCTAGGACTTCGTTGGTAAATATTGGCTGTCAGGGCGAAAAATTAGTCGCCCCTACAGTACGGGCAGAGCGGCTTCTGGCGTATGGTCGCTCAAGAAAAATGCCAGAAAAAACACCATCTATGCCCCCAGACTGGATAGAAGCTGATTAAAGATATTCCCGCAAGAAGCTAAACATATCATCTTCCCAGCAAGGCTCTGGGTAGAGCAAGAGCAGACGGGCGGTCACATCGGCGGCGAGTTCCTCCACATCTTCGCGATCGAACAGCTCCTTGAGCGCAGTGATATCTCGACTTCTCAAGGGGGATAGGGGGGCGGCAAAACTGTCCGTGGGAAAATTCGCCCCTTCAGAGTAGCCCAGTTCTAGCAGCGAGGACTTTGATGGGTCTATTGGTGGCTTGGGGATGAAGCGCCGCCATGTAGAAGGTCGTTTTTTCTCCGCCACCTTAGCGCTGTACTCAATCAGCTCCGCTAAGACGGGATCTGTACCTTCACTCGATGCGGCCATAAATATCAAACCCTCCCTTATATTGATGCCGCTTCTGCCGTCAACCCCTGACGCCAGATCCGCTATCTGCTGTCTATGTTTCATTCTCCCCGTCTCCCCGTCTCCCCGTCCCCTGGTCCCCTGGTCCCCCCGTCTCCAAGTCTCCCTAGGGTGAGGTCTCCTACCCTATTTTAGCCGCCACGCCTAGTTGCAGCAACAGCAGAAAACCTGGTATGGTTAGCTAAGGTTAGGAGTTTTCTAGCTGTTCGTCTCGGCTAATCGCTCAATCAATTCCAGGTGAAAAATCTCGGCAAAAGCCGCCGCCACGGTCTGGCGCACAGAATCGATCTTAATATCGGGGACGAACTGCTCAAGGCTGCCCACTGGTTTATCGGCAATACCGCAGGGGACAATCTCGGCGAAGCCACTCAAATCGGGATGGACGTTTAAGGCGAAGCCGTGCATGGTAATCCAGCGGCTGACTTTGATGCCGATCGCCGCCACTTTCACCCCCTGCACCCACACCCCTGTCAAACCAGGTTCTATATAACCCACCAAACCGTAAGCCGCGATCGCCCTGATTACCACCGCCTCCAACTGGCGCAAGTACCAATGCAAATCCTCACGATGGCGGCGTAAATTTAAAATCGGATACCCCACAAGCTGTCCCGGGCAGTGATAAGTCACATTACCCCCCCGCTCCACCCGCAGCAATTCCCTCTGCTCCCCGGGCTGAAATTTGACAAATTCCAGACTGGCCCCTTTGCCCAAAGTATAGGTAGGCGGATGCTCCAGCAAAATCAACACATCCTCCAAATCTGGACAATCTCGCCGCGCTGTCACTAAAGACTGCTGCCACCCCCATGCCTCAGAGTAGTCAACTACACCTAGATTGTAAAAACTACACTGCCGCCTTTGGGGCTGGGAGATCCGCAAATGGTGCTTATTACTCTGAATCATCAAAAAAATCAAGGGGTATTTAGGGAAATTTACATCAAAAATTGTCTGCAAATGCAACAAATTTTAAAGATAAACAAAAAATTTATGTTATTTAGAACACAAAGTGGTACTCTGTAAATATAAGTCAAAGTTTGCTAGAAAGACGGTGGAGGAATAAAGTCCGGCGGGAAAACGGACAGGCAGCAATCTAAGGTAGAATTACTGGCCTACGAGGCTACGCCGACCTACCGGTTCGCAAAGCCACCCCGTCAGTGGGACGGTCCGTCAATCATTGGCGGTTCCTCAAGCCCCCCAAGCCAGTAGCAACAAGACAGACATCTAGCATCCGGGCTGCTGTCCGGAATTTGCGGGAAAGTACACTGGCACAAGGCTAAGCCCACCTACGGGTAAGGCAGCGCCGACCTGGAGTGCGGAAAAAATCGGTTCAGATACTTTGGAGTGATGGGAAAGCGGCAATACCCGCCCCGCTTTGCCATCACGAACATAGGCAAAAGGTAAAAAATACTCACATCAAAAGTCATTTGTCCTGTGTCCTAAGTCAGTTTCATTTTTAGACAAGGGAAAAGGGGAAAGTGAATGTCTGATGAGTAAATTTTACCTAAGCAGAAAACATCAGGAGTTATTCAGCGGGAATAGGTGATATGAAGCTTGTTATTCATGGCAAAAATATTGAAATCACCGATGCGATTCGCGATTACGTCAATCAAAAAATAGACAAAGCAGTGGGTCACTTTCAGAATTTAACTATGGAAGTGGACGTGCATCTGGGAGTAGCAAAAAATCCCCGCATCAATCCAAATCAAACTGCTGAAGTGACGATTTTCGCCAACGGTACTGTGATTCGGGCGGAAGAAAGCAGTGAGGACCTCTACGCGAGTATTGACTTAGTTGCTGATAAAATTACCCGGCAACTACGGAAATACAAGGAAAAACGCTTCGGCAAGAAAAAAGCCACCACTCCGGCTGAAACCAATGTCGTGGAACTGGTGGAACCGCCAGTGGTCCAGGATTTGATTGGCGATCGCACCCCCGAACTCCCCAAAGAAGTAGTCCGGACCAAGTATTTCGCCATGCCTCCGATGACTGTGGAGGAAGCCTTAGAACAGCTCCAGCTCATTGACCACGATTTCTATGTCTTTTGCAATGCGGAAACTGGCGAGCTGAACGTGATCTACCAACGCAAGAACCACAACGGTTGCGGCTTAATCGTCCCCCGCAACAATGGCGGCGCTACCAAAAATGGTAAAACCGCATCCGCAAGCAATGCTGCCGCAGAAAAATCTGCTGCCTCTAAAACTTAAGTGATATCACTTAAGTATAATATACTTAGAGAAAAAGCCACCCCCATCGGGTGGCTTTTTCTCTGATTATTCCCCTTCTGTACCCCACATGGCCTCTGTACCTTGACATAGATTATAAATTCATGGTATAATCACCAACTTATTATATCTAGTAAAACCATTCCCAGATATCTAAAAAATGTGCCTAACCGAGTTACTTTCAACCTGGAACTGCTCCAGGACCACAGAAAAAATGATTTAATCCCTGGTTGTGATTGCTCTTGAAGTCATTTGTCATTTGTCCTTCTATCTTGGGGCTGACGATTCCGGACCTAGGCCAGTTTAAGATGGGGCGACAAAAATAAGCGTGCTGGGTGTTACGGGACTCCAACTCAGGGTAAGTCACCGAGCGATCGCTTTTCACGGACACTCACAAACCATCGCCCAAACTTCTCCCCCAATCAGATTTACTCTGATTAGTCTGTCAAATTATCTTCCTCATATCTTTGATTCATGCTAAAACCGCGACAGCATAACTAAGATTAGAGTCACAATAACTACTATGCTCTTAATTCCCGGCTACAAAATTAGCGCCCAAATCTATGAAAGCGCCAACTCCCTAGTATATCGGGGCATCCAAGATAAGACCGGTCAACCAGTAATCATTAAAATCCTCAAAGAAGATTATCCCACCGCCGAAGAACTGCGCCGGTATAAGCAAGAATACCAAATCACCAAACAGCTAGACCAAGTATCTGGGACAGTCAAAGTTTTAACCCTAGAAAAATATCAAAATCAACTAGCTCTAATTTTTGAATACTTTGATGCCAAATCCCTCAGAGAGTTTTTGAAAATCAAAAAATTTAACCTCACAGAATTTTTGCAAATTGCCATCCAATGCGCCGAAATTTTGGGAGAAATTCACACCAGCAATATCATCCACAAAGATATCAATCCAGCAAATATTCTATTTCACGCCGAAACTGGGCAAATCAAAATCATTGATTTCGGTATTTCCACGGTGTTTAGCCGGGAAACACCAACCCTAAAAAATCCCAACGTCTTAGAGGGCACCCTCGCCTATATGTCTCCCGAACAAACCGGGAGAATGAACCGGGCTTTAGATTACCGCACCGACTTTTATTCTCTGGGTGTCACCTTTTATGAAATCCTCACCCAAAAGGTGCCGTTTGACAGCGAAGATGCGATGGAGCTAGTCCACTGTCACATTGCCAAACAGCCCATCCCCCCCCATCACCTCAACTCAGAAATTCCCCAAGCCATTTCCGATATTGTGATGAAGTTGCTGGCCAAAACCCCCGAGCAAAGATATCAAAGCGCTTGGGGCATTCAAGGAGATTTAATAGTTTCCCTGATGCAGCTAGAGGCAAATGGTCAGATTGAAGATATCGTACCAGGGGAAAACGATATTTCTGATAAATTCCAAATTCCCGAAAAACTTTATGGTAGAGAGCGGGAGGTAGAAAAATTACTGACAGCATTTGACCGGGTAGCGGCTCAGCCTGCTGGGGAAATCGCGATGACAGAGAAAAGAAAAATTGCGATGATGCTGGTATCTGGGGTTCCCGGTATCGGTAAGTCATCCTTGGTGCAGGAAATATACAAACCCATTACCGCCGCTAAAGGGTACTTCATCGCCGGGAAATTCGACCAACTACAGCGCAATATCCCCTATTCGGCGGTGGTGGCGGCTTTCTGTGACTTAGTGCGTCAACTTTTAACGGAACCCGAAGCACGTCTGGTAAAATGGCGGGAAAAACTGGCTGCTGCTTTTGGCACTAACGGACAGATTATTATTGATGTTATCCCCGAAGTGCAACTTATCGTAGGGCCACAGCCGCCGGTGCAGGAATTGGGAGCGGCTGAATCTCAAAACCGCTTCAACCGGGTTTTTCAAAATTTTATCCGGGTATTTTGCGATAAAGAACACCCTTTGGTGATGTTTCTGGACGATTTGCAGTGGGCGGACTTGGCTACCCTGAAATTGCTGGAACTCATCCTCACGGATGAGCTGACAGAATATTTATTTTTGATTGGGGCGTACAGGGATAATGAAGTCAGCAGCAATCATCCCTTGATGATGACGGTGGAAACTCTACATCAACAGGGAGTAGCCATTGACCAAATCAACCTCTATCCCATCAACTTAAAGCAAATTAACCAATTGATTGCCGATACTTTGCACTCGGACCAGGAGGATACTTTACCTTTGGCGAAACTGGTCACTCACAAGACTTCGGGCAATCCTTTTTTTGTGAGCCAGTTTCTCAATGCTCTGTACCAGGAAAATTTGCTGAGTTTTGATTTTGAACACTTGATCTGGGACTGGGATATTGACCAAATTGAGGCAATGGATATCACGGATAACGTGGTTGAACTGACGATCGCCAAATTGAAAAAACTGCCCTCAGCCACCCAAGAAGCTATCAGCTTAGCCGCCTGCATTGGCAACCGCTTCGACGCCAACACCCTGGCTCTAGTCCATGAAAAATCCGCCCAAGAAACCTTCCGGGACCTCTTACCGGCGATTCAGGAAGGACTGCTTCTGCCGATTTCCGAATTGATCGACGTAGAAGCAGATATCCTCGACTCACAACTACTGATTCTCAATTTTCAATTTCTGCACGATCGCGTCCAGCAAGCCGCCTATGCCCTCCTCGACGAAGAGAATAAACCAGCCGCCCACCTGCAAATTGGCCGCTTACTCCTGGCAAATGCAGCAGAGAAAGAACTTGGCGAAAGGATATTTGAAATCACGGACCACCTGAATTTATCTCGAAATGCCATATGCGACAGGGAAGAACAACTAACCCTGGCCAAATTGAACCTCCAAGCCGGGAAAAAAGCCAAAAAAGCCACAGCTTATGCCGCCGCCTTAGAATACTTAACCATTGGCATGGAGGTGCTATCCTGCACCATGTGGTCTGAGTGTTACAATTTAGCCTTATCCCTGCACAAAGAACTGGCAGAAGTAGAATATCTTAACGGCAATTTCGATGGCTCTAAAGCCTTGATAGACATGGCTTTAGCCGAAGCCCAATCCCCCACAGAGAAAGCCGAACTCTACAATATGCTCATTATCCAATGTACTCTATTAGGGAAATTTGCTGATGCCATTGCCAACGGACGCCTTGCCCTGAGTTTCCTAGGGATAGAACTACCCCCATCTGACGTACCCACAGACCTCACCGCCGAAATTCATGCGATCGAGGAAATGTTGGGCGATCGTCCCATTGCTTCCCTGCTCGACGCCCCCGAAATGACCTTAGCCCAGCCAAAAGTTATCCTAAAAGTCCTCACCAACCTTCAACCAGCCGCCTATCTCTCCACCAAATACCTGCTGGACACCATCATCATCAAAATGGTCAAAATTTCTCTCCAGTATGGTAACATCCCCGAATCTTCCAAAGCCTATTGCACCTATGGCGTTTTGCTGGGTTACGTCTCCGGTCACTATCAAGACGGCTATGAGTTCGCCGTCCTCGGCGTCAAACTCAGCGAAAAGTTCACCGACCAAGCCTTAATCTGCAAAAACTGCTATATCGTCGGCCATTTCGTGTATTACTGGGTCCAACATATCCGCCACGTCATCGAGGTATTTGATGAAGGCTATCAAGCCGGTTTGGAATCCGGCGAGCTGCAATACGCCGGTTATATTCTCGGTCACAAATTAACCACACTATTTTATTCGGGTAAAAATCTCTTGCAGCTTTGGGAAGAATTACCAGAAGTGCTAGCCTTCAGTCAAAAAACCAAAAATAAACTGGCCATAGAAGCTACCAAGGCAATTCAACTCTGTATTCTCCAATTAGGAGGAGAAGCTCACCTCATCTTAGACAAGTTACCAGCCATAACTGAAGCTGAATATTTCCAGAAATGTCAAGAGAGTAACAGTATTTTTACTCTTGGTACTTATCATATCCTCAAAGCCCAAGTGCTTTACTTATTTGACCAGCCAGCAGCAGCAATGAGCTGTTTAAATGCTGCCGAAAAGCTGCTCGTATTTATCAAAAGCACAATTTCCATTGCCCAACACAATTTTTATTATTCTTTGGTCTTGGCGGCACTTTACCCCCAAGTTTCACCCTGGGAACAAGAGGGCTACTGGCAGCAATTAGAAGCCAACCAGCAACGGATGAAAATTTGGGCGGAAAACGCCCCGGATAATTGCCAGCATAAGTATCTGTTGGTGGAGGCAGAAATGGCTCGCCTGTGCGGCAACTGGGAAAAAGCAATGGATTTGTATGACGCGGCTATAGAAGCCGCACGTGCTAGCGAGTACCTGCAAGAGACAGGGTTAGCTAATGAGTTAGCCGCTAAATTTTGGCTGGCGAAAGGCAAAGAAAAGTTTGCCAAAATCTATATGCGGGACGCTCACTACTCCTACCAGGCTTGGGGTGCTTTTGCCAAGGTGGAACAGTTAGAGCAACTTTACCCCCAATGGCTGGCGAAAAAGATTAGTGGTACAATTACGAAAACTGTAACTATAGTTAATAATATTTCTTATAACAGCCGCAGTCGGGCTTTAGACTTTGCTAGCGTGATGAAAGGCTATCAGGCAATTTCCAGCGAAATCGTCTTAGATAAGTTACTGGCAAATTTAATGGAAATTATCATGGAAAATGCTGGGGCAGAAAAAGGGATACTGATGCGGGAGAACAAAGGGGAATTGGTGATTGAAGCCGAAGGGGTGGTAAATGCCAGCGGCGAATGCGTTACCAAAGTGTTGGACTCAATTCCTCTGGATAGCCGCTTACCCCAGGGGATTGTTTACTATGTCGATCGCACCAAAGAATCTTTGGTGATTAACGATGCGACCCGGGAGAGCAAATTTGCCATCGACCCCTACATCCAGCAACGCCAACCGAAATCGATTTTATGCGTCCCGCTGATTAACCAAGGTCAACTCATTGGCATTGTTTACTTAGAAAACAATCTCACGGCCAATGCTTTTACTCCTGACCGACTGGAAATCATTAAACTCCTCTCTTCCCAAGCCGCTATCTCCATTGAGAATGCCAAATTATACTCAGAATTGCGGGCTAGCGAAACCCGCATTGCTCAATTTCTAGAAGCTGTACCCGTGGGCGTGTTGGTCATGGATGCTAGCGGTAAACTATTTTACGCCAATCAAAGAGCTTTAGAAATCTTGGGCAAAAAGTTGGCGAAATCGGTTCCACTAGAGGAATTACCTCAATTTTACCAAATCTATTACGCGGGCACCAATCAACCCTATCCACCGGAGAAGTTGTCTATCGCCCGGGCGTTGAAGGGCCAAAGGTCAACCACGGACGATATAGAAATTCGCAGCGGTGACAAAACTATTCCTATTGAAAGTTGGGGGACCCCGATTTTTGACGATCGCGGCCATCTGGTCTATGCCATTGCCGCCTTTCAAGACATCACGGAACGGAAAAAAGCCGAAGCAGAACGCTTAAAGCTAACCGACGACCTACTCCAACTCAATGCCGCTTATTCTCGGTTTGTGCCTCGGCAGTTTCTCTACTTTTTGAATAAAGCCAGCATCGTGGATGTGAAGCTCGGCGACCAAGTACAGCAGGAAATGTCTGTGTTGTTTTCTGATATTCGCTCCTTCACCACTCTTTCCGAAACCATGACCCCGGAAGATAATTTCCGCTTTATCAATTCTTACCTGTCCCGCATGGAATCGGCGATCGTCGAACACCAAGGCTTTATCGATAAATATATCGGCGATGCCATTATGGCTTTATTTGGCGGGACTACCCCCACCACTGACGACAGCGGCGAGGTGACACCCAATAATGGGGCCGATGATGCTCTCCGAGCCGCTATCGCCATGCTACACCGCCTGGTGGAATACAACCAACATCGCATCAGAAGCGGCTACATCCCCATTCAAATTGGCATTGGCATTAATACTGGCTCCTTAATGCTAGGAACCGTGGGCGGACATTCCCGCATGGATGGGACCGTTATCAGCGACGCCGTTAACCTGGCATCTCGCCTGGAGGGACTGACCAAAAATTACGGCATTCCCCTAGTCATTTCCCACCAAACTTTTTTACGTCTGCAAAACCCGAATGTCTATGCCATCCGCTGGGTGGACCGGTTAAACGTTAAGGGAAAGTCTCAAGCTGTCTCCGTGTTTGAGGTCTTTGATACCGACTTACCAGAGGTCCGTGATGCTAAACTGGCCACTCGCACAATCTTTGAACAAGCAGTGATGCTTTATTGCCAGGGTAACTTGGCCGATGCCTTGAAACTTTTTCAAGAGTGCCTCCGCCTCAACCCCAGCGATACGGTTGCCTCCCAGTATCTCCAACGTACTCAACCACCTGTTCTGTAAATGGGGAGATACGGAGCAGGCGAAGCATTATTATTTATATAATGTTGCTAATCTGCAATTAAACTCATAAAAACAAAGGCGCTTTTCAAAAGCGCCTTTGTTTTGTGGTTGAGTACCCCCAGGGGAATTCGAATCCCCGTCGCCTCCGTGAAAGGGAGGTGTCCTAGGCCTCTAGACGATGGGGGCTTGTCGCTCGCACCTTTTATAGAATAACCAAAGTCTCTGGGTCTGTCAACCCCTTTTTAGAAAAATTTTGGAAAAATTTTTTTGGGGATAGGGACCGGACGGGGGGACTCGGAGACGGGGGGACGGGGAGAGAGTAGGTTGGGTTGAGGAACGAAACCCAACACTCAACCCGACGGAGGACCAGTGCTAATTCAGGAATAACTTTGACAGAAAGATTCTAATAGGGTGATGCAGTTGGCGATCGCCCCCAGGTGAGCTATCTCATACCCGTGAGTATTGTGGGTGGGGAAACTCAAACAAGCGCCACGAGCCACATGGCCGAACTTCATGGCAATTGACGCATCGCTGCCAAACCCATCGATCGCCGCCAACTGCACCGGCACCCCAGCCACCTTTGCCGCTTGGCGGAGACTGGAATTTAACCCCTCATCATACAAGCCATAACCATCCTGAGAGAGCAACACCGGCGCTGGCCCCTCAGAAATAGGATATTCCGCCGCCAAAGGGCAAATTTCCAAAGCAACTAGAGCGTCCAGTCTCTGACGCTGGGTAAAGTACAGCGCCCCCACGGCTCCCACCTCCTCCTTAGCAGAAGCCACCAAATACACATCAACCGCAGGCTGCCGCACAGTTTCCGCCAGCCACAGCAAAATCGCCACCGACGCCTTATTATCCAGAGTGTAGCTAGCAATATAATCTTTTATACGCAACGGGCGCTTGCGGTGCTTACCTACTACAACGCGGGTTCCTGGTCGGACACCCGCCGCATCCAATTCACTAAAACTGCATTTAGTTTCCACCCAAGTATTTTCCCACTTCAAAGGCGCATTATCCTGAAAAGCCTTTTGAGGCGACTCGTGGGACACATGACGGGACCCGAAGCTGAGGATACCAGTAATAGTTTCCTGGTCGCCCAGCAAATCCACCGCCCCTTCCCCATAAATCCAGGGAAAAGAGCCCCCCAGCCTGCGGATATGTACCCGCCCATTTCTATCAATACTTTTGACCACCGCCCCGATTTCATCCTTGTGAGCAGTAATCGCTAAACTCCGAGTAGCATCCCGCCCGGGAATCTTGGCAATCACATTCCCAGCTTCATCCTGCCAAACTTCCACCCCAGTAGCGGCGAAGCGTTGAAGCAACAACCCATCGATTTCCCCTTCCACCCCCGAGGGTGAATGGTGTAAAACCAGCTCCTCGATCGTGGTAAATAGACGGTCTTTATCGATTAGATTCATATAAATTTTAAAATTGTTTAATCATACAAATGAATGTAGTAGCACAGCTACATAAATTTCTCGGTGACACGATAAATCGCCTTCTCCGCCGTGCCCTCAAATGACAAAGGACAAAGGACAAAGGACAAATAACATTAGTCATAATTTGGCAAATTCGGGTTAAGACTAGCTCCCGTCCATCCCGTAAACAGCCACAAGAGCGATCGGAAACAGTCGCGCAGCACCCGCGATCGAGATTCCGGCGGCATCCCCCGAGATGGCACAGTGAGGGGTGTCACCACAATTCCCCGACTACCAAACACGATCGTAGCGATGCTGCGGGACCTGACCATGTGATAGTCAGAAGTCACCAAATACACATGATGCAATCCTCGGCGGCGCAACTTCCCCACCGGACAAGTAAAATTAGTCACCGTATCCGTGGCACAAACATCATAAAAGATTTGGGACTGGGGAATCCCGGCTTGATCGAGCATCTTGCTATAACGAGTATCGCTACCAACACCGGAAACCCAGATATCCATATGGGGATGACTCTGCCACAACTTGGCCGCAAACCTGACTCTCTGCACATTCCCATCCAAAACGAAAATCGCCTGGGGCACCGGCGCCAAATAGAAACTAATTGCCAGCCGCACGGGAATCAAACCCAAAATTACCACCAATGCCATCAGTAGCCCCACCCAAAAACCGGATTTTCGAGCCCATCCTCGTCTTCGTACTCTGCGGCTTCTTAGTCTTCCCATCTCCTTTGCCACCATAAAGCTCTCTTAACTCGGTTCGTAGTAGGGCTTTAGCCCTCTTAACTCGGTTCGTAGTAGGGCTTTAGCCCAACTACAAACCTCCTTTGGGCTGAAGCCCAACTACAAACCTCCTTTGGGCTGAAGCCCAACTACAAACCTTCCAGAGCTGCTGCAGCCGATATTCCTTGATTAATCACGCCGAAGTACCACAAAGACGCCGCCGCTTCTGCCCGACTGACGGGTTTTTTCGGTTGAAACAGAGTGGTATAGCCGAAACTGCGCCGAATATTCGACAAATCGCCACTTTGGAAATCCGCTAACAACGATCGCAGAGATTTTGGGTCAACTTTCGCCACATCTTGGAAACCCCAAGTTTCCTGAACTGCCTGCAATGTTGCTGGCGGGGCTGGTTTGCGCAAGTCCAGAGGCACTTTCCACAACAGCATATCCTCCCGCGTCAGTGGTTCATCGGGGCGGAAGGAAACTGTAGTGTTTTCTCCTGTGAGGTTACTACTGATAATTCCGGCTTCTGCCAAACCTTGAATGATGGCAAAATCTGGGTCTTTTGCGGGTACATCTTGAAAAGCTGGTTGTTGTCCTGTACTAGCGACCCGAATTTGATTACCCGGTTCCTTGGCATAGAGCAGATTATTGGTTTCCAAGAGCCATCGGGCATATTCCCTGCGGGTGATATTCTCAGAAAGCGGTTTGACCACCCCATCTTTACCCTTGACACCAGTCTCGTCTAAGGTAAAAACTCCCAATTTGGCTAAATCTTTAATGTATTGATGCAGTTGGGGTGAGACTTTCTCCAATGCGGTTTCTGGCTGGGGTGGCGGCGTGGCGGAGGGACTGCTCCCCGTCCCCCCGTCCCCCGGCGGTGATGTGGGGAGGCTCTGAGTGCCTTGGTATTCGATCGCGAATGCGTCTGGGCTGCCAAATGACACTATTACCCCCAATTCCCCCAACTTGGCTTTTAATTCCGGTTGGCTGACACCTGTGGCTGGGGGTAAAATCTCCCAACCATTCTCCTTGAGCTTAGTCTGATAAAAATCCCGCACTTTTTCCAACGGGTCCGTAGTTTGCCACCGCGTTTGAGTTTTTCCCTGTGTCACTGACTCCACCGCCAGCAATTTGGCATTACCATACACGGGAATTGTTGCCGGGAAATCTTCTGGCAACCGAGGTAAGGCTCCTTCTGAGACGGGGAGACGGGGAGACGGGGAGACGGGGAGACTTGTCCCCTGGTCCGGTGGTCTCCTGGTTCCCCCGTCCCCTGGTCCGAGCTTGGGGTCTGGCGCTACAGAACGCTGCAGCGTTTCACCTAAATTGGTGTTAGCACAGCCGCTCAGACATAGAAGCAGGCAAAAGGCGATATTTGGAAATAGTTTTTTTTCGAGCAACACGGTTTGTGGCAAAACTTCGATTATTTCTAGATTAGCGCTTGTGTTCGTAGTAGGGCTTCAGCCCTCCTTTGGTTCGTAGTAGGGCTTCAGCCCTCCTTTGGTTCGTAGTAGGGCTTCAGCCCAAAAAATTAGAACCTCTCAAAGAGGGCTAAAGCCCAACTACAAACCTGAGATTGAGGGCTAAAGCCCAACTACAAACCTATGAACCTACTGGCAAGTTTCTCACAGTCAGCTTTTGTATGAGTTGCCATCACGGTCAGGCGCAGGCGGGAAGTGGGGACCGTGGGGGGACGCACGGCGGCCACAAAGATTCCGGCGGCGAGGAGTTGCGCTTTCACTCTTAGGAGTATATCAATCGAAGGCACTTGCACACATATGATAGGGGAAGCACTGGGTAATAGTTGGAACTCTGAAGGCAGGTTTTCTTTTAAATTGTTTTTCATATGAGTAACATTTTTCCACAACTGGGCGCGCCTTTCGGGTTCCGTTTGGATAATCTGTACTGCCGCCAAAGCCGCCGCTGCATCCCCTGGAGAGAGTCCGGTAGTGTAAATCCAGCTTGGGGCGCGATTGCGCAAAAAGTCAATTATGGCTTTACTCCCGGCGACATACCCACCCAAACTGCCTAAAGCCTTGCTCAAAGTGCCGATTTGAATTAAGGGTTTGCCAGTACAGCCGTAATGCTCCACACAACCAGCTCCCGTAGCCCCAAAAACCCCGGTGGCGTGGGCTTCATCCACTAAAACCATGCAATTATATTTGTCTGCTAGTTCTAGTAATTCTGGGAGTTGACAAATATCTCCATCCATGCTAAAGACGCTATCGGTGACAATCAGACAGCGGCGATATTGGTGGCGGTGTTCTTGGAGCTGCTTTTTCACATCTGCAATATTGTTATGCAAGTATTCATTTATATGAGCTAAGCTAAGAATCGCGCCGTTTTTGAGACTGGAGTGATTGTATTGGTCCGCTAATATGAGGTCCCGCTGGCCAACGATCGCGGAAATAGTGCCAATATTGGCTAAGTAGCCGGAACTGAACACTAGGGCGGCTTCTGTTTGCTTTAATTGAGCAATGGCGGTTTCTAGTTCTTGATGTAAAATGCGGTGTCCGGAGAGGAGGCGAGAACCGGTGGCGCCAGTACCAAAAGTGTTGATGGCTTTGGTGGCGGCTTCGATGAGGCGCGGGTCCCCCGCTAATCCCAGATAGTCGTTGCTGGCAAAATTGAGCATTTTTCGCCCATCTTTTAGCACAACCGCTCCGGGAGACCCTTCGATTATCTCTGGTTCTCGATACCAACCGGCGCGGCGAATTGTTTCTAACGATCGCTCTACCCAAGCGTATGGGTTTGTTTCTATTTTGGGTTGCATATGGCTTTAACGATCGCGGCGGAACGGAGCAGCGCAGGCAAAACTACAGTAACTTTGGCCATATTAGCTTATCTGAGCCGTCGGGGAGCCACCGTGCAATCCTTTAAAGTGGGACCCGACTACATCGACCCCATGTTTCACCAATATGTGACTAAACGCCCCTGTCGCAATTTAGACCCGGTGCTAACTTCCCCAGAATACGTCAAAAGATGCTTTGCTTTGCACACCCAAAGTGCTGACTACGCTGTGGTGGAAGGGGTGATGGGTTTATTTGATGGCGTGGAAGGGAGATGGGGAGGGGTGGGAGGAGGGGGAGGAGAGGGAAGAGGGGGAGGAGAGGGAAGAGGGGGAGGAAGGGGAGGAGAGGGAGGAAGATTGCTTCCCACACTCCCCACACTTCCCACACTTCCCACACTCCAGAAGTCCCCCCGTCCCCCCGTCTCCCCGTCTCCCTATCCCCCCTTTGCGAGTACCGCTTGGGTGGCGAAAACTCTAGAAATACCGGTTTTGCTGGTCATTGACTGTAGCAAATTATCCGGGTCCGTGGCAGCGATCGCTCATGGTTATCGTTCCTTAGACCCCACCATCACCATCGCCGGAGTGGTCCTCAACCGCGTCGGGAGCGATCGGCACCTGCAACTCCTCCAAGACGCCCTAGAACCCCTCAACATCCCCATCCTCGGTATTTTGCGGCGAGACGCCACCATCACCATAGGCGATCGACACCTCGGCTTAATCCCCACCGGCGAAATCCCCGATTTAGACCAAACACTTGACAAATTAGCCCAAATAGGATATGAGAGTTTCGACTGGGAACAGCTCGATCCATTACTGGGTTTGAGAAACCCGGTTTCTTTGGAAAATCTCGGTTTGTCACGAGAAATCTCTGTAGAAACCCGGTTTCTGGGTTTGAGAATCGCCGTTGCCAGAGATTTAGCCTTCAACTTCTACTATCAAGACAACCTGGACACCCTAGAGGAACTGGGGGCCGAAATCATCTATTGGAGTCCCATAAACGACCCCGAATTACCCCCAAATATCCACGGGATGTATTTTGGCGGCGGTTTCCCGGAAGTATTCGCCCGCCAACTCAGCAGTAATACCACCGCTCGCGCCGCCGTTTACTCCGCCATCAGCGCTGGAATACCGACGATCGCCGAATGCGGCGGTTTAATGTACTTATGCCAATCATTAATCGACTTTGACGGGTTATCTTGGCCAATGGTAGGAGTAATTAACGCCAATGCCGTGATGGGCAAACGCCTAACTCTCGGTTATCGTCGCGCCACTGCAATAGTTGATAGTCCCCTATTGACCGCCGGGACCACCGTTTGGGGTCACGAATTCCACCGCTCCACAGTAGATGCTGAAAGCTCATCCCCCCTGTTTAGCGCTTGTTCTTTATCTGCACAGAGTGAACCCTTTGCCGAAGGTTGGCACCAACCAGGGAACCTTCACGCCGGATACATTCACCTGCACTGGGGCTCGCGTCCCGAAATTCCCGCCCGGTTTTTACAATTTTGTTTGAGAAACCTCCGGAAAGGTTCGTAGTAGGGCTTCAGCCCAAAAAAAACGAACCTTTCAAAGAGGGCTAAAGCCCTACTACGAACCTAAGATAGAGGGCTAAAGCCCAACTACAAACCTAAGATAGAGGGCGGGAATGAGGGTGCTACGAATCTATTCGCTCACCGAAAGAGTGTAATTGCGCTGGAGTCCGGCTTGCATCACCCCGATCCAAATTTTATAGGTCCCGGCTTTCCAGCTCACATCTTCGACACTGGCATCTAGGCTGGAGCCGGTATCATCGCCACAGCGGACGGTGTTAGAGTTGGGGCCAATAATTGCCAATGTGGTATCGGCGCCGCTAGAAACTTGGATTTTTAGGCGAGGAAAATCCTTTTCTAACACCAAAATGTGATCCGGGTTGGGAGAGCCAAAACCGAGGCAGGTTTTTTTCTGACTATCGGTAGCACCGACGATCGCCGGTAGAGAGGTGGACCCTCCCGTGCGACCGGATACCACTGCAGGCGTCGGGGCAAAACCGGGCTCCAGGCTCAAACCGGGAAAATTCGCCTCCAACGCCAGCACGGATAAAACCGGGGAAAAAACAAGAGGTAACAGAACTGCGATTGATTTCAGGGCAGCATTTGGCATAATTCCTCCTCTGTGTCGGAAAATTCCGCACCCTTTTGTGTCGAAAGTTCTTTCATCCCCCCTTTAGGTCATAATTGCTCCTCCCATCAGACGCTGGTAACGTTCGTCTAACTCCACCTTCAACATGGGCCAGACTCCCAAAGTGGGGTCTTTAGCAATGACTTTTTCTGCCGCATCTCGTGCCAGGATTAAAATATCTCGGTCTTCGGCCAAGTTCGCCAAAGCAAAATCGGGTAAACCGGACTGGCGAGTGCCCAGAACTTCCCCCGGTCCGCGCAGGCGCATATCCATTTCAGCAATAAAAAACCCATCCTGAGACTGAGCCATCACTTGTAACCGCTCTTTGGAGTCGCCGGTAGCATTGGGATGAGTCATCAACAAGCAGTAAGAGCGGGCTGCCCCCCGCCCCACGCGCCCCCGTAACTGGTGCAGTTGGGAGAGTCCGAACCGCTCGGCATTTTCAATCAGCATCACCGTGGCGTTAGGCACATCCACCCCTACTTCTACTACAGTAGTAGAGACTAAAATTTGGGTGCGTCCTTCCCGGAAATTGACGATCGCCGCCTCTTTTTCTGCGGAAGCTAAGCGCCCATGCAGTAGCCCCACCTTATATTGGGGAAAAACCACCTGAGAGAGCCGTTGATATTCTTCCAATGCCGATTTTAAATCCAGCTTTTCCGACTCCTCAATCAATGGTAGCACCACATAAGCCTGTCGCCCCTGGGCTACCTCCCGGCTAATCAAATCGAGGGCATGTTCGCGGTCTTTTCCTGACACTACCGTAGTCTCGATCGCCTGCCGTCCTGGTGGTAGTTCATCAATTTGACTCACATCTAAATCACCATGCAAAGTCAGAGCCAATGTGCGCGGGATGGGAGTGGCAGTCATCGTTAAAACATGGGGCGCGCCTAGGACACCTTTCTCCTGCAAACGCGCCCGCTGCTGCACCCCAAACCGGTGTTGCTCATCAATCACGATTAAACCCAAGCGTTGAAAATTCACCCCATCTTGAATCAACGCATGAGTGCCCACTAAAACAGGTAATTCACCCGTCAACAATTTGGCGTAAATTTGCCGTCGCTTTGCTGCTTTCGTGGAACCGGTGAGCAATTCTACGGGTAGGTGTAAAAGATTGAGCCAACCAACTAATTTTTTATAGTGCTGTTCGGCTAAAACTTCGGTGGGTGCCATCAACGCTGCTTGATAGCCAGCTTGAATTGCTGCTAGCATTGCCACCACCGCCACCACAGTTTTCCCCGAACCCACATCCCCTTGGACTAAGCGATTCATGGCTTCGGGTTTTTGTAAATCATCCAGGATTTCTCCAATCACCCTTTGCTGCGCTTGCGTCAGGCGGAAAGGCAGCACATCATAAAACTTTTTAATCAGCTTGCCTTTGGTGGGGTCACTTTGCGCTTTTGGGGCGCCAGTTTGGCATTGTTTCGCCAAGAAACGTCGGTGGAGCAGTCCGAGCTGGAGATAGAAAAACTCATCAAAGACTAGGCGATGGCGTGCGGCTTCTAGGGTTTTGGGGTCTTCGGGAAAATGGATATTGGCGATCGCTCCCGGTAAATCCATCAACCCATACTTATTGCGCAGTCCCACCGGTAAGGGGTCTTGCAGTTCCAAAGCCGCGCTCTGCACTGCCATTGCCGCTTTTCTGACCAGATCTGCACTCACTCCCTCAGTGAGAGAATAAACCGGCACGACCTTTCCCGCAACTGTCGATTCCATCCCAAGTCCTTGGAAATCGATTACTTCTAACTGTGGATTGTCCAAAGTTGTGCCGTATTTATTGCTTTTCACCAACCCCGACGCTGCCACCAAAGAGCCCACAGGATATTGGCGTCTTTGGATTTCCTGCCAGCTCCGAGTGCTATTAAAGCGCCCCGCATAAAAACGGCTCAGCCTGATTTGACCTGTGGTGTCTTTTAGCACCAATTCTAATATAGTTAACTTTTTATTTTTTGGGCTGGTAAAACAATTACATCGTTTTACCGTTCCCACGATGGTCACTGTCTCACCGGCTTCTAAATCCCGGATTTTCACTTGGCGCTTGTAGTCGATATAATCGCGAGGGTAGTAAAACAGTAAATCCCTCACTGTGTATAACCCTAACTTAGCTAATTGTTCGCCGCTTTTGGCGCCGATGCCACTGACTTGAGTTAAAGCATCATCTGGATATATCTGGCTGGTTGTGGTCGGTGTATTAGGTGTATATTTTTTTTCTTTCAGGGGGCTAACCGGTAGTTCATTCTTGGCATTCAGGACATGAATGGACTCTCCGATCGGCAAAATTGACTTTTTCCCACTTGTTTCTGATTTTCCATCTGATTTACCAATCCCTTTATTATGTTCCACAATCAAAGTTTTTTCTCCACTTTGAGAAGAACTGGAATTAATAATTTTCAGAATTCTGCTTTCCTGCTGTTTATTTATACCTCCCTTCAGCGGCTGGGAGACTTTGCTAGATGGCTGCTGCACTTCATCAACCCCAGAATTATCTAAAACCGGATTTTCCACCTCAGTTTCTGGACTGAGTTGTTCCATCCGCCGGAAAAACCCTAGCGCCTTATCCAGCAATATTTTTCGCTCTTTTACAGGCAATTTAGGATAGCTCTCAAACTTACTAGCTAAGTCTTGCCACTCTTGAGCCGCTCCCGCTTTCAACATCTTTGGTGGTTCCCTAAAAGTAAGCTGAAGAAACTCACTAAAGCGATATTGCTTACCCATCATATCTTCATATCCCCGTTTAGCCTCTAAGGACAAGGCTTTTTGCAATCGCACCCAATCTGGTATTACTTGTGCCACATTTTTTCCCCTATTCATCAAACCAGATAGCTCGCCAAGCGGCTTCTGCTTTAGCTATAATTAAACTTTGCTCTTTTTTGTGATAATCCCGTTTGAGGACGGTTAACTTACTGACAAGTTCGCGAATTTCCTGGCGATATGCCATCGCTACTGAATCAGCAAATTCAATTTCGTGCAAGCGCAAGTTAATAGTGATAATATTGAAAGGCTTTTCTTCTTTTACGAGATGGCCTTTCGTCACTACCGCCTCGGCGTCTTTGGGGATTTCAACTGTCAAATTTAAAATATTTGGCTGGGATGGCGTCCCCAAGGCTTCTCCAACCAAGGCAACCCCCCCCTGACGGTTGATTTCCGGATAACTGGCTACTTTAGCCGCAGCTTCTATCAGCACCTCACTGACTTGTTTGGGAAAAATCCCCAACTGCTGTAGCCCTAAATTCGCCCTTCTAGAAGTAAATTCTAGTGTCTCTATAATTAAAAATTCTAATTTTTCTTGCCATTGCCATAACTCCTGGGGATTAGTTTGTTCGCTACTTTGATTAACGAAGTTAATCTTCTGCGCCAACTTAAGTATTTCTGCGTCATTGTTTCCTGATGTGCCTACCCCCAATTTTTCTGATATTTCTGCTTCGTGGTTTTCTGGCTGCTCTGTGCCTACTTGTTCTGGAGCAACATCTAACAGTAACTGCAAATTTTTCTGAGCTTCGTTGGCTATTTTTCTAATGTTTTCCTGCAGTTGTTGCTGTTGTTTTAATGACATTCCCACAAATGATTGGGGATAGGCTTTGGTACAAGTGTAATAAACAGCTAATATTAGCTGTTGCCGCACTGACCTTCCCAGAGCTGTAAGATATTTTAAGTAGGCGCGTTGAAATTCAGCCCTCAGCTCTTTTGTTGCTTGGGATATCGCTCCTATTTCTTTCTCAATTTGCTCTACGCTTCTGACCATGTTTTACCGTCAGTAATTTATCAACTTAAGCCCAAGTAAAAAGGTAAAAAACATCATCAGGCAATTTGTCCTTAGTAATTTGTCCTTGGTCATTCGTCCAGTGACAAGTGAGAAAGGACAAGTGACAAAATTTATATATTTTATTCCTTTTTACTTTGGGCTTGGCCTCCCTAGTTGCTTCCCATTTGGGCTGCTACTTCATCCGCAAAGTTTTTCTCTTCTTTTTCTATCCCCTCTCCGAGGACAAACCGGACGAAGCGGCGGACTTGAATATTTTCACCGATCTGGCCTACGCTCTGACTGATCAACTCTGCTACCGTAATATTTTGGTCACGAATATAGGGTTGATCCATCAAAGATAATTCTTTTAGGCGTTTGTCTATCCGCCCCTGGACAATCTTTTCTTTGATGTTTTGTGGCTTGCTACCTAGGTCGTCTCGCCCCAGTTCAATTGCCTTTTCCTTTTCTACCAGTTCTGCCGGAATGTCTTCTACCTTGATATACTCAACGTTGGGACATGCGGCTATCTGCATGGCGATATTTCGCACCAGAGTTTGGAACTGCTCACCCCGAGCCACGAAGTCAGTTTCGCAGTTCACTTCTACTAGGACGCCAATGCGACCGCCAGTGTGGATGTAGCTATCTACTAACCCTTCAGCGGCAACTCGTCCGGCTTTTTTCTCGGCGGAGGTAATGCCCTTTTGCCGCAACCATTCTGTTGCTTTGCTTACGTCACCGCCATTCTCTTGGAGTGCTTTTTTGCAGTCCATCATGCCTGCGCCGGTTTTTTCGCGCAATTCTTTTACTGCTTTTGCGGATATTTCTGCCATTTTCTGCTCGTTAGACTTTAGGGGAATTGATCCGACAGGGCCGGAAACTAACACTGTATGGGAGGGAATGGGGGGGAGAGCTTTTGGCTCTCCACTTCCTCAACCCAAACAGGGCGCTTTGTGTTTATTTATTCTTCTTCTTCATCGGGAAGTTCATCCTCTACATCGGCTTCGTACTCGTCGTACTCGTCGTACTCGTCGTACTCCTCGTCTTCTGGCATGTTGTCTGGTTTACCGTGCCGCCCTTCGTAAATGGCATCTGCCAATTTACCTACGATCAGTTTAATTGAGCGAATGGCATCGTCATTGGCCGGGATGTGGATATCGGCTAAATCGGGATCGCAGTTGGTGTCTAGAAGGCACACGATCGGAATGCCCAGCTTTTGGCACTCCAAAACTGCATTGTACTCGCGCCGCTGATCTACCATCACTACCACATCCGGGACTTTGCGCATCGCTTTAATCCCGGTTAAATATTTCTGGAGCTTGACGAGTTCGCGGCGAAGCATAGAGGCTTCTTTTTTGGGTCGCCGATCTAGTGCCCCGCTGTTTTCGAGCCCCTCTAATTCTTTGAGACGAGCGACGCGGGTTTTAATTGTCTCCCAGTTGGTGAGCATTCCCCCCAACCACCGCTGGTTAACGAAGTATGAGCCACAGCGGGCTGCTTCTTGGGCGATGATTCCCGCCGCTTGACGCTTTGTACCTATAAACAGAAACTTTTGCCCTTTTTCAGAGGCTGTCCGCATATAGTCGTAGGCTTCTTCCATCAACTCGGCTGTTTGCACTAAGTCGATGATGTGAACGCCGTTGCGCTCAGTAAAAATGTACTGGCTCATTTTGGGATTCCACCGGCGGGTCTGATGCCCGAAGTGAACCCCTGACTCTAGCATATCGGCCAATGAGACAACTGGCATGGTTTTTTCTCCTGATTCGGGTTTAACCTCCATCCGGGCGGCATCCAGGGGGATTTTCATTCCCCGGAAACACCCGAATTCCCGGATGTGCGATTTTTGACAACTTAATTAGGGTAGCATATTTGTGCTATTTCCGACGCAGTTGTTTGGTGGATCAAGTGCCAGGGCATGGTCCCTTCGGGGATCAGGCTGATCGGTCATAAGTTATATTTCTTGGCTGACACCAGCCGATGCTGATGCGACACCGGAAGCCGATCGCCTCCACGACTTTGCCGATGACCGGCCACAAGTCTCCCAGATCTTACGGATGATTTTTCTGTTGAGATGAACCATATGCGGCATACACAGCTTGCACATGATACCGGTTCAGAAAAATTCTGGCAATTTCCAAGGCTAGCTGGGATTTGCCCCGATCGATTAGCCACTGTAAAAATCCTGCCATTGTGGATTCGTTGAGGTTTCCCCCCAAGGTGAGAATCCCCCAGAGCAGGCGATGTATCCAGGTGAGGGAAACCATCATCCGCACTTCCCAAGTGGGGTGTTTTTCATAAAACACCACCCCCATACGTCCTCTTTGGATTTCTTTTTCTATGAGCTGGGGTAGTTGTTCCAGGGAAAAGGGGGGGTGCCAGTGATAACCTTTGGCGGCGGGACATTTGATTAATTTTAACCCCAATTGCTTCAATCTCACTCCCAGTTCCAGGTCTTCCCAGCCGTAGAGGTGAAATCTGGTGTCAAATAAACCGGCTTTTTCTAACCAATGGCGAGATATGGCCACGTTCCCGGTGGCGAAATAAGCGGCGGAAAAATCCGTCATTTTATAAGGTTCGCTGGTGGGGTTGTCAAAGTTGCAGGTGTTAATCACCTGTCCGTAGGTGAACAGGCGATCGCTCCCCATTTTCTGCCTCCCCTCTTGTAAGCCATCCCCGTGCGCCTGGATAAAATCCTCGGTAACGACCAAATCGCTATCGATAAAAATAATTGTATCTCCTTGAGCTTGCAATACTCCCAGATTCCTGGCTGCTGCTGGCCCCCTATGTTCTTGCTGAAACCGCCGTAATTGAGGAAACTCGGCTTCCTTTTCTGCTAACCATTCCCAAGTGCCATCGGATGATCCATCATCTACCACTACTACTTCATAGTCGCTGATTGGGCCGTCTGGCCTCAATTCTTGTCTGGTTAATGCTTTTAAGCATTTTTCCAAAATTAAGCGGCGATTGTATGTGGGAATCACTACACTACAAAACATATTTTCTGGTCATTGGTCATTGGTCATTGGTCTAAGAGTCCTTTGTCCTTTGTCATTTGTCGTTAGTCCTTTGTCCTTTGGTGACAAGGGACAAGTGACAAGTGACTAATTGCCAGCAGTCTTTTTGGCATCACTCAATAATCTATTTAAGGCGATACCGGTGAGGGAGGCAACCGCCAACCAGGCGATCGTCAGCCCCACGAGTTCCCCTAAAAACATCCCCGTCAGTAGTCGCAAAACTCCGCCAAAAGTCCACCCCAAACCTAGCCCCACAGACCAACACAGGGCGAGAATCCAGGGCCACCTCCAGGCTCGGTTGATATTGTGTCTCAGGGCAAACCATTGCGCTACTCCCATCCAGATTCCGAACGCGGCCCCGTGTAAGGCTCCGTAGATTGCCCGAAATACGATCGCCTCCCCCGCCGGTGTGATCCAACCTACCACACCCACACTGCTACCTCCTACCAACCCCCAAGCAATTACACTCATCCACATCCACCGCCAACTGTGGGCAATATATTCTTTCAGTACCCAAGATTGAGCCAACCCAATCACCGCTCCACCAATTAACCCATATCCCACACCAAGGTCGGGTTTTTCTCCTACTTCAATCAAGAGCAAACTCAAGAAAAACGCCCCCATTGTTCCTAAGAACCAGTGCCACCAAAAATTTCCTCCTATCTGTTTTAGCGATATTTTCATTATAGTTACTTTCGCTCGTTCTGCCATGTGTGATGCTTCACTAAGTCCCGGACTTCGGCGGCGAAAAAAGCTGCTTAAATACTTGGCGGCGTTGCCCTGGGGCATCGGGGGTTAAATAACTCCACAGGGTTTCCCAATAGAAAAATGATACCCCATTAAATTGCCGATCGCGCACCAATTGCACCTGCTCCTGGACTTGCTCCACTCGCACCGGATGAGTCAGAGTCCCCGTTAATATCCCCACACCCACAGGAATTTTTTGCGCCGCAATTTGCACCGCCGTTTGTGCCAGTTCTGCCTCAAAACTTTTCGCATCGTCTCGATACACCTGCAGCAGCAATTCTTCCACCCAACCCCGGTTCACCCATGTTAGCCAATCTTGCAAGTATTTGTTATAAGAAAATTCATATGAATTAGGAGACAAAGATATCAAACATTCTGGGTTTATCGCTTTTACTGAAGTGAATATTTTTTGCATAAACGCATTAATTTTTTGAGAACGCCAAAACATCCATTCTTCATCTCTTGGGTCATATGGGGGATTTTTCCCCCCATGTTCTCGGCGATATAATTCTACGGTAAATGAGTCATAGCCCAACTCCACAGGCAGCCCAAAATGGTCATCTATCTGGATGCCATCCACATCATACCGTCTGACCACTTCTAAAATTAAGTCTAAAATGAATTGCTGGACTTCCGGGTGGAAAGGATTTAGCCATACTTGCTGCCTAATCAGGCGATCGCGGATAAAATCAGGTATTTTTACCTGAGAAAAATTTAACTCTGGTTCCAGCTTGTTTCCCGCTGGTTTTTTCTCCCGGTTCAGCGGCTGGCTAATCCATTCTGGATGCCGCCGTGCTAGAGGGGAATTTTTAGGCGCCATAAACCCATATTCAAACCAAGGAATCACCCGCAAATTTCTCCTATGCCCTACCTTAATGATTTCTTCTAAAACATCTCCGCCCCACCGCATAAATTTTAACATTGGTTCTTGCTCTCTGCCTGTGACTTTTTGCGCCACTTTGCTGGGGTAAAAAGTATGTCCCCGGTTCCAGACTACGGGATATACCGTGTTAAAATTAAGTGCCGATAACTGTCTTAATGCCCGATTGATGCCCCAAGGAGAAAACAACACGCCACTGGCCACATTAGTAATCCACACCCCTCTAATTTCTGAGGCAGCCGGAATGGGGCGTGGCATTGCCCCGATCGGGTCAGGAAAAATAGTGACTGCTTGCATCCATAACCAGACTAGGCTGATCCCTAATCCTCCCCACAGCCACAAATAATCCCACCACTTTTTTCCTTTCGGTTTCATCGCCACTCACCCCTATAACTTCTGGCTGCACTCCACCCATATCTTACCCACCACGATCACACCCATAGGATTTGGGTAATTTTTTCTCCCACTCACTATGTCATCTCAGCCGCCACATCTGCCTTTAATTATTACTCCTCTTCTTAGAGCTTCTTAACTCCGCGCCATCTGTCCATCCTGTTTGACTATCAACCGATGAATGAAAGCGATTATAAACCCAATGGGCAAATCGGTCAATTTTTCTTTGAAAAAATTTTTATATTTCTGGGATATCAAGGATAGCATTGCTGTGGATTAGCAACTTCCAAGATATAGGATCACAGCCTTTGAGGATGGTAAAATCAAGGATATTTTACCCAAAATTATCTGATGCTAGCCAAAATTACGCCCAAGATCCAGAAGTGAGGCAAAAACTTTGACCCGCCGCCAAAGGAGCCAGACGGGCAAGGGAGCGATCGAACTTTTCGCCCCTGTATTTTTCCCGCTTGACTCTTGGCCCTCGATCGCACTGCCAAAGACGACCCAATTATAAAGCTAATCTAAATCTGAGCAATCCTTGACCATAATCGGGGTAATTTGGTTGATAATACAGGATTGTTCACTTCAGGAAACATAAAATCAATGGGTCGCGCTACCAAAGTTGTACTGGCATATTCCGGAGGAGTCGATACCACCGTCTGCATTCCTTACCTCAAACAAGAGTGGGGTGTTGAGGAAGTGATTACCCTAGCGGCAGACCTTGGCCAAGGGGACGAACTCAAACCGATTCAGGAAAAAGCCCTCAAGTACGGCGCTAGTAAATCCCTTGTGGCGGATGCCACGGCAACTTTTGTCAAGGATTATGCTTTCCCGGCAATTCAGGCTAATGCTCTCTATGAAAATCGCTATCCTCTCTGCACCGCCCTCGCCAGACCCCTGATTGCTAAGCTGTTGGTGGCCGCAGCGGCAGAACATGGGGCCGATGCGGTGGCTCACGGTTGCACTGGTAAGGGCAACGACCAAGTGCGGTTTGACGTATCGATCGCCGCTTTGAATCCTAACTTAAAAGTGCTGGCACCAGCACGGGAATGGGGGATGAGTCGGGAAGAAACGATCGCCTACGGGGAAAAATGCGGCATTCCCTCGCCGGTGAAAAAGTCTTCTCCTTATAGTATCGATCGCAATTTGTTGGGGCGGAGCATTGAGGCGGGTCCTCTGGAAGACCCTTGGAACGAGCCCCCAGAAGAAATTTACCTCCTCACAAAAGCGATCGCCGACACCCCAGCCGAGCCTGCTTACGTGGAAATTGGGTTTGAACGCGGTATCCCCACCACCCTCAATGGCAAGCCTCTTTCCCCAGTGGAAATGATTAGCCAACTCAACCATCTGGCGGGGACCCACGGCATTGGGCGCATTGACATGCTCGAAAACCGCCTCGTGGGGATTAAATCTCGGGAAATTTACGAAACTCCAGGGTTAATCGTCCTGATCCAAGCACATCGAGACTTGGAAAGCCTGACCCTGACAAAAGATGTGACGCAATACAAGCGTGGGATAGAAGAAACCTACGGCCAGTTGATTTACAACGGTCTCTGGTACAGTCCGCTCAAGAGTGCCATTGATGCTTTTATTCAGCAAACACAGGAGCGGGTTTCTGGCATCGTGCGGGTAAAACTGTTCAAAGGTAACGCCACGATCGTCGGGCGCAAGTCAGCACAATCTCTTTATGCCCCTGATTTGGCCACTTATGGCGCTGAGGACGCATTCGACCATAAGGCAGCAGAAGGTTTTATCTATGTTTGGGGTCTGCCTACCCGGATCTGGTCAGAGAAAATCAAAGGTTAACCAGTTTTGGTACTGGGGCGCCGTGGCGCCCCAGCCTTTATTGGTTTTCTTTGGCGCTCTTGCGGGCTTCCAACCAGGGGGGTAGAAACACTGCAGCTATGGCCACCACCAGGGCGACGATCGCAAACTTACTCACCCAAATCACCAACTGCTCTAAGGGGATAACCTCTCCCACAAAGAAAGACAAGCTCACCATCGCCGTCGCCCAGATGGTGGCTCCCGCTGTGTTGCACAACAAAAATTGCGGGTAAGGCATTTGGGCGATTCCTGCCAAAGGTCCGGCAAAAATCCGCAGCAGAGCAATAAACCGGCCTAAAAACACCGCTCTGGGAGCATTGTTACTGAACTGGTTTTTCACTTCTAGGAGCTGGGCTTCTGAAATGCGGAAAATTCGGCCTAGAGCCATGAGAAATGGCCAGCCGCCCCACTTGCCAATCCAGTAACCAAAGTTATCTCCTAACACAGCTCCGGCGATCGCGCTGCCCAAAACCAACCAGTAATTCAATTCGCCACTACCCGCGAGGAAACCGCCCACGATGGTTATGGTCTCTCCGGGCAGAGGAATTCCGGCATTTTCTACCAAAATTCCCAAAAATACTGCCCAGTAGCCGTATTGATGCGCTATTTCTTGGATGGTTTCCAGGGATATCAGCTCTGAGGACATGCAACACAGCCTTTACATTTTTTTACGTTCATCTAACATCATGCCGTGAGGTGGGCATGGATGTCAAATCAAAAGTCCAGGCAAGATGCCTGGACCACATAGCACATAGCAACGCGCCTGACTTTAAGCATTCCCAAAGGTGGGCAGGCTGACGCTAGCGCCAGGAGCATCGGATAAACTGGGCAACTCCAGCCGTCCCGATCGCCGCCGCGTTCTCACCGCCAGTCTGTAGCTCACACTTTGGAGTTCCGCGTGTAAGCGGCGATTTTCCCGCTGGAGCATCTCCACCTTCTCTTTGACGGGTTCGATGCGCTCAGCAAATTTCTGGCGGTAAATCTCTGGCAGTTCCTGTACTACCTGTTCCAGCATCCGAGAGCGTTCGGTTAATTCAGCCACAGACTGCTCTAGAGTCTCTCTGTCCCGGTCCCGCTTCGCGATTTCTTCTTGGTAAAACTGGACCTGCTCCTCCACCCCTTGGAGTTGTTCCCGCAGCGATCGCATTTGCTCTACGTACTCCGGCGGCACCTGGGGGGTGGGGGTGAAATCGCTTTTGCCCTTGACTAATCGGAACAATTCTTGCGATAACTGCTGTACTAGCTGATCTCGCATCTGCAAGTCCTCCCGCAGGCGGGAAACCTCGGCTTGCAGCGATTGCATGGTTGATGTTTCAGTTTGGCTCACAATCTGTTTCAGCTCCCATCAATTTCAGTTCGGCTCTCTCCCTCAGTGACGGTGGCGGCATTCTAACCGATAGGACGCTACGCAGATCCCGGCGGTTTGGCGCAGCCATCGCCCTTCCCCGATTGGGGCTGTTGCTAATTTAGCATTCCCAACCCCAGTTGCAACTGCCTTTACCCCTGGTGCGATCGAATTTCCCCATTTAGTTTCCCCCTCGGGCCTTGGGGGGCACGGCAGGAGCAAGATTTCCCGTTAGCTGTAGATACTGTCGATGCCTTGCCCCTACAGAATATCCCATAGGACCTCTAATGTGAACATTTCATAACCACACCACTCCCATTGATGTTACGATAATTTAATATTTATGCCCAATTCTTGCCCAGGCTGTAACCATACCTGAATCGTGGATGTTTGCAAAATCTTTTCAGCAGAAATCGCAAAAATCAGATAAAATTATATATACTTGTCTTGTTGAAAATTCCCAAACCTCATATAATCCACAAGGGTATCAACCTACCTTAAGCACAAATCGCCACCCCCAGCAAAAGCAGCCCCGTACTGCATCCAGCTAGGGTTTTTCCCCGCTGGATTATTTGATCCCACTCACCGGGTGAAAAGGCAAGTACAAAATAAAGTTCTCATACCAGCCAATGTGTGTGGGATCACAGCCGTCTAACAGTGATTTGGGGGACAATAAAATTGTGGGGTACTAACCAGGGTGAAAATATGGCAACAATGGTAACAAAAGAAGTCAAAACCGAAACTTTGGAACTCCTGCGGCTATACCAGGAGTCACCGTCAACCGAAGTGCGCAACCAGTTGGTAAAACTCAACCTCGGGCTGGTGAGGAAAGAGGTGCATTATTGGTTGCAGCAATGTACCGAAAGTTATGAAGATTTGCTCCAGGTAGGATGTTTGGGGTTAATTCGGGCTATTGAAAGGTTCGACCTCTCCAAAGGCCACGCCTTCAGCTCTTTTGCTATGCCCTATATCAAGGGCGAAATTCAGCATTATCTCAGAGATAAAAGCCCTTCTGTGCGCATACCCCGGCAATGGCTGAACCTGCAAAGGCAAGCTGCTAAAGAAATTGAACAGTTAGCCGCTAAGCTGAAGCGCCATCCTACGGATGCAGAAGTCGCCGCCGCTCTGGAGATATCCGTCAGCGAGTGGATGGAAATCAAACTCGCCACTCGCAATCAGTCCCCTTTGAGCTTGGATGCGCCAGTCCAGGATGAAGAAGAAGGCACTACCCCTTTGGGAGATTTAGTCCCAGATACCGGTTATCGCAGCTTTCAACTGGCACAGGAGGATCGCATTCGCCTCCAACAGGCTCTCGCTTCCTTGGAAGAGGGAACCCGCAAAGTGCTGGAATTTGTGTTTTTACACGACTTGACCCAAAAGGAAACCGCCGATCGTATGGGGATCAGTGTGGTAACTGTTTCCCGTCGCGTCAAAAAGGGCTTACATTCTCTGAAAAATTTGATGCTGGGCAGTGACGATTAGGTAACGATCTCAGGATTTAGGACCGCTCAAAATGCCCCGGTCCCCGTTCAGGGTGCTTTTTACTCACATAAAGTGGTTTTCACTCCTCCTTTTGCGGCTGGTTTCAGCTTTCCCACTCGGCTCCGAGTCCGATCGCATCATCGGCAAACCCTTCTGTCCTTGATTTATGGCCAGTCTTCACTCACATCAGGAGCGCTGTTGGCTAGAGATGTGGGTATTTATGGTAGGCGAGAAAGCCGATCGGAGCGCTGGGAGACTATGCTCAAAGGCTCCTGATGACTGCTATGCCCCATTTACCGGGGTAGGATCGCTTCTTTCAAATCCGTTCCTGACAAGTTGGCATCCACCAGAATCGTTCTGGTCAAGTCTGCCCCATTAATATCCGCAAAAGAAATATTCGCCTCAGTGCAGTTAGCCCCCGCCAGATTCGCTTCTTTCAGCGAGGCACTATTTAAAAAAGCTTTCTTCAGATTCGCCCGTTCTAGGGAAGCACCAGATAAATCAGCTCCCTCCAGATTCGCAGCTTCCAGGTTGGCACCGGCAAGATTAGCATCTCGCAAATCCGCACCAATCAAGTGCCAGCCCTGCAAATTAGCACCGCTTAAGTCGCAACCCTGACACAGATTAGTCTCCAGCAGTTGTTTCACGTGTTCTGGGTTTTCAGCCCGCACTGCTGTGGTTAGTGATAATGCGAGCGTGGCAGTGGCTATACCCAAGATTATGGATTTCATCTGCCTGACCTCGAAAAACTCTATACATTTATTATCACCTAAATGTGTCGTTGATAACACTATCTCTTTTGTTAAATTTATGTTACACCAGATAGATTCCTATTCCGCCCTAGATCTAACCTGAAAAATTTTTCTCTCTAATTAAACTCACTAAATATTTCTTTACAAAAAACTGGTTACAAAAATTAATGAAAAATTGTTAAAATAATTGGGCAGAAACACGAGCTGGCGAGTAAACTCACCTGGGAGCCAAGGGAAAAACCTAATCGATCTCAGGCACAACCAGATTCCCCCTTCGGGGAAACTATTGCATTTGGCGGTGGGCAGAATTGCTGTTGCCACCACCGGTCCTCTGAGGTCGAGAGTCCTCCGGGCAAGCCAAACTGCCTCAAATGCTGCCTCAAAGGCAAATTTTCCATCCCAAACATTCCTCTAGAATTGGGATGACTCATGTTTCCAGGGATGTGTTTTAGCTGCACCGGAGGCTTTATGGCCGTACTCCCATTTTTGTTCGGTCTCACACTTGGAATTGGTTTATGCCTATGTCAGCAGTTCTGGATCCGCAAACAGCTAAGGCAGATGTTGCAAATGCTGCAAAATGATGGGTCCTCCATCTCGCTGCCGATCGTCTCTCGCTTGCGGCGGGCGATCGCCATGTCCAACCGAGAGCGGGAGCAGCTACAAGCCGAAATCCTCGCTTGGCAGCATCTGCTCCAAATTGCCCCATTTGGTTTTTTACAGGTCGATGAAGAAAACCAGCTCATTTGGTGTAATCACCAAGCCCAACAACTGCTCCATATTCAAAAGTGGCACCCAGAACACCCTCGTTTACTCCTGAAATTCGTCCGGGACTACGAGCTAGATCAGCTCATCGAGCAAACCCGCGAACAGCAAGAACCTGCCGTGCGTGAGTGGGTATTTCATCCCGCCTCCCATCCCCCTCTCCAGGGCGCTCCCCAAGAAATGCTTCAGGGGCGAGCCCTCACCCTGCGCGGCTATAGCTGGCCCCTCCCCCAAGGCCAAGTGGGCGTTTTCCTAGAAAACCGTCAACCTTTAGTTGAACTAGCTCAAGCTCGAAATCAATGGGTGTCCGATTTAGCGCATGAACTGAGAACCCCCCTGACTTCCATTCAGTTAGTCGCCGAAATGCTCCCCGCCCACCTTCAACCTCCCTGGACTCAAAGAGCAGAACGCCTCTTAGGAGAAATCAACCGTCTTATTGAACTGGTTCAAGAATGGCTGGAATTATGCCATCTCGAAGCCGAACCCTATAAAAATCTCTCCCGCCAGCCAGTGGAACTCAAATCCTTGATTCATCGCGTCTGGCAAACCATCGAACCCCTCGCCCGCCAGAAGCAGCTCACCTTAAGTTACTCTGGCCCAGACTTGGTTTCTCTCCTCGCTGATGAGTCGGCTCTCACCCGCGTCTTCCTCAATATTTTCGATAACAGCATCTGCCACAGTCTGCCTCAGCAGCAAATTCAAGTGGTTGTCACCTTGCGGCCTAGCCCCGAAGCCAGTACTCATCCCACCGGGGAATCTACTTCAGTTTTAATTGATATGATAGATTCAGGCGCAGGATTTCGCGAGTCCGATCTACCTCACGTGTTTGAGCGACTTTATCGGGGAGACCCAGCTCGATCCAGGCAGGCACCTCACTCTGGTCTTCCACCAGGAGTATCCGCTACTGAATCAGCGCCCAATCCCCCTTATGCTCGCACCGCTGGTAGTGGTCTCGGCTTGGCGATCGTCAAACAGATCGTCCAAGCTCATAACGGCACCATCCACGCCAAAAACCATCCCGAAACTGGTGGAGCATGGTTGCAAATTCAGCTACCCTACTCTTGAGTATATTTCCCGCCAACGGCTCATCAATAGGCCAGGTTTTTTGTACCTCCTGTTTGATTTTCGGCACAGACTATCCCTAACCCATCCAAAATATTTGCCGATGTTCGTGATATTTTCCCCTAATCTGGTATATCAGCCAAATTTATCATTTCTATCCTGATTAGAGCGCCTATAAAGCCAGCATTTTTCAATTCGGTGAGGCACTAATATCCCAGAACATTCCCCCTGGCGCGGTAATTCATTAAAATCCTGTACCTCAACCATGTAATATCTGTTCGCTATAAATCTTAAATTATTATCAATTTATTGTTAATTAATCTGGAGTGACTAATTCTTCTAATGCTAATTCCAAGCACAGCCATTTTAAGCGCAAACTGAAACGCTTAGAACGGGACACCTTACGCATGGGTGCCTTGGTGGAAAACTCTTTTCGGCTCAGCCATCAGGCTTTATTCTCTAGGGACATAGCCTCAGCCGAAGCAATTCCCATCCTCGACAAGCAAATCGACCAATTTTACCGGCAAATAGAATCAGACTGCGTGTTGCTGATGACCCTCCAAGCTCCAGCCGCACAAGATTCCCGCTTGATTGGCGCTTTTATGCAGCTAGTGCGAGACCTAGAGCGCATCGGCGATTACGCCAAAGACCTTTCAGAAATTGCCGTCAAGCTCCTGCCTTACTCACCCCATCCTTGTATGCCTCAGATTGAACTCATGTTTCATCAAGCGCAAATGATGCTCGCTACCAGTTTAGTTGCATTAGCCGACTTAGATGCTGAAGTTGGCAATCGGGTCAAACAGCTTGATTCTATTGTGGATGACCTGTATAATACTGTTTATCACACTTTAGCATATCAACGCGATATTAAAGGTGTGGTGGAACCTCTGCTCCTATTAGCTTTGGTGATTCGTCACTTGGAACGCATGGCCGATCATGCAACTAATATTGGTCAAAGAGTGGCGTATATTGTCAACGGCAGCCGCTCTTAACTCAATTTTGTTTCGCCAACATATTTTAAGCGAAAATTAACCTATGCTTAATCTCGCTCAATTTATCCTTAATCAAAATTTTACACATAATCTTCTAGACCTGAAATGGTTGCTATCCAAATTGCGCCTTGAAAAAACCACAGCATTCTATCAAATTGTCGCCAGCTTCCTCCTGCCTGCTTTAACTAATCTGAATTAATTCAGCAGCAACGAGAATTCTCATAATTTCAGGAGTTTTTGCCCCCAATTCTCAATAAAGTTGTCATAATTGAGATTGAAGGACCAAATATCATAAGAAACCCAGAAGCGCAAGATAGGGTAATCTTTTGCCTAATTGACGATCGTCGGTAACTGGTCTTGCTGGAGCGATTGACCAGAGCCAGGATAATTACAGCGGGTTGTCAAATAATTTTGTACTACTCATTGCCCCTATCCCTTTCTGGGAGAGGGGTTTGGGGCGAGGTCATGTACCGAATAGACGGTCAAAACGCTGTATATATTCAATTTATATATTTGACATCAGTGATGAAATAAATCTATCATCCAGTAGGTAAAAATTCTTGATTTTCGGCTAAAATCACAAACAAGTGTCTGTGGGTTGGCTATGACTAGGAACAATCAGGTTGCTAGATATATCAAAAAAATAGCCACGAACTCCCAGATACATCCGCATGGTGTGAGGAAAAAAGATGAGTAGGTTGTTTTGGCAAGGACTGAAATACAGTCCAACTGCTGTTGCCGCAGTTTTTTTGGCATCTACCACAGGAGCGATCGGCCAAGAGGTATCCTCATCGGCTATCCCTCCCGCTCCCGCCACCACCGGCGGTGAGCTGCTCCAGCAGCTTGAGGAATACAACCCAGTTAACCTGTCCCTGCAGCAAAATGAACCCCTGCAGCAGGTTAATTCTGTCAGCAACCTCCGGGACGTGCGCCCCACTGACTGGGCTTACAGTGCCATCCAGTCTCTGGCCGAGCGTTACGGCTGTTTGACAGCATACCCCGATGGCACCTATCGTGGCAACCGCGCCCTGACTCGTTATGAGTTTGCCGCTGGTTTGGATGCTTGCTTAAACTCCATCCAGCGCCTGATTCAGGAAAGTGCATCCCAAATTGGAGCCACTGATTTATCTTCTATTCGCCGCCTCCAAGAAGAATTCGCCGCCGAATTAGCCACCCTGCGAGCCCGCGTCGATGGCTTGGAAGTGCGGACCGCTGAACTGGAAGCTAACCAATTTTCCACCACCGCCAAGCTGAAGGGTGAATCGATTTTTGCTGTCACCGACAGCTTTGGGGATGGGGTTTTCGGCACCGATCGGAGCGAAACCACATTTGCCCAGCGGACCCGTCTTAACATAGACGCCAGCTTTACTGGTGAAGACTTGCTCAAAACTCGCTTGGATACTGGAAATATACCCGGGTTCAGGGGTGATATTACCGGCACCAACATGACTCGCCTCTCGTTTGATAGCAATACCAACAACGAGTTTCGACTGGGCAAGCTGTATTATCGTTTTCCCCTAAGTGACAAAGCTAGAATCCAAATTGACGCGATCGGAGCTGAATCCTACGAGATGCTCTTCGATCCCTACAGCCCCCTGCAAAGCAGTGGCACAGGGGCAATTTCCCGGTTCGGACGCTTCAACCCCGTCCTGCGCCAAGCCAGTGATGGAGCAGGCATCAACCTGGATTACAAAATTAGCGACCAGTTAGGAGTTGTCTTTGGGTATTTGGCACCAAATAGCGACGAGCCCAATTCCAAAAACGGAATATTTAACGGAGCCAACGCCGCCTATGCCCAGTTAAACGTTAAACCCACGGATAATATTGGTTTAGGTCTGACCTATATCCGGTCTTATTTCCCTGGCGGCAATGTCAACCTCACCGGGTCCACCGGTAGCAGCCTTGCTAGCAACCCCTTTAGTGGCGTTGCCACTTCTGCCAATACCTTCGGTGGTCAAGCCTCCATGCGCGTCACCCCCAACGTCAACCTATCTGGGTGGTTTGGTTGGATTGATGCCACTGCCGAAGATAGCCGTGGTGCCGTCACTGAGGGAGATAGTGCCAAAATCATCAACTGGGCAGTCACCTTGAGTTTCCCCGATGTGGGTAAGAAAGGGAGTTTGGGAGCAATTATGGTGGGCACCCCCCCCAAAGTCACCGATAATGACACTGGAGCCGAAGACTTGGATAGTGCCTTCCACATTGAAGGTCTGTATCGCTACCCTATATCGAGCAAAATCGATATTACTCCAGGCTTCTACCTGATTACCAATCCAGAACACAACGAAAACAACGATGCGGTCTGGGTGGGCACCCTACGTACCACATTTAAGTTCTAGTGCCCTTGCCTAAATAGGGTTGGAGCATCCCTGGGGGATGCTCCAGATCAAATATCTAACCCACAGTGATCAGACTGTGGGTTTTTTTAGTTTCATGCTCAGGTCTAGCCAAGTCGATCGGGTAATCGGGGCACTGGTGGAGATGTAATCTACCCCAGTTGCCGCCACAGCGCGGATGGTTTCCAGGGTGATATTTCCCGATGCTTCGATTTTGAGCCTCTGGTTAGCAGCGCGAATCAGTTGGACCGCTTCGCGCATTAGCTCCAGAGACATATTGTCGAGCATGATGATATCGGCGCCATATTGGAGGACCTCTCGGACATCATCGAGAGTTTCGGTCTCTACTTCTATAGATAGGGGGTAGGGGACATACTCACGGATGCGGGCCAGGGCCGCCCCGATACCTCCCGCCGCCGCAATGTGGTTGTCCTTAATCATTACCGCGTCATCCAGTCCCATGCGGTGGTTGCGGGCCCCTCCCACTAGGGTGGCGTACTTTTCTAATAGTCGTAGTCCGGGAGTGGTTTTGCGGGTGTCCACCAGTTGGGCAGGTAAATCGACAATTTTTTCCGCGTACTGGCGGGTGAGGGTAGCGATACCACTCAGACGCATGACAAGATTCAGGGCAACTCGTTCTCCCATGAGCAGCGCCTCAATCGGTCCGCTTAAAGTGGCCACTACTTGTCCCGGATGGCATGGTTCACCTTCTGCCAACTGCGCCTCAAAGGTGACTTTCTCATCCAATATATGGAAGACTCGCTGCGCCACAGGTAGTCCGGCGATGACTCCGGAGGCTTTGGCGGTCCATTCAGCTCTAGCTGGGGGGGTTTCTCTGATATAGATGCTGCCCGTGGCGCGATCGCCACGACCAATATCCTCCAACAACCAACGGTGCAAAAGGGGGTCCACAACCACCCAGGGGGGCAAACCAGCAATCATGCGCATCAAAAAAAAATTTCCCGATTTTTTAGGTCTTCACCAGATAATTTAGCCTCAAATGTAATCGCCGCAAGGATTTGAGGGGCAGAAAAATTTCGCCAAAAAAATTGGGCAAAGGGGTTGACAATCGAAAAAAAGGGGGTTATATTAAAAAAGCGCCTGAAGGAAGGGCAAACGAAACCCATCCGGCTAGGCCAACCGAACCTAAACAACCAAATAGAGTTTGAAAGCGAAGCCAATAAAA
>Ga0209172_10001478_pt1 | contig 49487 bp, 51 predicted proteins | sample LarsenN4metaG_FD_184113 | JGI IMG/M metagenome (GOLD analysis project Ga0209172, IMG submission 184113) | Hot spring sediment bacterial and archeal communities from British Columbia, Canada, to study Microbial Dark Matter (Phase II) - Larsen... ... | reverse complement strand
CGCCGTCGCTGGTGACGCGTGACGCCGGCGCCAGGGCCAGCCCAAAATCGGTCAGCTTGACCGTGTCTGTCCCGGCCCGCAGGATGTTTTCGGGCTTCAGGTCGCGGTGGACGACGCCGTGCTCATGCGCGTGGGCCAGCGCCAGGCACAGCTGGCGCGCCACGGCCAGTACGTCTCCAAGCGCGGTCGGCCGCTGGCGGAAGGCCGAGGCGCCCTCGACGAGTTCCATGACGATGAACGGCGCCCCGTCGACTTCACCAGCGTCGTAGACGGCGACGATGTTGGGATGATTCAGGCGGGCGGCCAACCGCGCCTCGCGCAGCAGGTGCTCTCGATCAGGGGCCCCGAGGCGTTCGGCGGTCACGAGCTTGACGGCGACCGGGCGATCGAGCAGCTCGTCGCGCGCCCGGTAGACGACGGCCATCCCGCCGCGGCCAATCTCGGCCTCGAGGCGATAGCGGTCGCGCACCAACTGGCCGAGTTCCACGCGCATCCGGGTCCTTCGTCGGAAAGGAAAGGTAGACGGCTTCCCGGCCGTCCGGACCCCCGGTGGACGTGCCGGGTGCCTGGAGGAGGTACGGGGCGGCGTCCGGCGAGGCAAGTATGGCCCGGAATCGCTCGCTGTCAACGTGCCGAAGCGAGGACGGGCCACCCGCCCGTGTCGGCTGCACGCGGTGGAGGAGCAGACGACGGGGTTCGAGCGGTGGAGGAGGCGGCGCGGGTCAGGGGGGCTGCTTCGACTTGTGAGGCACCTTCGCTGCGTGTGCGATGCCCTGCGGAATCCCGGCGGCTAGGAACCCCGACGTGTGCAGGCGGAGCCCGTTCGGCCCCCGTTCGGGTCCCGAGCCGCATGCGGGCCGGACGTGAAAGCGGCCCGCCGCGCGCCGAGGCAGGAGCCGTGGCCCGCAGGAAGACAGCCTCGTGACAGGGATTCCTTCGACGAGCGAGACACCCTCGCGGCTGGCCGTGCGCCGCGTGGGGATTCATCCCTGCGGTCTAGCGGGTGAGGGACTTCCAGCGGGCGATCGTGCTCTGGCGCGTGATCGCTGCCCGGATCGAGCGCGCCGACGGTTTGGCCCAGTCCGGCGGAGGGACGGCGTAGTCGAAGTCGGGCAAGGTGTGGCGTTCGATCTTCGACCGCAGCAGGTATTCGATGGCCGATACCGCGCCTTCGTCGTCCGGCGTGACGAGCGTCCAGGCTACCCCTTCGGCCTGCACTCGCGCCGTGCGCCCGATGCGGTGGACGTAGTCCTCGGCCTCGTCCGGCACGTCGAAGTTGACGACGTGCGAGATGCCGTCGATGTCGAGGCCGCGCGCGGCGATGTTCGTCGCCACCAAGATGCTCACCCGCCCGGTGCGGAAACGCTCCAGCGCTCGCTCGCGCTCCTTCTGGCCGAAGTCGCCGTGCATGACCTCGACCGATAGCGCGGCCTCTCGCAGCCGGCGCGCCACGACGTCGGCGTCCTGCTTGGTGCGGGTAAAGACCAGGGCGCTGCGCACGGCGGCGCGGCGCAGGAGCGCCGTCAGCAGCGAGACCTTGAGGTGCTGCGGCACCGGGTAGAGCTCCTGGCGCAACGCATCCGGCGGGACGCCGTTGTCGATCTCGACTCGCACCGGCCGGCGCAGGAAGCGCGCCGCCAGTCCCTGGATCGGCCCGGGCATCGTCGCCGAGAACAACATCGTCTGCCGCTCGGGCGGCGTCTGAGCGACGATCGACTCGATGTCCGGCAGGAAGCCCATGTCGAGCATGCGGTCGGCCTCGTCGAGCACGAGAATCTCGACCCGGTCGAGGCGCACGTTGCCGCGCCGCAGGTGGTCGAGCAGGCGGCCGGGCGTGGCGGCGACGACCTCCACGCCGCGGCGCAGCGTCTCCGCCTGGCGGCGCAGCGGGTCGCCGCCGTAGATCGCCTCGATTCGCACGTCGGCGTCGTGCGCCATCTGGCGCGCGTCGTCCGTGATCTGGAGTGCCAGCTCGCGCGTCGGCGCCAGCACGATCATGCGGACGGCGCCCGGCCGCGCGGCGGGACGCGCCGAATCGGGCGGCCGGTCGGCGAGCAAACGCTGGAGCGACGGCAGGACGAAAGCCGCCGTCTTACCGGTGCCGGTGCGGGCGACGCCGATGACATCGCGCCCTTCGAGCGCCGGCGGGATGGCCTGCGCCTGGATCGGCGTTGGGGAAACGAATCCCAGCCGGCGCACGGCCCGGCGCAGCGCCTCGTTCAGTTGCAGTTCGTCGAAACTCATGTTGCTTCTGGTTCCATCCTCTTCTTTGTGGACCGGCCCTGTAACAAAACACCGCCCCGGAACCCGGAGCGGTGCGATGGCCGATCCTGTTTCACTCGGGCGGAGTATACCACACTTGCCGGTCCCGCGCGGCGCCGCTTCGAGCCCCTTCTCTGGGCCCACCCGCGCCGGCAGAACAACCCAGGGACTTCTTTGTGGTGGCGCGCCACGTGGCGCGGGCGATGCAGATCGCCGAGGCGCGGCGGGCCGCGGCCAGCGAAGCCTGAGCGACGGCCCCGGGCCCGGAACGGCACGGCGCCGTCCGAGCCGCTCCCGTGCACGGTATAATCCTGCCCGTCGTCCCCCGCGACCCATCCGCCCAACAGGGGGAACACACACACCGGCGGAGCCACGTCGGCGCTCTCCCACCCGGGAACGTCGAGGACATGATCGGTCGGCTGCGAGCCTCCTATCGCGAGTATCCCCGGAACTTCTGGGTGCTGGTCGGCGCGTCGTTCATCGACACCATCGGCCGCACCACGATGATCCCGTTCTTCGCGCTGTACGTCACCTGGCGCTTCGACGTCGGGATGACCGAGGCCGGGTTGCTGTTCGCCATCTTCTCGCTGGCCGGGTTCTTCGGCAACATGGCCGGCGGCGCCCTGACCGACCGCTTCGGCCGCAAGGTGATCATCCTGTTTGGCCTGATCGTCAGCGCGCTCAGCAGCCTGGCGATGGGCCTGGTCGACACGATCCAGGGGTTCTACCTGCTGGCGGCGCTCGTCGGGCTGCTGTCCGACGTCGCCGGGCCGGCGCACGGCGCCATGGTCGCCGACATGCTGCCGGAGACCAAGCGCGCCGAGGGCTTCGGCGTGTTGCGCGTCGGCGCCAACCTGGCGTGGATCGTCGGTCCGACGCTCGGCGGTCTGCTGGCGGCGCAGTCGTACTTCCTGATCTTCCTGGTCGACGCCGTCAGCAGCCTGATCACCGCCGCCATCGTCTTGCGGCTGATCCCCGAGACGCGGCCCGAGATGAAGGAAGTGGCGGCGCGCGAGTCGATGGGCCAGACGTTCCGCGGCTACGGCACGGCCCTGACCGATCGGCCGTTCGTCGCCTTCGTCGTCGTCTCGGCGTTGATGAACCTGGTCTACCTTCAGATGTACAGCACCCTCTCGGTCTTCCTGCGCGACGTGCACGGGGTCACCCCGCGCGTCTACGGCATGCTGATGAGCATGAATGCCTTGACGGTGGTGCTGTTCCAGTTCTGGCTGACGCGGCGGCTGCGGCCCTATCGGCCGATGGCGCTCATGGCGGCCGGGGCGACGCTTTACATGATCGGCTTCGGCCTGTACGCCTTCGTCACCGTCCTGTGGCTGTTCGCCCTGGCGATGATCATCATCACCTTCGGCGAGATGGTCGTGATCCCGACGGGCCAGGCATTGGCCTCGCGCCTGGCGCCGGAGGACAAGCGCGGCCGCTACATGGCGGTCTTCAGCCTGTCGTGGGGCATCTCGTCGATGTTCGGGCCGTGGGGCGCGGGCGTCATCCTCGACAACTACAATCCGCTGTGGGTCTGGTATCTGGCCGGCCTGCTCTCGGCCGTGGCCGCCGCCGGGTTCCTGGCGCTCGACGCGCGCACCCGCGCCCGCCTGGCGGCGCCGGCCGAGGCCGAAGCCGCGCCGGCGTAACCCGCGCCGGTCCACGGCGAGCACTGTCTCTCCCGTCTAACGGAGCGATAATCTGCCCAACGCGCCGTCGGTGAGGCGGCGCGCCAAACCTTCTCGCCAAAGGAGGAGACGATGAGATGCTGGTTGGCAATCGTGGTGCTGCCGGTCCTGGCGGCCGCCCTCGCCGCATGCGGCGGGACCGCCGCCGGGCCGGGCGCGGTGGGGGACTTCGTCTGGCTCGACGGCAACGGCGACGGTCTCCAGCAGGACTCGGAGCCGGGGGTGCCGGGAGTGCAGGTGACCCTGCACACCGCCGATCGCGGGGTGGAGCTGGCGGCCACCGTCAGCGACTCGAACGGCGCCTACTCGTTCGATGGCGTCGATCCCGGTGAGTATCGGCTGTATTTCGACCCGCCGCCGGAGTACGACTTCACCCGCAAGGACCAGGGCGACGACGCCCTCGACAGCGACGCTGAGCCCTCCGGCCCGGATCGCGGTTGGACCGATCCGTTCGAAGCCGAGGCCGATGGCGACTCGACGCTTGACGCCGGGCTGGTCCCCGTCATGACGGCGTTGCCGTCGGCGACGCCGGTCGGCAAGGTCGGCGGCGGAGAAGTGGAAACCGTCACCCCCACGCCGACCCTCCCGGAGGAAGGCGAAATCCCGGTCTGCATCCTGGTGACCCTCGACCGCGCCGGCCACGCCACCTTCATCCGCCTCGGCGACCGGGCGACGATCACCTTCCGCATCGAGGGGACGGAGATCGTCCTCGACGTGGTGGGCCAGGATCCGGCCCTAACGAACATCACCCTGCGGGGCGAGGTCGACCTCGCCGGCGGATTCACGGCCACCGGCACCGGGACCGTGGCCGGGTTCCCGGGGATCGCCGGGCAGTTCGAGGGTCAGGTGACTTTCGACGCCGACGGCAACCTGGTGCTGAGCGGAACGCTGGTGCTGGGGTTGGACGGCAAGTTGCCGCAGGGCGAAGCCATCACGTACGCGCTCGCTCCCTGCTGAGCGCGCCTCACGCCGGCGGCGCGACCTCGGGCCGGCCGCCCACCGCGGCCGCCCTTCGTCGCGCCGCCGGCGCCATCGCCTGATAGCCGATGGCCAGCACCGCGCCCGCCGCCAGGCAGGACAGCCACAACGCCGTAGCGCCGAATGACTGATAGATCCATCCGCCGAGGACCGGCCCGGTCAGGAAGGCCAGCCCCCACGCCGCGCCGAACACGCCCTGGTACAGGCCGCGCTTGTCGACCGGCGCCAGGTCGGCGACGACCGCCGGCGCGACCGTCGCGCCCAGGATCTCGCCCAGCGTCCAGATCACGACGCTGACGGCGTACCCGGTCAACGTCGTGACGAACGCCGGCAGGCCGAAGCCGGCCCCGAGCAGCACTCCCGCCGCCGAAAGCGCGGCGAAGCGCGGCCAGCGTGGGGCGGCGTTGCTCGCCGGCAGGCCGAGCACGACGATCAACGCGCCGTTGATGGCGATGACGAGACCGTACTGCTCCGGGCTCAGGCCGTGGGCGGCCATGTCGACCGGCAGCGTCACGTGCCCCTGCGCGTAGACCGTGCCGATGAGGAGCGCCAGCGCGGTGAAGGCCAGCAGCACCGGTTCGCCGGCGATGGCGCGTGCCCGCTGGGCGATTGACGGCGTCGCCCGACCCTCGAGCTCGTCGGGCCTCGTCTCGCGCACGCCAAACACGACGATCAGGCCGAAGAGCAGCGTTGTCAGGCCGTCGCCGGCGAAGAGCAGCAGGTAGTCGATGCGCGCCAGAAACCCGGCCGCCACGGGAGCCACGGCGGCGCCGATGTTGATGGCCCAGTACATCAGGCCGTAGGCGCGCGGCCGATCGGCGGGCGGCACCATGTCGGCGATGGCGGCGCTGACCGCCGGGCGATACAGGTCGGTGAAGAAGCCCAGCACCGCCGTCGCCACGCCGATCAGCGGGAGGGCGCGCGCCAGGCCGACGGTCATCACCGCCACCGGCGCGACGAGGAAACTCAGCAGCATCACCGGCCGGCGTCCGAGGCGATCGGCCAGCTCGCCGCCGACCAGGCTGGCGGTGAACGAGCCGGCGCCGAAGAGCGAGACCATCAGCGCCGCCGTGCCGACCGGCACGCCGCGCGGCCCGGTCAAATACAGGGCCAGGAACGGGATGACGAAACCGCCCAGCCGGTTGACGATCGTCCCGGCCCACAGCAGCCAGAAGGTCTTCGGCAAGCCGGAGTTCCGAAAGAACCGCATTCCGGGGATCGTAGTCGTGGCTGAACCGCCGTCGGCACCGCGGGATAGGCAGCGGAGTCTACACCGGCATCACCCGAACGGGGCCCCGGGTTTGGGATGGAGGTAACCTCGCGCGGGTGGCACTCGCGCCTCCATCTCCGGCCGGGCGCGAGATACCCTCGCCAGGACCAGATCGCGGCCGGTCGGGCGCGCATCCCCGGAGGTCGACGTGGAGAACGCGAGGCACGGAACGCTCGGTGTGGCGATGATCGTCGTTTCCCTGGCGGCGCTGGCGTGCCGGGTGACTCAGCCCAAGGCTCCCACCGTCTTGCCGCCTCCGACCGCGCCGGCCGGTCCGGCGGAGGCGCCGTCGACCGAGGCGCCGGTGCTCACCCCGGCGGTGGTCGTCCTGGCGGCTTCGGAGTTCCGCGTGCTCGGCCTCGACGGGGCGTTGCTCGAAACGCACCCGGCGCCGGGGCTGGAGTACGTCCGGCCGAACACGGCGCAGGTCGTCGGGCGATCGATCTACTACGTCGCTTCCGATCCCGATGGATCCGGCGAGGTCGTGCGGCGAATCACGCCCTCCGAGACCGTCGATCTGGAGTTCACCGCCGGCGGGGGCTTCGGTGGGTTGACCTTCGCCGTCTCCGACGACGAGTCGCGTATCGCCTGGACCCGCGCCGACTGGTCCGGCGACTGGCCCACGACCGAGTTGTGGACGGCGAACCTCGACGGCAGCGCGCCGAATCTCGTGGCGGCGACGGACGAGGCCGACGACATCGCCGAGTACTTCGTGCTCGAGGCGGTGCGCTGGCTGCCCGACGGCGACCTGGTCTATGCCTGGCAGGTCACGGGCATCGGAGGCTATATCCTGTTCTTCGGCTGGTCGAGCCTGTACCGCTTCGACATCGAGACATCCTCGACGACGCCGCTGGTCGCGCTGGGACCCGAAGTGACCGCGCCGTGCTGGACCGGCGTCACCGATGACGGTGGTGCCGTCGTCGGCGCGTGCGGCGAGGGATCGGGCGTCGTCGAGCGCGCCGTGGCGAGCGGTGTCGAGCTGCCCTTGCCGATCGTGCCGGACCAGGGGCAGGCCGGCGCCGCGGTCTACGCCCCGTCGGGCGAGCGGTTCGCCTACGCCATCGCCCGCGGCAACCCCGACGACGAGGCCGGCCAGGTCGTGCTGGTGCCGTCGCGCGGCGCCGCCCCGGTCGTGCTGGCGAGGCACGCCCCGGGTGCCTTTCATCGCATCGTGTGGCTGGATGAGGAGTCCATGGCTGCCGGATACTGGGTGGAGGCGGCCGAGTACGTCGACCTGATCACCGTCGACGGCACGCGATCCCCGCTCGGGGAGGGGAGCCTGGTCGGCGTGATGTGGCGCTGAGGGAGTCGGTCCGCGGGAATGGAGAAGCCCCCGGAGACCGGGGGCTTCTGGTTGGTCGATTCGGGTCGTGTTACAGAACGACGACCGACGCGGCCTGCAGCCCCTTCGGGCCCTGCACGATGTTGAACTCCACGCGCTGGCCCTCTTCCAGGTTGCGGAAACCGTCACCCTGGATGGCGGAATAGTGGACGAAGACATCTTCCCCGCCCTCGCGGGCGATGAATCCGTACCCCTTTCCGCTGTTGAACCACTTGACCGTGCCCTGAATCCGTTCCGACATTGCTTTGCCTCCTACGGCAAAAAGATTGGGCGCCTGTTTGTTCTTCTTCGTCGGGAGCCTTGGCAATGCCGGCGGTAGAACAAACCGGCCCGAGCGCGTTCAGCTCAGGCCTTGGTCCTTCGACATCAGACTGAACTTACATGCTACCCGCGGAGCATCCTACCACATCCCCGAGCCGCCCTCAAGGGCCAATTTCAGGGCCTCGCCTTGGGGGTGAGGGCCCGGCGCAGCCTCTCCGGGGCTGCCAGCCAGGGGCCCAGGGCATGCTCGTCGCCTACCCGGGCCCGGAGCGCTTCGCCTGGGCCTCCGCCCACAGTTCCTGCAAGGCCGGCAGGCAGGACTCGATCGACACCCCCGGCCCGAGGACCCCGCGCCACAAGTCTCCGTCCTTGTCGAGCCGCTCGCGCACCGTGCGCAGCGTGAACTGCGCCGGGCGCAGGCCGGGCGCCAGTTCCTCCCAGCGCAGCGGGGTGGAGACCGGCGCGCCGTCGCGCGGCCGCAGCGAGTAGGGCGCGGCCAGCGTCTGCCCGCGGCGGTTCTGGTAGACGTCGATGTACAGCTTGCCCTTGCGCGCCGCCGGGACGCGCTCCAGGCTGGTGTTCGTCGGATGCCGCGCCTGGACGATGTGGGCGATCAGCCGACCGAAGGTGCGCGCCTGCTCGTAATCGTAGCGTGCGCCCAGGGGGAGGTAGATGTGCAGCCCGGTGGCGCCCGAGGTCTTGACGTAGCCCGGCGCCCCGATCGCCTCCAGCACGTCGTGCGTCGTGTGCGCCACCGCCATGACTTCGCCGAAGGGCTGCTCGGCCGGATCGAGGTCGATCACCAGGTAGTCCGGGTGATCCGGGTGGTCGACGCGCGAGTTCCACGGGTGGATCTCGATCGACCCCAGGTTGGCGACGTAGACCAGCGTCGCCACGTCCTGACACACCAGGAAGCGGATGACCTCGCCCCGCGACTCGGACTCGATCGGGACGACGCGCGCCCAGGGCGGCGCCTGTTCGACGTCCTTCTGGTAGAAGCTCTTCTCGGCGATGCCGCCCGGAAAGCGGTGCAGCGAGAGCGGACGGTCCCGCAAGTAGGGCAGCATCAGCGGCGCCACGTCGCGGTAGTAGGCGATCATCTCGCCTTTGGTGATGCCGTCCTTCGGCCAGTAGACCTTGTCGAGGTGCGTGACGACGACCTTCGTCCCGCCGACGTCGAGCGGCGTGCCGGCGTCCTCCGACCGGCGGAAGCGGCGCGGCGCCGGCGGCGGGATCTCGACGTTGCGCTCGCGCCGCACGACCAGCCGCGGGTTGCGCTCGGGCTGCAGGGCGACGAAGACCGGCTCGCGCAGCAGGTTGTCGTCGGTCCACTCGATGAAGCTGACGGTGCACACGACCTGCGGGGCGAGCCACGTCGCCGGCGTGTCGAGCGGCGGGGCCTGGCGGAACGGGCAGTCGGATTGCACGTGCGGCAGCAGCGCCGCCTTGATGCGGGCCCGCTCGGCGTCGTCGAAGCCGGTCCCGACGCGGCCGGCGAAGACCAGCTCGCCCTCCTGAACCACGCCGACCAGCAGCGCCCCGAAGGCCAGCGGCTGGCCGCGCGGCTCGGTGAAGCCGCCGATGACGAAGTCCTGATGATCGCGCACCTTGACCTTGACCCAGGCGCGGCGGCGCGCCCCCGCCTGGTAGGTGCTGGCGCCGTCCTTCCCGACGACGCCCTCCAGCCCGGCGTCGACGGCGCGTCGGTAAAGGGCCTCGCCTTCGCCCTCGATCGCCTCGCTGAGGCGGATGTGCGGCAAGCGCGGCAGGACCTGCTTCAACAACTCGCGCCGGCGGACGAGCGGCAGCCCGGTCAGGTCGTGGCCGTCGAGGTAGAGCAGGTCGAAGACGTAGTAGACCAGGCGCCCCTTCCCGCCGGAGCGGTAGTTGCGCAACAGGCGGATCTGAGCCTTGCCCTCGTCGTCGACGGCGACGATCTCGCCGTCGAAGGCGGCCTCGAAGCCGATCTTCTTCAGGTCCTCGACGACCGGCGGGAACGACTCGAGGAAATCGACCTGGTTGCGCGAGTACAGCCGGACGCGGTCGTCGTGCACTTCGGCGATGGCCCGGAAGCCGTCCCACTTGATCTCGAACCACCAGCCGGGCCGGCTGAAGGGGGCCTCGACCAGCTCGGCCAACATCGGCTGAAACGACTCGGGCCACGGGGCGCGCGGCGCGCCGCGCAGATCGACGGCGGCTCGCTCGTAGGTCAGCCGCTCGGCGCGCGGGCGGCCGAGCTCCTGCTGGCGGATCTCGGCCATCGAGCGACCGGTGCGCGCCGACCGGTCGAGCTCGAGCACCTCGCGCGGCGAGGCGAAACGGTCGCGGTCCTTGATCAGCAGCCAGTTCTTGCCGTCGCCGTCCTTGAGGCGGACCAGGGCGAACTGCCCCTCGAGTTTGGTGCCCTTGAGGATGACCTTGATCGTGCCCTTGTCGAGCCCCTGGTGGAAGGCCCGCTCGACGGCGGCGCGGTCGGCGGCGCCCGGGGCGGTGTAGCTGCCCTCGTCCCAGATCATCGTCGTCCCGGCGCCGTAGTTGCCTTCCGGGATGACGCCCTCGAACTCGCCGTAGTCGAAGGGATGGTCCTCGACCAGCACCGCCAACCGCTTCTCGGCCGGGTCGAGCGAAGGCCCCTTGGGGACGGCCCAGCTCTTGAGGACCCCGTCGAGCTCGAGGCGCAGGTCCCAGTGCAGACGCGTGGCGTCGTGCATGTGGATCATGAAGCGCAGCGGCCGCTCGTCGGGCGCGGGCGGCTCGCCGCCGGGTTCGGCCGGAGGCTCCGGCGTGCGCTCGAAGTCGCGCTTGCGCTCGTAGTCCGTGAGGGACACAGGCATCCGTGGCCGGTCGTCAGGTCTCCGTCCCCGGTCGGGAATCCTGTACTCCGCCTTCTCTAGTCGCGCTGCTTCCGCGCGAGTCCCAGGTCGTTGGGGTCAGCACCGAGGCGCGTTCGAGGCAAGGTCGACGTACCATCAACGACCGGGGACTCCCGGACCGGCGAGCCCCATCGAGAAGGCGGAGTTCAGGAGGATACGTCCCATCCGGCGCGGGTCACTGCGGGCTGCTCTTCTGCTGCTTGGCCTGCTCCAGGCTCTGGCTGAGTTTGGCGAACAGGTCGGTGACCTCGATCGGGATCGGCGCCTCGGCCTCGGGGGCGGGTTCGCGGCCTTCGATCTTGGCCCGGATGATGCGCTGCAGGTCTTCGGTGTAGGTGTCGGTGTACTGCTCGGGATTCCACGGACCGGTGAGCGTCTCGATCAGGCTGACGGCCATCTCGAGCTCCTTCTCCGAGACCTGGTCGACGCCCGGCAGGGCCAGGTCGTTCGGATCACGGATCTCGCTGGCGTAACGCATCTGGTTGAGCACCAGCACCTGTCCCTCGGGCTTGACGACCCCGAGCGTCTCGCGGTTGCGCAACACGAACCGCCCGATGCCGACCTTGCCGCTGCGAGCCAGCGCGTCGCGCAGCAGGGCGTAGGCCTTGGCGGCGCCCTTGACCGGCTCCAGGTAGTAGGGCTTCTCGTACAGCTTGTGGTCGACCTGGGCGGCGTCGACGAAGGTGATCATCTCGATCGTCTGGGTCTTCTTGACGTTGGCCTTGCGGAAGTCGTCCTCCTCGAGGATCACGTACTCGCCCTTGCTGTACTCGTAGCCCTTGACGATCTCCTCGGCTGGCACCTCTTCGCCGGTGTCGGCCGTGACCCGGACGTAGCGGATGCGGCTCTTGTCGGAGCGCCGCAACAGATGGAAGCTCAGCTCGTTGGTCTCGCTGGCGTTGTACAGCTTGACCGGGATGTAGATCAGGCCGAAGGAAATGGCACCAGACCAGAAGGATCGCATGGCAACCTCCCACCGCGAGCGGCGGCCACTCGAGGCCGCATCATAACACGCCGGGGCTCCCAAGCCGGACGGCCTGCGGCGGGCCGCCTTCGATGCTAGACTGTCGGAAGACTGCGTCCGTCGTTCCCGAGAGGAAGGGCGCCATGCATGCCAGCGAAGCACTCACCGGGCTCGAATCGGTTGGCGGGGCGCAGGGTCTGAAGCAGACGTACGACGTGCTGCGCGGCCGCCGGCACTACGTCGTGGCGTCGATGTCGCGGGTCAAGCGGCGCTCGGGGAACTTCAATGTCGTCGGCCGGGAGGCGGTCGAGGCGACGCACGAATCGTTCGCCGGCCAGGAGGCGGTGACGTCGAAGATGGTGCGGCAGCGCCTCCAGCGCCGCGGCGTCGCCGTCGAAGCGCTGGAGGCGCTCAACATCCTGTACGTGCTCGTGGCGCTGGGGCAGGCGCGCGTCGACCGGCGGCGATCGCAGCGCGCGTTGTTCTTCAACATCGCCGGCTGAGCCGGCCCGCCCTCAGCTCGGCAGGTAGCGCGCCGCCGCCATCAACCCGACGGTCAGGAGCAGCAGCGCCGACACGATCCACCCGCCGAGGCGGACGCGCTCGTTGTGCTTCGCCATCTCGGCCGCCTGCTCCGGGCTCGGCGGCTTGCCGGAAGCGGCGAGGGCCTGCCCGAGGGCCGTCATGCGGCGGATCGACCGGTTCTGCAGCGCGAACCCGACGACGAAGGCGGCGATCCCGGTCAGCATGCCGAGGCCGAGCGCCAGCCCGCGGCCGGCTTCGAAGAACGCCGGCCGGTAGCCGTCGGACACGATCCACAGTAGCCACAGGCCGGCGACCACGTTCGATCCGGCGGCCGCCGCCATCGCCCGCGAGAACCCGCTCGTCGCGCCCAGCCGTTGCATGAACCGTCGCCCGTCGTCGCCGGCGGCGCGCACCGTCGGCTCGACGTAGCCGGTCATGACGAAACTCCCTCCGGCCCAGAAGGTGCCGGTGAGGATGTGAATGACACGCAGGAGAATCAAGAGGGATACCATCGCGGGCCTCCGCTCGGACAAACCCGTCTTGCGCAGCAAGACGGGTTTGAGATTATAGCGGAGGCGCCCGTCCGGTTTCCGCGTTCGGAGATGCCGCTAACCGGCAGGCGTGGCCGTGGGCGCCGCGGCCGGGTCGTGCGGCGGCCACGGGATGCGCCGCCACTCGGTGTAGCCGTGTTTCTCGGCGGTGTAGATGCGGGCGCTCGACGGCTGGAGGCAGCCGGCCTCGTCGTGCAGGATAACAACCGTGCCGTCGACCGCCACCGGCGTGAAGACGATCTGGCCGTCGACGCACAGCCAGGCTTCGATCAGGTAGCCGCGGTAGTCGTCCTCGGTCATCCACACCGACGACCACATCACGGTCACCTGGTCGCCGTCGCGCACGGCGCTCACGGTGCGCGGCGGCTTGTAGAGCTCGGAGAACGGGAGCAACCCGTAGAACTCCTGGAGCGCCATCACGTCGCCGCGGATGACTTCGATCAGGTCGGCCCGCACCCAGCAGTCTCCCTGAAAGTACCATGGGTGGACGTAGAGCCAGCTGCCGTCGTGGTTGCGCGCCAGGATGTCGACGCGGTTCTTGGGGTACAGCCCCCACTCGTACAGGTAGGCGGCGCCCGGTCCGTAGCGGCAGTTGGCCTGCTGGAGGACGCGGCCGTCCGGCGGATCGAACGTCGGGGTCGGCGTGATCGTCGGCGTGCGGCTGGGGCGCGGCATATCGGTCGGCGGGCCGGAGGGCGAAGGTGTGTCGGTCGGCGCGGCGGTGGGCGTGTCGGAGGGCGTCGCGGAGGCGGTCTGGCTCGGAGTCGGCGAGCGCGTCGCCGAGGGCGAGGCAGTCGGAGTGTGGGTCGCGGTTGGCGTGGCCGTGGCAGGCTGCAGGGCTTCCTCGGGGAACGCCAGACCGGCGGTGAACCCGACCGCCAGCAAGACCGCGCCCCCGACGAGCCACACCACGAGGCGTCGCACGGCCCCGATTCTTCCCGCGTGTCGTTCGCCGCGCAAGGTGACCTTTGGCGGGCGCCGGAGCCCCCGAGTGGTCCGGTCAGCGACCGGGGCCGAGGCGAAGCCATTCCATCAATTGTGCGCGAAGGGCTGCCGCCTGCGCAGGCTCGCCCTTCGCCCGATCCTGCGCCTCGTCGGCTTCGTCGACTAACAACAAGCGGGACTCGCCGCGCCGGAAGGTCCAGTCGTCGCTCAGCCAGTGGTCGTGGGCGGCGTAGATCAACTTCCACTTCCCGCGGACGATCGCCGCCTGGGTGGCGTACGGCCCGATCGCAAACAGGTCGTGGTCGGCGATCGTTCCCGACTCGAGGATCTCCCTCCAGCGGGAGGTCGACTGCATTCGAGGCGGCACCGGCAGGCCGTGGGCCTCCAGGAGCGTCGCCGGCAGGTCGAGCAGGGAGATCGGGCCGCGGACGACTCGCCGGGCCAGATTCGCCGGCGCGAGTCCGGCCGCCGGTCGGAGGAGAAGCGGCACACGCAGGCAGGCTTCGAGCAGCGCGTGGTGATGGAAGGCGATGCCCCGTTCCCCGAAGGCCTCGCCGTGCGGCGAAGTGAAGACGATCGTCGATCGCTCGGCGAGCCCCAGCGCCTCCAGCCCGTCCAGAAGTTCGCCGACCAGCTGGTCGACATGGCTGACGGCGGCCCATGTCATCCGTATTGCGTCGTCCATCGATTCCGCCGAGTCGAAGGGCAGCAGAAGCTCGGCTTCCGTTTGGCGGAGGTGACGTTCGACGACCTCCAGCCAATCCACCAGGCCGATCGGCACCTTGCCTTCCCGGAGCCCGGCCGCGAAGGCGCGCAACTCGTCCGGTCGGATCCCGAATGCGGCTTCGGACGGCGTCTGACGGGAGAGCGCCCGCAGGTGCTCGGCCAGGTCGGGGCCGCGGGATCGACCCTCCAGCGCGTCGGCGGTCGCCGCCAGTCGCATGGCGAGGGGGATGTCGACCACCCCTCGGCGAAGTTGGTGGAGGGCCCGCTGGATTTCGAGAGCGGACTCGACCGCGCGCAGCCTCTGCCGCCAGGAAGAGTCGGGAGCCGGCGAGGGCACCTGACGGGCGTAGCGCCCGGCGGCGGGTTGCGGCACCCGAGTCGGCGGATGCGTGTCGAAGTATTGAATCCAGACGAATATCGGGCGTCGGTCCGCACGCGCCAGCCGTTGCAGAAGACGGCGCGTCGTCACGGCGCCGTCCTGGTCAGGGCGACCCAGAGTTGGCAGGACCATCTCGGCAGGAAGCGGGGGATCTACGGAGCGCGCCAGGTGGTCCGCTTCGCCGGGAGCCAGGATCACCTGATAGCCGGAAGATCGCAGGGCCTGGATCAAGTGCAGCTGATCGGCCGGGACGTTTCCCCACTCGGCGTTGAGTCCGAGTTGTGCCGGATGACGACCGGTCACGAGGGCGGCGTACGCCGCAAGGGTCGATGGGCAGGTGGTCCGTGCGTGGTCGAACCGGAGGCCCTCGGCCGCGAGCCGGTCGAGGTTCGGGGTACGGATCTCGGGATGACCGTAACAGCCCAGCATGTCGCGACGCAGGGCGTCGGCGGTGATCAGGATGATGCTGGGCGGCAGGTCGTCGAAACGGCGGGTCGGCGGTGCCGCTCGGGCGCCTTCGACGACCGGGTCGGACCATCCGGCCCAGGCGTACGAAGGATCGCCGCCCTCCGGGAGGCGCGTGACGAACGACAGACGAACGGGTCCGCCGGCCGGGCCGTGCAGCGGCACCTCGGCGTCGACCCAGCGGCGGTGCTCCGGTCGGCTAGCCGGATCCAGGGCGAGTTCGAAGAGAGTCCGTCGTCGCCGCCATGGCCCGATCCGGTCGAGGCGAAAGATCACCGGCGTGCGGAGCTTCTCCCAGCACGTCTGGCGAACGCCGACGCCGAAGGTAAGCCGTGCGCCAGCGTCGACGCGGATGGCCGGGAAGTCGACCGTCGACTCGGGATGAGCGAACAGAACGCTGCGCGTCTCCCCCCGGAGCGTCATCCTTTCGAGCGCGACGAATCCCGGCTGCTGAGCCCGGACACGGGCCTGGTCGAGCAGATCGACCAGGTGGGTCTTCGTCACGCGCGGACCTCGGCGTAGATCTCCATCACACGCTGCGCGTGCGATCCCCAGGTCGGCAGGTCGCGCACCGGGATCGGCGAAGGCCATGCGCCTTCGGCCACTCGCCGCAGCGCCTCGGCCCAGGCGCGCGCCTCGCCGGGCGCGACGAGCACATGGCCGGGCCGTCCGACGAGCATCTCTTCGAGGGTTCCAAGCCGACTGGCGATCACGCGCACTCCGAGCGTCAGAGCCAACTGAACGATGAGCGGGTTGTTTTCGTACCACAGCGCCGGCACGACGAGACCGGCGTATCCGCCGATGGCCGACGCCAGGTCGGGCGGGTCGATGCGACCCCTCCACACGATGCGCCTTTCGCCGGCCGTCCGCTGGCGCAGGGAGGCGGCGTAGTCGCTGGCCGGCGGGCCGTCGCCGTACACATCGAGGGTCACGTCGAGTCCGGGATCCCGCGCCAGCGCCTCGAGCACGACGTGAAGGCCCTTGTGCGGTGCGAGACTCCCCACGTACGCGAATTTCCCGGGCTCCGGCGCGGGGGTGGGAGTCGCCCTGGCCGGAAGCTCGGTCCCGTGAGGCACGACTTCCATCCGCCGCTCCGGCACGCCGTTGGCGACCAGCAGCCGGCGCTGGAACTCGGAGAGGACAATGATACGGTCGACAGCCCGGAGCATTCTCCTCAGGTAGGGGAGGCGAAGCGGGAAGGCGGCCAGGTCGCCCAGGACATCCATCGGCCACACGCGTCCCGTGCGAAACGCGCGGCTTGCCAGCCGGCGGCTCAGCGGGCGAACCCACGGCCAAAAGCGGGGGCGGGTGAACCCGTGCGTCGCGCGCATGCAGGGGAGGCAATCGAAAGGGTGGCGCGGTCCACCGCACAGCCGCCCGTCGGAGCGCAGCAGCGTGTGGCGGCCGCAGACCGACCAGAAGTCGGTCAGCGTAACCACCAGCGGCAAGCGGCGCCGGATCGCCGGCTCGAGCGAGGCGCCGCTGAGTTTCATCAGGTGAGTGGCGTGAACCACGTCCGGTCGGTAGCGTTCCAGGATGCCCTCGACCTGCCGGGCGACGAAAGGGTTGTCGTACTCATAGCGCGCCGGGCGTGGGGCGACGCTCAAGTTGTAAGGGATCTCCGTCACCGGGAGGTCGGCATGCCGGGTGGCGGTTGGTTGGAAGTCTGCCACATCGCCCGATGCCGACTCTACGAAGGTGGCCACTTCTGCCTGGTGGCCGCGCTGCTGGGCATGTGTGGCGAGCCCCAGGGTGTACAGCTCGGTTCCGCCGATGTGGCAGGGCAGGAACTGATGAACGAGGTAGAGGATCTTCACCGGAGGGCCCGTTCCGAGTCTAGCCTGGATTGGGAGCACTGGCGACTCAGATCGGGGAGACCCTCCGAGGTAGGGCTCGCCAGAGGTGCGCGCCACGCGATAGAGCCAGGCGATGAAGGGTGTGGTGCCGATCCGGCAGTCGTTATGAGCCGGCCGGGCGTCACCCGCCGCGCAGCCAGATCTCGCCGCCGCAGCAAGGGTCCACCCAAACGGCGTGCACGCCGGGGAGGAGGTAATCGCCGAATGGAGCGTCGAAGACGACTTCGGCATCCGACTGCAGGCTGGACCCGAGGCGGCCGAGCGTAACGTCGATCGTGCCGCCCGTGTGATTGACCAGCCGCAAGTGTTGCGCCGGTGAGACGATCAGGCAGCGCGGATCGGGGATTCCCGGCTCGAGGGTCATCACGACCTCAGTCCCGGCGGAGTCGGCGCAGATCCCCGCCGCCGGCATCTCGGCATAGGGAGTGGATCGCGGGGGCGGCCTCGGAGTTGGGTCGACCGACGGGCTGGCCAGGCAGGCGCTGCCCGACACGGCCGTCGCCAGGAGCGTGGCAAGAGCCTGGAAGCCGCGACGATCGGCCGTCCTCGGCACGACCTACCCCGGGGTGCCAAGCAGCCGGGCCAGGACCTGCTGGAGGACGACGACAACCAGCGGCAGGAGGATCGCCGTCAACACGGCGGTCAGGGTCCCCGCCTCCCAGGGCCATGTGGGTATCCTGCGCAGGTAGGACTCGGCTTCGATCAGCGAGGGGAACTGTCGGTGGAAGACCTCGATGGCGCGCGGCGTGGACGGCCCGGCGTGGAAGCGCTCGAAGGACTCGCGGATCTTGCGACGCGAGTCGCGGAGCAGGCGGCGCTTCTCCTCCACCATGCGTACGTGCATCCCGTACAGCGGGTAGACGAAGATGGCCAGCAGCGACGGCAGATTGATGCCGAGGATGTAGGCGACGGCGGCGACGTTCTCCCGACTCGTGGGGTACACCAGCAGGTAGCCGTAGCCGAACGCGGCGAAGAACAGGGCGACGCGCGACGCGAGCGTCGAGAAGGCGAACAGAGGCCCGCGGTCGAACAGGTTGACGGACGGCGCGGCGGCATGAATGCGGCGGATCAGGCCCAGGTAGCGCAACCCCAGGTAGGTGGCCAGAACGATGGCGAAGCTGTTGAACCAGCCGAGGCCGAGGAGGACAGGCCGAAGGCACTCGCGACCGGTCAGGAGGCCGAAGAACGACGGATCAACGCGCAGGACCGACGCCACCAGCACCACGCCGCCAAGCACCGAACCGAGCAGCGCCCCGGGCGGGGAGGTCGTCAGCGCGTGCCGGTACTTTCGCAGCGCGGCTTCATCGGCGGCGAGCACGGGCTGGAAGCGACGCAGCGCTTCGGCCGCGACCCTCTGGGTGTGGTGCGCCGCGCCGACGAAGAGCAGCCACAGGCATGAGGTCACGGCGAGCTGGAGGTCGAACGTCGGCGTCGCGCCCGGATCGCAGACGAGTCCCAGCGCGTGGATGGCGGCGCCCAGGATCGGCGGACCTGCCCCGTAGAACAGCCACATGCGCCTGCCGGATCTGTCGAGGAACCGGATGAGGTAGTCGAGCGCGCTCAGGGGTGCGTCCGTCGAGAGGGCCGCCGCCGTCGTGTCCGGCCCGAGGGCTGTCGGGGCGTGGCCTCCTGCCGAGCGCGCGGCTGAGGGCCTGCGGCCCGGCCGGCGAGTCGGCCGGCGGGTCACGCGGCACCGGCCGACGTTGCGGGTGGGGTGCCGGCGGAGCGGTCCGGAGGCGGGAGGCGCTTCTCGACGATGCGGCGCACCTCGGCCTGAACCGCTGCCTCGTCGCGCGAGGCGTCGACCGTCACCCAGCGCTTCGGGTCGGCCGCCGCCAGCGCCAGGTACCCCTGCCGCACGCGCTGGTGGAACTCGAGGTTGTAGGCGTCGAGCCGATTCCAGCCGCCGTCTTTCTTGCGGCGCAGCAATCCCTTCTCGGCCGGCAGGTCGAGCAGCAGTGTCAGGTCGGGCACCAGGCCGCCGGTGGCGAAATGAGTGATGTGACGCAGCGCCTCGAGGTCGAGGCGGTGGCCGTAGCCCTGGTAGGCGAACGTCGAGTCGAAGAAGCGATCCGAGACGACGATCCCACCCGCCTGCAAGTGCGGCCAGATGACCTCGTGGCACAACTGGGCGCGCGAGGCCGAGAACAGCAGAATCTCGGTGCGCGGGTGCATTGGCGTGTTGGCCAGGTCGGTGATGACGCGCCGAATCTGGTCGCCGATCGCCGTGCCGCCCGGCTCGCGCGTCAGCAGCACGTCGTGGCCCAGCCCGCGCAGGTGCTCGACGAGCAGGCGCGCCTGGCTCGACTTGCCGCCGCCGTCGGGACCCTCGAGGGTGACGAAGAGAGTCACGGGGGCCTCAACGGGTTGCCGAGCGGCCGGCGGCCGGTGGCCAGCCGTGGGCTTCCTGCCGGTCCCTGGCACCGATCACGGCTCCCTCCTCGTCTGACGGGTTCATTCCTTGAAGATCCTCACTCGGCGCCGCGGTTCTTTCCCGTAAGAGTGCGACACCAGGTTGGCCTGGCGGGCGAGCTGGTGCTGGAGGCGGCGCAGGTAGGCCGAGGCCGGCGGCAGGTCGACCGAGCGGGCGCCGTCCAGGATCGACTGGATTGCCCGCTGGGTCTCTTCCAAGGCCGATTGCATGTCGGCGTCGTCGATGCGAGGTTCCTGCAGGTTGAACAGGTCCGACAGGAAGTCTTCCATCTGACCGAGCGAGTTCGAGCGCAGGACGTAGACCGGGATGCGGCGCGCTTCGGCGTCGCTCAGGAACTTCTGACGCCGCCGGTAGTACGAGCGCAGGGTGACGATGGCCTCGGCCTCGCCGGCGTCCGCCGCCATGACGACCGGCAGCTGAAGGCGGCGGGCCGCCTGTTGCAGCCGGCTGCGGGCGACGCCGTACGGGTAGACGCGGATCGGCTGGAGCGGCGCGCCGGGCAGGTGCGGCGGTGTCGGCGAGAACGGCAGGTCGCCGTTGCCGGGAGGCGGCGCCGTCGGAAGCGCCGTCTGCCGGCGGTAGCCGACATCGCCGCGCGGAAGCCAGGCCGGGCCTTCGGCGCGCCGTCCGCCGGATCCGGCGCGCGCCGGGCGGGCGGGCGCGGCCTGCGCCACCTGCACCTGACCGTGCTCGTCGCGGTAGCGCAGCTCGGTGGGCATCGGCCGGCCGCGCAGCATGGCATCGACGGCGGCCGCCACATCGTGATGGATCGACAGACGTTCGCGGTCGAGGATCTCAATCAGGACGTCAAAGGTCGGCGCGGCGCGGCGCTCGAGCACCGTCTTCTGCGTCCCCCGTCGGCGCGCCTCCTCGTCGGAGAGTGTGACCGACTCGATCCCGCCGATCAGGTCGGAGAGGGTCGGGTTGAGCAGCAGGTTCTCGAGCGTGTTGCCGTGGGCGGTGCCGATGAGCTGCACGCCGCGCTCGGCGATGGTGCGGGCGGCGGCGGCTTCGAGTTCGCGGCCGATCTCGTCGATGACGATGACTTGCGGGTTGTGGTTCTCGACGGCCTCGATCATGACTTCGTGCTGCAGGCTCGGCTGGCGGACCTGCATCCGGCGCGCCCGGCCGATGGCCGGGTGGGGCACGTCGCCGTCGCCGGCGATCTCGTTGGAGGTGTCGACGATCACGACGCGCTTCGACTCGGCCAGGATGCGCGCCGCCTCGCGCAGCATGGTCGTCTTGCCGATCCCCGGCCGGCCGAGCAGCAGCAGGCTGCGGTTGGAGGTGACGATGTCCTGAATGATCTCGATCGTGCCGTAGACCGCCCGTCCGATGCGGCAGGTCAGCCCGACGACGTGGCCGCGGCGGTTGCGGATGGCCGAAATCCGGTGCAGGGTGCGCTCGATACCGGCGCGGTTGTCGTCGTCGAAGGCGCCGACCCGCGCGACCACGAGCTCCAGATCGTCCCGCCTCACCTCGCGGTCGATCAGGACGACCTCGCCGTCGACGAAGCGCGCCGACGGGCGGCGCCCGAGGTCGAGAAGGACTTCGAGCAGCTCGTCCTGGCGGTTGATCTCGGCCAGCCGCCGGGTCACGTCCTGCGGCAGGATGGCGAGCATCGCTTCGAGGTCGTCGGTGATGCGCGTGCCGGTCATCGGGCACCGTCCGCCGGGAAAGCGCGCCGTGCGGGGGTCGAGGCCGGCGAGGACGAAAGGATCGCCGAAGGGATCATGTCCGTGGGCGCGAGGGCGGCTCGGCCAGCACTCTGGCGAACGGCGTGGTCGGCTCGACCCGGCCGTGGTTCAACGCCGGCAGCGCCGCGGCGACGGCGCGCCGCACGGTCGCCGCCAGTCGGCGGACCATCACCGCCTGGTCGGCGATGCGCTCGAAGCCGATCCGCTCGAGTGCCCCGGCCATCCAACCCTGATAGGAGCGGAGGCACAGGTACGTCGGCCGGTCGGGCTCGGACGAGCGCCGCAGGAACCCCGCCAGGAGCGCGTCGATCCCTTCGACGGCCGGATGGATGTAGGGCTGCGCCCAGACCCCGCGCGGGCCGCGCTCGAGGTCGAGATAGGCTCGCAGTTCTCCCTCCGACCAGTGCAGCAATCCGCGCCGGCCCCGCCCCGGGGAGGCCTCGACCTGGAGGACGAGGCCGGGGACGACGCTGGCGACGAGCCACTGGATCGCTTCGGCGTCGGCCGGCACTTCGCTGCGCCACAGCTTGTCGTGCTCCTGTTCGGGCGGCGGCCGGCCCTGCCACCCCCAGATCTGCTGACGGGCGTAGATGGCGAAGCCCGCGCGGCGCAACGACTCGAACGCCGGATGATCCTCGTCGACTTCGGCGATCAGGTTGCGGGCGCCGCGCGACCCGGCCTCGTGCGTGAGGGCGTCGAGCAGCTCGGAGAAGACCGGGCTGTCGACGAAATCCGCCGGGCCGACGAAGCCGACACGGGCGACCGAGTCGCCCAGGTCGTGCGCGATCTGGCCCACCGCCGACATCTCGCGCGCCCCGGGCAGCCGTGCCACCAGCGTGTGCGTGGCGCGGCCGGGGGTCAGCACGTCGAGCAGCGCCGTCTGGAGGGCGTGCGGGCCGCGGGTGTAGGCGAGCTGCGCGTACAAGCACAGCCCGTCGCGCCGCACCCGATGCAGCAGCCGCAGATCGCGCACGTCGAGCGGCCGGACGGCCTCAGTCATGGCACATCTCGAGGAAGTAGCGGTGGAACCGCAGGTCGTCCGTCAGCTCGGGATGGAAGGCGGTCGCCAGCAGGCGGCCCTGCCGCGCGGCGACGATCGTGCCGCGCCCGGGCGCGGGAGGCTCGGGGAGCCGGCCGAGAATCTCGACGCCGGAGCCGGCGCTCTCGATCAGCGGGGCGCGGATGAAAACGCAGTGGAACGGGCGCTCCGGCTCGGGCAGCATCGGGAACGGCAGGTCGGCTTCGAACGAGTCGACCTGGCGGCCGAAGGCGTTGCGCTCGACGCGGATATCCATCATCCCGAGCAGCGGCTGGTCGCGGCCGACGTTGCGCGAGAGCAGGATGGCGCCGGCGCACGTCCCCCAGATGGCGTGGCGCTGGCCGAAGGAACGCAGCGCGTCGAGCAGGCCGTAGGTCGCCGCCAGCTTGCCGATCGTGGTCGATTCGCCGCCCGGCAGGATGATGCCGGACAACCCGTCGAGATGTTCGGGCAGGCGCACCTGCCGGGTGGCGGCCCCGAGCTGCTGCAGAGCGGCGGCGTGCTCGGCGAAGTCACCCTGCAGCGCCAGGACGCCGACGGTCATCGGTTCGGGCCGGGCGGCGTGGGTTTCTGCTTTCCGCTCCACGCTTCGATCTCGACGGCGTAGACCGTCGTCCGTTGCAGCTCGTCGTCGACGATCGGCCGGTAGTGTACTCCCGGACGCAGGTCGGGGAAGTACTTGTCGAGCAGGCCCTGCAGGCCGCGGCGTTGCTCCGCCTCGTCTTCGACGATGCGCGCCGTGCCGAAGACGATGACGCTGGCGTACTCGGTGCTGAACTCGAGGGCCGTGTCCGCCGGGAGCAGCCGCCCCATTTCGGCGGCGCTGAAGCAGACCCGCGGGTTGCGCTCGACAATCGAACGCGTGCGGCCGCTGCCGGCGGTATGGAAGTAGATGCGGCGCGCCGCGCCGTCGTACCAGAACAGGTTTGGATTCAGGTACGGCTGATCGCCGTCGGCCAGCGCCAGGAACCCGACCGGAAGCCGGTCGAGCAGCGACTCGATCTGGCGGTCGTCGGCGAGGGCGCGGTCGACGCGGCGCGGCCGGATGGCGTGTTCGGGGGACAAGATCGAGCGGCAGCCTACCAGCCGCGGCCGGCCAGCCGCTCCGGCTCGGCCAGCTCGCTGACTCCGATCCCGACCATCGGCTCGCCCAGGTTGCGGCTGACCTCGGCCAGGATCTTCGGGTCGCGGTAGTGCGTGGTGGCCTCGACGATGGCCTTGGCGCGGCGGGCGGGATTGCCGGACTTGAAGATGCCCGAGCCGACGAAGACCCCATCGACGCCGAGCTGCATCATGAGCGCGGCGTCGGCCGGTGTGGCGATGCCGCCGGCGGCGAAGTTCACGACGGGAAGGCGGCCGAGGCGCCGCGTCTCGACGACCAGCTCGTACGGCGCGCCGATCGACTTGGCGTAGGCCATCAGCTCCTCGTCGGCCATCGTCTCCAGGCGCCGGATCTCGCCCAGCACGGCCCGGGCGTGGCGCACGGCCTCGACCACGTCGCCGGTGCCGGCCTCGCCTTTGGTGCGGATCATGGCCGCGCCCTCGCCGATGCGGCGCAACGCCTCGCCCAGGTCGCGGCAGCCGCAAACGAACGGCACGGTGAAGCGGTGCTTGTCGATGTGGTGGGCCTCGTCGGCGGGGGTGAGCACCTCGGACTCGTCGATGTAGTCGACACCGAGGGCCTCCAGGATCTGGGCCTCGACGAAATGGCCGATGCGGCACTTGGCCATGACCGGGATGGTCACGGCGTCCATGATCTCCTGGATCAGCGCCGGGTCGCTCATGCGGGCCACGCCGCCGTGGGCGCGGATGTCGGCCGGGACGCGTTCGAGCGCCATGACGGCGACGGCCCCGGCCTCCTCGGCGATGCGGGCGTGCTCGGCGGTGACGACGTCCATGATCACGCCGCCTTTGAGCATCTGCGCCAGGCCCTTCTTGACGGCGAAGGAGCCGACCGTCTTCTCCACACCTTCCTCCTGAGGGCGCGATGCGCGCTGCTTCGACGCGATTCTACCACCCGGCCGCGCGATGGCTCGCCGGTTCCCCCTGGATCGCGGAGCATCCCGCAGCGAAGGGGAGGAAATGCGCCGGACGATGGAGTCCCGCGCCTGGGCCGCGGCCCGCGGCGCGGGCGCCGAGGGCTGGCTTCCTGGCCCGAGGGAACAGAGCCTTGCGAGGCCCTCGGCTCTTGGGCGGGGGATGAGGCAGCGTGCGCGCTTGACTCTCCCGGCACCGGTGATACAATTCAATCAAAGAGACACTGCGACAATCGTACAAAGAGACAATACCGGCAGGCCGGGGAGGGGTCGGGCGTGCGGTTGCAGGTTGACCTGCGCAGCAAGGTGCCGGCCTACCTCCAGATCGTCGAGGAGGTGCAGCGGCGCGTTGCCGCCGGGGAGCTGGCGCCGGGCGACCAGCTCCCTACGGTCCGCCAGCTGGCGGCCGACCTGCGCATCAATTTCAACACCGTCGCCCGCGCCTATCGCATGCTCGATGAGGCGGGCCTGATCTCGACTCAGCAGGGACGCGGCACCTACGTCGTCGAGCGCCTGCCGGCGGGTCGCTCGCGGCGCCTGCGGCAGTCGGCGCTCGAGACGCTGGCGCGGGACTTCGCCGCCGCTGCCGCCCGCCTCGGCTTCAGCCCGGCCGAGATCTCGCAGGCGCTGGCGCGGGCGCTTGGAGGCGAAGAACCGCCGGAAGGAAGGAGTCACGAATGACCTCCCGAACTGTGGAACGAAAGACTACCCGGACGACCCTCGAGCGGATTCCGCCGATCGCCATCGCGCTGTGGGCGATCGTCGCCTTGGCGTCGGTCCTGCTCGCCGCTGTGCTCGACGCGTGGGGCATCCGGGACGACGTCATCGCCGCCGGCGTCGTAGGCGTCAACCTGGCCGGGCTGTACCTGCTCTTCGCCCTCAAGGTCGCCGACCAATGGGAGAAGGCGGTCGTCCTGCGCCTGGGCCGCTTCCGCGGCCTGCGCGGGCCGGGCACCTTCTGGATCGTGCCCGTCGTCGATCGGGTGTCGGCCTGGATCGACCATCGGGTGATGGTCACGCCGTTCAACGCCGAGAAGACGCTGACCCGCGACACGGTGCCAGTCGACGTCGATGCGGTGCTGTTCTGGCTGGTGTGGGACGCCGAAAAGGCGGCGCTCGAGGTCGAGGACTACCGGCTGGCGATCGCCTGGGCGGCGCAGACGGCGCTGCGCGAGGTCATCGGCCAGAAGCCGCTGGCCGAAATCCTCGTCGGCCGGGCGGCGATGGACCGCGAGTTGCAGACGATCATCGACGAGCGGACGGCGCCGTGGGGCATCACCGTGCAGTCGGTCGAGATCCGCGACGTCGTCATCCCGCAGGACCTCGAGGACGCGATGAGCCGCCAGGCGCAGGCCGAGCGCGAACGCCAGGCGCGCGTCATCCTGGGCGAATCGGAGAAACAGATCGCCCAGTCGTTCGCCGACGCCTCGCTCGCCTACCGCGAGAACCCGACCGCGCTGCATCTGCGCGCCATGAACATGCTGTTCGAGGGCCTCAAGGAGAAAGGGGCGCTGGTCATCGTCCCGTCGTCGGCCGTCGATACGATGAACCTGGGCGGGCTGACCGGCCTCGTCTCGCTCGCTCGCAAACCCGGAGAGTAGCCGATGGAACCGGAAGCCTGGCAGTACCGGGTCGAGTCGGTCGGATCGTGGATCCGCGGGCCGCGCGACGGGCAGCTGGCCGAGATGCTCGACGGCTGGGCCGCCGAAGGTTGGGAGCTGGTGTGCGCCGTGCCGCGCGAGGGAACGCAGGCCGTCACGTTGATCGCCCGGCGGCGGGTGACGCGCCAAGAGCGTCGCCGGCGGACGCGGCCCGGCGAGGGCTGGGCCGGACTCGCGCGTTGACGCCGGAGGGGCGAACAAGCCCCGGTTCTGACCGAACCACGTGGAACATCGGGGGCCAGGCTCGCTTTCTACGTGACGGCCCCCGGGAGGACCGCAACGGTGGATATCGCCATACGCGGGGCTGCCGCCCTGCTGACGATCGCCCTGCCGCTCGCGCTGGGCGTGTATCTGGTCCGGAAACTGAAGGCCGGCTGGCGGCTGTGGCTTGTCGGCGCGGCGACGTTCGTTGGGTCGCAGGTCCTGCACGTCCCGTTCAACCTGGCCGTTCTCAATCCGGTCATGGCGAGGCTCGGTTTCGGAGTCGACGCGCGGCCCGGTCCGGCGCTGGCAGCCGCCGCGTTGCTCCTCGGGCTCTCGGCCGGAGTCTTCGAAGAGGGGGCGCGCTGGATCGCGTATCGGTTCTTCATCCGCCGCGCCCGCTCCTGGGGCGAAGGCGTCACCTTCGGTGCGGGTCACGGCGGGGCCGAGGCGCTGCTCGCCGGGGTCGGCGCGCTGGCGACGCTCGTCCAGCTCTCCGCCCTTCGCGGCCAGGACCTGGCGGAGGTCGTCCCGGCGGCGCAGCTGGCGGCAGCGCAGCAACAGTTCGACCTGTTCTGGTCGATGCCGGGGTGGTCCTTCTTCTTCGCCTCCGTCGAGCGGGCCTCCGCGCTTGGCGTTCAGATGACCCTGGCGGTCATGGTCCTGCAGGCCTTTCGACGGCGGCGCGGCTGGTTGTGGTTCGTGGCGGCGATCGGCTGGCATGCCGCGGTCGACGCCGCCGCCGTCTTCGTTGGCGTCACGACCGGCGTCTATGCCGGGTCGGCAAGCGGTATCGTCGTCACCGAGGTGCTTATCGGCGTGATGGCCGCGGCCAGTCTGGGGATGCTGTTTCGGATGCGCGAGCCCGCTTCTCCGGCCGCGCTTCCGCCGGTCCCCCCGGCTCACACCGGCCCGGTGGGCGCCGCCCCGACGACGAGCGAGCACGTGCGTGACAGCCGCTACGCGAATCCGGGCGGTGCGCCGTGATCGAAACGCGCGATCTCACGCGTCGTTTCGGCGAAGTCCTGGCGGTCGACCGGCTGACGCTGAGCGTCTCGCCCGGAGAGGTTTTCGGCTTCCTGGGGCCGAACGGCGCCGGCAAGACGACGACCATCCGCATGCTGGCGGCGCTCATCGAGCCTACTTCGGGCGAGGCGATCGTCGCCGGCTGCCGGCTGGGCAAGGACGACGGGCGACTGCGCCAGCGCGTCGGGTTCCTGAGCGAGACGCCTGGCCTCTACGACCGGTTGAGCGCCGAAGCCAACCTGGCCTACTTTGCCCATCTCTACGACGTGCCGGATGTCGCCGCCCGCGTCGAGCACTACCTGCGCTGGCTCGGGCTGTGGGAGCGGCGCGCCGAAACGGCCGGCGTCCTGTCGAAAGGAATGCGCCAGAAGCTGGCCATCGCCCGCGCCCTGCTCCACGATCCGCCGGTCGTGTCCCTCGACGAACCGACGAGCGCCCTCGATCCGGAGGCCGCCGTCGCCGTGCGGGAGTTCATCGCCGGGCTGGGGCGCGAAGGCCGCACCATCGTCCTGTGCACGCACAACCTGGACGAAGCCGATCGGCTGTGCGACCGGGTGGCCAGCGCCTGCTGGCCCTCGACGCGCCAGCGACGCTGCGCCGTCAGCTCTTCGGACGGACGATTGTTTTCCATCTAAGGTCGACGGCGCCCGAGCACCTTGCGGCGCTCGAGCGGCTGCCGTTCGTGACCTCGGCCCGCGTCGTCGATGGTCGGCTGCTGGCGACGGTTGACGACCCGGAGGCGAACAACCCGCACGCGGTGCGGGCGCTGGTCGATGCCGGCGCCCAAATCCAGTTCGTCGGGGAATTGAGGCAGACGCTGGAGGACGTGTACCTGGCACTGGTGCGAGGCGATGTCGGCAGGACAGCCAAGCCCAGCGTGTCGGATCCCAAGCCGCCTCCTGAGCCTGTCGAAGGACGCCATCTGTAGGGCACCGGGCGCTTCGATGAAAGTGAGGCGTCCTGAGTCCGTCGAAGGACGCCATCCGTCGGGCCCGGGCGCTTCGATGAAAGCGAGGCGTCCTGAGCCTGTCGAAAGACGCCATCCGTCGGGCCCGGGCGCTTCGATGAAAGCGAGGCGTCCTGAGCCTGTCGAAGGACGCCGTCCATGGGGCCCGGCGCGCTTCCTCAGGCTCAGCGCGCCTCGCGGAAAGTCAGGCGCTACGCGCCCTGGGGGACCCAACTCCTGGCCGTCAAGGTGGAGACAATGCACAAGATCTGGGTCATCATGCGCAAGGAGTGGAGCGAGGTCTTCCGCAACAGGCTCGTCCTGTTCAGCGTCGCCTTTCTGCCGCTCCTGCTTACCGCCCTGCCCCTCGGCATCCTGTACGGGATGGGGCGCTCGAGCGACCTTGGCGCCATCGGCGCTAGCGACATGCCGCCTGGGTTCGCGCGGACTTGCGGCGGCCTGACCGGCGGCGAGTGCGCCGCCTACTTCCTGGTCAGCCAGTTCCTGCTGCTCTTCATGCTGATGCCGCTGGCCATTCCGGTCACGATCGCCTCCTACAGCATCGTCGGCGAGAAAACGACCCGCACCCTCGAACCGTTGCTGGCGACGCCGATCTCGACCTGGCAGCTGCTGGCCGGCAAGGGAGGCGCGGCCGTGACGCCGGCCATCGTCGTGACCTGGCTGTGCTTCGCCGCCTTCACCCTCGGCGCCAGGCTCATGGCGGCGCCTGCGGTGGCGGCGCGCACTTCCGACCCGATGTGGCTACTGGCGGTCTTCGTCGTCGGGCCCCTCCTGGCGCTGGCGGCGACAGGCGTGGCGGTCATGGTCTCGTCGCGCACCAGCGACCCCCGCGTCGCCGAGCAGGTCTCGATGATGGTCATGCTGCCACTGATGGCGGTTCTCCTTGGCCAGGTTGCCGGCCTGATTCTGCCCGACGCGCAACTCGTGGCCTGGATCGCGTTGGGTCTGGCCGTCGTCGACGTCGGCCTGCTCGGCTTCGCCGTCGCGCTGTTCCAGCGCGAGACGATTCTGACCCGCTGGAAGTGAACAGTGCCGCCAGGCGCTTCCATCGCCTCGTCCAGGGTCTGTGACCGGCCTGCCCGGCGGAGGCACCCCGATGCTGAAGGGCCCCTTGCGCGACGTTCGGTTCACCATCAGCACCGGCCTGCAGGAGCTGCCACCGCCAGATCGACGCTCTGCGTTTCGTCCGATCCGCTCCGGTACAATCCCCGGCGGTGAACGATCCCTACCCGGCTATCTGCAGTTACGAAGGCTCGGATTACCAGGAGAGCTTCTGGGAGCGCGGCGGCCGCGCCTACGAGGACGGGGCGGAGGCCTTGGCCCTGCGGAAGCTGCTGCCGTCGCGAGGCCGACGGCTGCTCGAGATCGGCGCCGGAGCTGGTCGGAACACGCCGCGCTACCACGGGTTCGACGAGATCACCCTGCTCGACTATTCCCGCTCGCAGCTGGAGCAGGCTCGCAAGCGCCTTGGGGATTCGCCGCGCTACCGCTACGTCGTGGCCGACGTCTACCGTATGCCTTTTGGGCCGGCGGTCTTCGACTCGGCGACGATGATCCGGACCCTGCATCACATGGCGGACCCGGCGGCGGCGCTGGCACGAGTTCGGGAGACGCTCGCCTCAGGAGGCGTTTTCGTCCTCGAGTTCGCCAACAAGCGCAACCTGAAGGCCATCGGGCGCTGGCTACTGCGCCGGCAGGCGTGGAACCCGTTCGACCCTCGCCCGGTCGAGTTCGTCCGCCTGAACTACGACTTCCACCCCCGGGCGGTCGGCGACTGGCTTGCTCAGGCCATGTTTCACGTGGAACGCCGGATCCCGGTGTCGTTCCTGCGCGTCGGCTGGCTCAAGCGGAGCATCCCGCTCGGTCTGCTGCTGGCGGCGGAAGGCGTCCTGCAGCGCCTCGGCTCGGCCTGGCTGATGACCCCCAGCGTCTTCGTCCGGGCGGTGGCGACCGGCCCGGCGGCAGAGCCCGCCGGGTTCTGGCGCTGCCCGGCCTGCAGTTCGCTTGCGCTGGAGGAGAAGCCGGAGGGCGTCGTCTGCGGCGGCTGCGCCAGAGTGTGGCCAAGGCGAGACGGGATCTACGAATTCCGCGACTGAAGGCTGGTTACGCGGCAGAGGCTCAGCTGGCTCTTGCCTCGCCGTCCGACATGGCCTAGATTCAGGTCGGCGCTTCCCCCCGCCCCGGCCGGAGGACAATCCATGCTTCCGTCGCGTGAGACCTACGCCGTCGAGGTCGCCGGCTTGCGCCGCGACCTGCCGCTGTTCGAAGTCGCCCCCGGCGTGCGCATCGCCGTCCTCAACATCCTGGGAGACACCGAACTGGTCGAGGCCTGTGCCCGGAACCTCGCCGACCGCCTGTCTCCGATCGACTACGACCTGATCGTCACCCCCGAGGCCAAGAGCATCCCGCTGGCGCATGCTCTGTCGAAGGCCACGGGGCGCGGCTACGTCGTCCTGCGCAAGGTGTACAAGGTCTACATGGGCGAGACGGTGAAGGCCGAGACAGTCTCGATCACCACCGGCGCGCCGCAGACCCTGTACCTGGACGAGAAGGACCGCCGCGGCATCGCCGGCAAGCGCGTTGTGCTGCTGGACGACGTCGTCAGCACCGGCTCGACGCTCCAGGGGATGCGCGACCTGATGGCCAAAGCCGGCGCGACGGTGGCGGGCGAGGCGGCCGTTTTCACCGAAGGCGATCCCGAACGCTGGAAGTCGATCATCGCCCTCGGGCACCTGCCGGTGTTCACGAGCCCCGGATGAGTACCGGCGACCTGGTCTTGATCGGCGACACGCGGCTCTACGTCGAGGCGCGCGGCGACGGCTACCCGGTCTTGGTGTTGCACGGCGGCCCCGGCCTCGATCACCGCATGTTCGGCGACTACCTCGACCCGCTGGCGGCCGATTTCCGGCTGCTGTTCGTCGACCAGCGCAGCCAGGGCAGGTCGGACCGGACGCCCGTTTCCACCTGGAGCCTCCAGCAGATGGCGTCCGACGTCGGCGCGCTGGCGGAGGCGCTCGGCCTCGGGCGCTACGCCGTGCTGGGGCACTCGTTCGGATCTTTCGTGGCTCTGCAGCACGCCGTCGACTTCCCCGCGGCTGCGGCCCAGACGATCGTCTCCGGCGGCGTCCCGTCCGCCCGCTACCTGGAGCACGTCGACCGGAATCTGGAGGGATTCGAGCCGGTCGAACTTCGGGTTCAGGTGGCCGATTCGTGGGCTCGCGAGAAGGTCGTGCAGACCGACGAAGAAGTCGCGGCCCTGCTCCACGATCAGATGCCCTTTCACTTCGCCGACCCGCGGGACCCGCGGATCGGCGACTACGAGGCGCGGACGACGGGCGCGGTCTTCAGCCCGGACGTCCTGCGCCATTTCGCCAACCTGGAATATGGGGCGATCGAGGTAGAAGGCCGGCTGCCAAGCGTCGTACAGCCGGTCCTCATCCTGGTCGGACGTCACGAGCGAGTGTGCTCGGTCGAGGCGGCGGAGGCGATGGCGGCCGCCATCCGGCGCGCCGAGCTGGTCGTGTTCGAGCACAGTGCGCACATGACCTTCGTCGAAGAGAACGACCGCTACCTGGAAGTCGTGCGCGACTTTCTGGCGCGGCACGTGGCGTGAGGCGGGCGGCCGCGCCTCGCCGATGTCCGGGACGCGAATCGAGCCCTTCGCCGAAGCACACTTGCCGGGGGCGGCGCTCCTCGCCGCGCGGCACGCTGGCCATCGGAAGGCCGAGCCGTTGCTGGTGGAGGGCGACGAGCTGGCGGCGCTGCGCTCGGCATGGGCGAAGCCGGTGGCCTCGGGCGCGGTGGCGATGCGCGGAGAGAAGGTCGAGGCCTACGTTCTGGCCGACGTCGCCTCGGATCCGCTCTTCGGTCGGCGAGCCTGGGTGTCGCATGCCGGCCAGGCCGCGTCCGACGGCGAGCGGCTGCGCGACGCGTACGCTGCGGCGGCCGAGGCGTGGGCCGCCGCCGGCGCCGAGCGCCACTACGTTCTCGTGCCGGCGATGCACGAGGCGCTCGCGCCGTGGTATCGGTAGGGGTTCGCGCACATGCATGTCGAAGGGATACGCGACCTGGCACCCGTCGCCGCCTCGCTCCCGAAGGGTGTGGTCATCCGACCGGGGAGGCGCGAAGACCTGGACCACGCCGAAGAGGTCGATCTGGCGATCTACCGGATCCAGGCCCGAGCGCCGTCGTTCGCTTCCCTGCCGCTCGACCGGGAGGCCCGGCAGGCGGAGTGGCTCGAGGTCGACTTCGACGAGCAGGGACTGAGTTATGTGGTGGCCGAGGCCGGCGGGAAGATCGTCGGCCAGTCGCTGATCTTCGGCGCCGATCCCGTGTTGGGCATCGGGCACGATGCGGCGGCGCTGGTGGCGGTGTCGGTGCTGGAGGAACGGCGCGGCGAGGGCATCGGGCTGGCGCTGTTCGCCGAAATCGTTCGCCGGGCGGTCGACGCCGGGTACGCCAGGCTGGTCACCAACTGGCGGATCACCAACCTCTCCGCCTCGCGCTTCTGGCCGGCGCGCGGGTTCCGGCCGATCTATCACCGACTCCACCGCGCCATCGGGGTCGGTTGAGCGCCGCGCCATGTGGCGCTGCCCGCGCTGCGGCCATCGGTTCGTCCACGTCAACGCGGCGCATTCCTGCGTCCGTGTGCCGTTGGCGGCGCACTTCGCCGGCCGCCCCGCCGCACGTGCGCCGGACGTTCGACCGGCTGCTGACGGTGCTGCGGTCGATGGGCCCGGTTACGGTCGTGCCGCAGACGACGCGCATCGCCCTGATGGTCGACGTCCGCTTCGCGCACCTCGTCGTGCGGCAAGCGTCGGTCGACCTGGGGCTGTGGCTGACGCGGCGGGCGGAGCACCCCAGGATGCGGCGCGTCGAGACGCTCGGGCCGCGCACCCACGTCCTGACCATTCGGCTGGAGCGGCCGGGCGACGTGGACCCGGCGCTGCGGTCTCTACTGCGGGAGTCGTACGCTATCGGGCGGAGGCAGCACTTGCTCGGGGGCGAGCGGACCCCGCGGCAGGCGCGCTCTCGACGTTGAACGACGGCGCGGCCGGGTAGCGACCCCGGCGGCTTATCCCTTGCGCGCCGTGATCGACATCCCGGTGAAGCGCCGGGCCAGTTGCTGCAATTCCCCTTGGCTCAGGCGCCGGCGCAGCGCCGTGCCGGCCTGCGGCACGTCGTCGACGTCCATCCGATAGTCGACGGTCAGCGAGATGTCGCGGAATCCGGCGGCTCCGAGCGCCGATCGCAGCGCCGACGTGGTCAGCGCGCCGGCGGCGCAGCCCGCCCAGTCGAGGTCGGCCCGGATCTCGGACGCGGGGAGCGAGAAGCCATCCAGATCGGGGTCGATGACGATGTCCGAGATGGCCAGCCGTCCGCCGGGACGGAGCACCCGAAAGGCCTCGTCCAGGGCGCGGCGCTTGTCGGGCGTCAGGTTGATGACGCAGTTCGACAGGATGACGTCGATCGACTCGTCGGGCAGCGGCAGGTCCTCGAGGTCGCCGAGGCGGAACTCGACGTTCGTCGCGCCCACCTTGGCGGCGTTGCGCCGCGCCAGGTCGATCATCGCCGGCGTGGCGTCGACCCCGTAGACGAATCCCTGCGGCCCGACGCGGGCTGCCGCCAGCAGGACGTCGCGGCCGCCGCCCGAGCCGAGATCGAGGACGACTTCGCCGGGACGAAGCGCGGCCAGCGCCGTGGGGTTGCCGCAGCCGCGGCTGCTGGCGATGGCTTCCTGGGGCAGCAGACGAAGGTCGTCGTCGCCGTAGCCGCCGCAGCACGAGGCGTCCGCCGTCGCTCCGCAGCAGGCGGCCGACGATTCGGCGACGGCGGTGTAGCGCTCGCGCACGGTGTTCCGGATCGCATCGGGATCGGTGCTCATCGCTTCTCATCGCGGGGCGCCGAAAGACTCTCGAGGTAGGCCTGAACGCGGCGACGCCGCTCCTCGAGCGCCTTCCGGGCCACGGTGTAGTAGGCCCACAACCCCCGACGCTCGACGGTCACCAGCCCGGCGCGGCGCAGCCGCGCCAGGTGGTGCGAGATCGTCGGTTGACGGACGGGTAGCGCCACTTCCAGATCGCAGACGCACACCTCCCCGGGCCGGCTCGCCAGCAGGTCGAGGATCTGGAGCCGCACCGGATCGGCCAGAACCTGGAGGTCTAGGGCCAGGGCCTCCGCCTCCCGGGTCGGGAGGCGGCGCTCGGCCGACGGGACGCAGCAGCGCTCACCCAGGGCCCGGGCTCGCGGCATCGTGGCTTGTGCCATAACGCCCGACAGTCTACACCACTATATCGATGATTGTCAATATAGACCCCCGACGGTCAGGAGGAAGCTCATGCCGACGGCCTGCCGCAGGTCGCCGGGGCGTGGGACAATCGGCCGCCGTGGCCGACGACCGTTGGGTGAGTCGAAGCGAGTTGCGAGGCGCGACGGGCGAGCGCGGCAGGCCGTGCTACGTCGCGTATCGCGGCGTGGTCTACGACGTCGGGGATTGCCCCAAGTGGCGTACCGGCCTGCACGAGCAGCAGCACTTCGCCGGCCAGGACCTGACGGGCGAGCTCGCCGACGCCCCGCACGCCGAAGAGGTATTCACCCGGCCCTGCGTGCGGCGGGTGGGGAGGCTGGTGGACTGACGCCAAGCCCGTCTTGCGCAGCAAAACGGGCTTGGCGTCTCCCGACTACGGCCAGGTGTAGCGCACGGTGTACGTCACCTCGGTCTGGCCGTTGGCCGGCACATCGATCCGGAACTCGATCGTCGAGCTGTCGAGCTCTTCGTAGTCGTGCGACGAGCGCAGGATGCGCCAGTTCGTCCAGCGGAACAGGTGCTCGACGACCCGCACTTCGACCGCTTCGTCCTTGTGGTTGCGCACGATGATGCGATAAGTCTCCTCGAGACTCTTCTCGCTCGGGCGGACGAAGTCGGTCTGCACTCGCTCGCCGACCAGGTCGAAGGCGTCGCCGACATACAGCCGGACCGTTTCGCCCTTCGGGGTGTGGTCGATGGTGTCCTCGCCGATGAGCAGCGCCGCGCCGTCGATGTCTTCCTGGTAGACGCGCACCCGCCCGCGCGGCAGGTCGGCGTCGACGTCATCGGTGTCGAACTCGAGCAGGATCATGACCTTCGGGTTGGAGGCAACACCGTGCGACGGGTCGGTCTGGGGGTACCCGGCCGAGACGCAGGACCAGGTGTAGACGCCGCACGGGAGACCGTCGTAGACGAAGAACTTCTCGGCGGCGACGTCGGCGGCGCGCACGAACTCGATCTGCTTCGTCTCCTGATCGCGCACCGTCACCGGCCGCGGCACCTCGTACAGGTGATATTCGAAGAACTCGCGCTGCGCGACGCGCTCGGCGGCGGCCGTCGGCTGGGCCATGAACTGGATCTCGTCGGCGCTCAGCCCGCCCTGGAGCAGCCGCTGCAGGTCGCCGGCGACGAGCTTGAGGAGCGCGTCGCGGAACGTCGCCCCGCTGGTGTTGGCGACTGTCACCCAGCCGTCGAGGTCGAGCGAGCGGTCGTCGGCTGCCAGGCGGACGACGTAGTCGGACTGCCAGGTGATCCCGCCCGTCAGATAGGTGATCTCGACGTCTTGCGGTCCGCCGCGCGAGGCCTGGAGTCGCCAGACCAGCGTCGGGCGAGTGATCAGCCCGTCGGGAAGCTCGGGGAACGAGAACTCCTGGACGTCGTCCAGCCGGACGACCGTGACGCGGCCGTCGTCGTCCTGAAGGATGATATCGCCGCGGCCGCTGAGCAGCGCGCCGGTGTAGAGCGTGCCGTCGCGGGTGACGACGCGGATCTCCTGGTCGAGGTACTTCTCGAGCAGCGCCGCCGCTCCGACCAGGTCGTAGGCGTAGTTCTGCTCGAGCACCGAAGTGCCCGCCGGATCGGTCAGGGAGGCGAACAGGACGCTCGTCGGGTCGATCGACGCCGCCACGTCGGCGAAGCGGAGCTCGTTGATGCCCTGCTGGAGGGTGAACCGACGCCGATCCCGGACCAGCGCCGTGCCCTGGTTGTAGACCGTCAGCGCCAAGCCGGCGTCGGCGGCCTCGGCCGTCGACGTCCCTCCGGGCGAGGGCCGGCCCGCCTCGACGGCCAGCGACGTGCAGGCGATGCCCAGGCCGAGGACGGCGAGCACCGGAGCGACGAATCGAAGGAAGCGTGGGCGGGGCATGGCAACCTCCTTGTCTGCAAGGGTTGGACGCTGCCGCCAGGGCTTGGGTTCCGTATCCGCCCGCCGCCTGCGGTTTTGGAAGATCGTTCTGATAGAATTTGCCCGGCGAGGTGGGCAATGTTGAGCGACGTTCTTCGACGACGCGAGGACGAGGCCCGGGTGCGGCAGGAGGGTCGGCTTCCCCCGGGGCAATCGCTGACGCAGAAGTTCCCCGTCCTGCACTATGGGCCGGTGCCGCGCTTCGATCCGGCGACCTGGGACTTCCGGGTATGGGGCGAGGTCGAACAAGAGAAGCGCTGGACGTGGGACGAGTTCCAGAAACTGCCGCGGCGCAAGGTCCGCATGGACATTCATTGCGTCACGCGCTGGAGCAAGTTCGACACCGTGTGGGAGGGCGTCTCGGTGCGAGACCTGGTCGACCAGGGACTCGTCCGCCTCAAGCCGTCGGCGAAGTTCGTCATGCAGCACTGCGAATACGGCTTCACGGTCAACATCCCGCTCGAGATCGCCCTGGCCGATAACTTCCTCCTGGCGACGCACTTCGACGGGCAGCCGGTGACGCCGGATCACGGCTACCCGGTGCGCGGCGTGGTCGGCAACATCCCCGGTGCCTCCCTGAAGACGCCCTACTTCTGGAAGGGCGGCAAGTGGGTGCGGGCGCTGGAGTTCATGGCGCAGGACCGGCTCGGTTTCTGGGAACAGGCCGGCTATCACAACGAGGCCGACGTCTGGAAGGAGCAGCGCCTCACCGGCATGTGGTGAGGCGCGCGACCTCCGGCATCCTCCGACGGGCAGACGCGGGAGGGCGGGGGCGTGGGGTTCACCGCGCCGACATCCCCGATCCTCGATTCGGCCGAAAGCCAGGCGGGACTTCCGATGCAGAACGGGCTGCTCTACGTCCTCACATCGCTCATCTGGGGCTCGACCTGGATCGCCATCACCTACCAGCTCGGCGTCGTCGCGCCGGAGGCGTCGATCGTCTATCGCTTCGGCCTGGCGGCGCTCGTGCTGGGGGTGTACGTCGTGGTGCGGCGGCTGCCGACGCGATTCACGGCCGGCGAGCACGCGTTCATCGCGCTCCAGGGCGCGTTCTTGTTCTCGTTCAATTACATTCTGGTCTACCTGGCCGAACAGCACCTGAACAGCGGGCTGGTGGCGGTCGTCTTCTCGACGATCATCATCATGAACGTCTTGCTCGGCGCCGTGTTCCTCGGGAATTCGATCCGGCCGAGGGTCGTCGCCGGGGGCGTGCTCGGGGTCGGCGGACTGGCCCTGGTCTTCGCCCGAGAGCTGGCGGGGTTCGAGCTCGCCGGCGGCAGCAGCCTGGGCCTGGGGCTGTCTTTCTTCGCCGTCGTCTCGGCTTCGCTGGGCAACATCGTCGCCGCGCGCAACCAGCGCGCCGGGCTGCCGATCGTGCAGACGAATGCTCTCGGCATGGGCTACGGCACGCTGGCGACGCTGGTGGTGGCGCTGGCGCGCGGCGTCCCCTTCGGGTTCGACTCTTCGCCTTCCTACCTGCTGTCGCTGGCTTACCTGGCCGTCTTCGGTTCGGTCGTCGCGTTCGGCTCGTACCTGACGCTGGTCGGCCGCATGGGGGTCGACCGTGCCGCCTACATCGGCGTCGTCTTTCCGCTCGTGGCGCTGGCGCTGTCGACGGCGTTCGAAGGCCTGTTGTGGGACATGCGCGGCGCGGCCGGGGTCGCCCTGGTGGCGGCGGGAAACCTCCTGGTGCTCAGCCGGCGACGTGCCGCGCCGGCATCGGCTCTGGCCGGCGCCTCCTAGCCGAGACGCTCGTCTCGGGCTGACCTTCTTCCATATAATGACGGTGGGCCCCGATGACCGAAGGGGACGCCTTCCTCCCGCTTCGCCAGCGCATGGTCGACGAGCAGCTGCGCGGCCGCGACATCGCTGACCGCCGCGTGCTCGACGCGATGCGCTCCGTCCCGCGCCATCGCTTCGTCCCCGAGGAACTGTCGGATCTGGCGTACACCGACGCGCCGCTGCCGATCGGATACCGCCAGACGATCTCGCAGCCCTACATCGTGGCGTTGATGAGCCAGTTGCTGGGCCTGCGCGGCGACGAGACCGTGCTCGAGGTGGGCACAGGCTCCGGCTATCAGGCGGCGGTGCTCGGTCGGTTGGCGCGCAAGGTCTACACCCTGGAACGCATCCCCGAGCTGGCGGAGGGGGCGCGACGCGTCCTGGCCGAACTCGGGATCGACAACGTCGAGGTGCGCGTCGCGGATGGATCGGCCGGCTTTCCGGAGGCGGCGCCCTACGACGGCATCCTGGTGGCCGCGGCGGCGCCGCGGGCGCCGCAGCCGTTACTCGGGCAACTGGCCGAAGGCGGCCGGCTGGTCGTCCCGGTCGGCACGATCGAAGGCCAAATCCTCGAACGCTGGACGCGCCGCGGCGACGAGTGGGACTGCGAGCGGTCGGCGCCGGTGTGTTTCGTTCCGCTGCTCGGCGAGCACGGCTGGAGCGCGAACGCGCGCCCGGTGGAGACGTAGCCCCTCGGCGCCCGCAGACGGGCTCAGGGCGCCCGAGCGACCTCCGCCGAGCGCACAAGGAGGCCGTTGCGCGACGGATCGCGAAGCAGCAGGCCCTGATCGGTCGTCTCGATCCCGATCCCGGCCTCGGTCAATCGCTCCCGCAGGCGTTCCACCTCGGCCGCATCCGGTGCAACGATGGTGAAGTGTCGCAACCCCAGGGAGCCCTCGGGCGGAGGCGGTGCACCCTCGCCGACCCAGGTGTTCAACCCGATGTGGTGGTGGTATCCGCCGGCCGAGACGAAGGCCATCCCCCAGCGGTCGGCGATGCCCATGAGGTCGAAGCCCAGAACCTCGTGGTAGAAGCGAACCGAGGCGGCCAGGTCGGCTACGTGCAGGTGGACGTGCCCGATGCGTGTGGCGCCGGGCAGCGGTTCTGCCAACACGTCGCCAGGGCGTAGTTCCCGCAACAGGAGGTCCAGGTCGAGCGGGTCGCGGCCGGAACGGGGGTTTCCCTCCGCGTCCCATGCGGCGAACGTCCCGTCGTCGAAGCTCCACCTCCCGTCCTCTGGCGTGTCGACGTAGATTTCGATGCCGTTGCCTTCGGGGTCGTCCAGGTACGTCGTCTCGGTCATCACATGGTCGGTCGGGTAGTTCGGGTGGCCCAGCCCGAGCAGGCGGGCGATGACCCGCGCCAGGTCGCGCCGGGCAGGGAGCCGGATGGCGACGTGGTACAGCCCGGTCGTGCCGCGCACGCGGCGCGCCCCGGCGCGTTCGACCAGCCGCAGCAGGTCCTCGCCGCCGGCGCCGAGCGACGCCCATCCGTCGCCCCGGCGGTGGAGGCGCAGCCCCACGACGCGCTGGTAGAAATCGACCTGCCGATCGAGGTCGGCGACGGTCAGCTCGACCATTCCGAGCCGGGTCTCGGGGTGGATGGAAGTCGTGCGCGAACGTTCGGTCACCGCCTGCATTGTCTCACGTCACCGGGCCAGGCCGACGATCGGGTCGAGCGCCAGGCTGCCGCCGCCGGCGATAGCCAGCGTCAGGGCGGCGGCGATCAGGACGAACTCGAACTCCCACCCGGCAGCCTGCCCTCCCATGAAGGGCGACTTGCCGACGCCGATCCGCACCCGAAGGATGGCGACCAGCATCTCGACGACTATCGCCAGCGCGATGAGCCGGGTGCCCAGGCCGAGGATCAGCAGCAGCGCGCCGGCCGTCTCGAGCAGCGCCACGACCCACGCGAGCAACCCTGGCAGCGGGATGCCCAACTGCTTGAACCACGCGGCGACTCCGCCGGGACCCTTCATCGGGCCGTTGGGGTTGAGCTTGAGCCAGCCGTGCGGCAGGAACACCAGGCCGGTCGCCAGGCGGAGCAGGAGCAGGCCGAGATCGGTGGACGGGGGAACCAGGGAATCGACCATCAGGAACCTGCCAGGCTTGCTAAAGCGACGACTGTCGTATATAATACGAATGTGGCCTTAGCCGTCAACCGACATACGGGACGGCGTGTCGGATAAACGACACGGGAGCGGAGATGTCGCGCACGCGCCCGCCGAACGAGAACGATCCCCGCGTCCGACGCACTCGCCGCGCCCTGACTCAGGCGCTCGAGGCGCTGATGGCCGAGAAGAGTTTCGCCGCGATCAGCGTGCAGGACGTGGCCCGGCGGGCCGACGTCAACCGTGCCACGTTCTACGCGCACTTCCGTGACAAGGACGAGCTGGTCGAGTACGCCCTGCGCGCCTCGTTTCGCGAGCGTCTGCGCGCCGGCCTGCCGCGCGGAACTCCCTTTACGGCCGAGAACCTGGGCCGCCTGATCCGAATCGTCTGCGACTTCCTGGCCGAGGTCGGCGGCCACTGCCCACCGCCGCGCGCCCGATTCGAGCCGCTGATGGAACGCCAGGTCAAGGCCGAGCTGGTCGAGGTGCTCATGGAGTGGATGGCAACCGACCACACGACCCGTTCGGCCTCGGCGCCGTCGCTCGACCTCGCGGCCAAGGTCGCCTCGTGGGCGATCTATGGCGCGGCGGTGCAGTGGGTGCAGCAAACGCCGCCCCTCTCCTGGAAGCGGTTCATCCAGCAAGTGCTCCCGATGATCCTGGCCGGATTGCCGGTCAACGAGCCGGGTCGGGCAGCCTAGCAGGATGCCGAGGAGCGGCGTGCTGGTCTCCGACCCCCTCCCCCGGCGACGCATGTCGTGCGTGTCCGCCGCGGCACGTTCCCACTCGCGGCCTCTCGTGCTACCCTGTTGCGCGTGACGAACGGCTTGAAGACGCCCAGTGCCCTGGCGGATCTCGCCTCCCGGGGCCTCGTCCGCCCCGCCGCCGGCGAGCCCGAGCCCGTGTATGCCTTCCGCCACGCGTTGATCCAGGAAGCGGCCTACGCCTCGCTCACGCGCCAGGAGCGACGGAGGCTGCACCGCGAGATCGGCCTCGTCCTGGAAGGCAGGCCGAGGGCGGCTGGCGCCGACGCCTCGTTGCTGGCGCGCCACTTCGGCGAAGCCGGCGAGGTCGAGAAGGCTGTCCCGTACGCGATCGAGGCGGCGAGCCACGCGGTCGACGTGCTGGCGTTCGACGAGGCGCTATCGCTTCTGGAGAAGGTCGAGGGGCTGACGCGGGACGCGGAGCGCTCCGACCTGCGCCGCTCCGTCCTGGAGCGGCGCGGCGACGTCTACGCCCGTATGCGACTCGGGACGCGTGCCATCACCGTCTATCGCGAGGCCCTCGACCTTGGCGCGCGCCCTGCCGATCCGACCGCCGACCTGCACCTGAACGTCAAGATCCTGCGCGCGGCGGCCGCCGTCCGGTGGGCGGTCGACCGCGCCGCCTACCGCGCGGCCTTCGAGGCGACACGGGCCTCGCGCCGCTCGCTGGAGCAGGCGCTCCCCAGGCTCGGCGCCGCCCCGCTCGTCGACCGGGTCCACACCTTCGCCGCCCTGTCGCTCGACGCCTGGCGCAACATCGAGCCGCCCGACTGGCCGGCCGCTGCCCGCTACGCCGAACGGGCGGCGGCGCTGGCCGAGGAGAGCGGCGATCCGGTGCTGAACTCGATCGCGCTGGAGGCGCTCGGCGACGCCGAGCTCGGTCGGGGCGACCTTCCGGCGTATCGGGTTTCGGCCCTCCGCCGCCTGGCACTGCTCGAACATCCGGCGTTCGTCGATCGGCTGCAGCGGGCGGACGCGCTACGCGGCGCAGGCGCCGCCCTGATGTACCTCGGCCGCTACGAAGAAGCTCTGGATCTCCTGCGCCAGGCGGAGGCCTCGGCCGAGGCGATCCAGGCCGTCGATCAGCAGTTCAACGCGCTGTCGCTCGCGTGCCAGTGCGCGTTCCGGCTCGACCGCTGGGACGACGTGTTGGCGCTCGAAGCGCGCTGGACGGAGCTCGAGCGCCATGCGCCGAGCGAGCGCACCGGGCCGCTGTGCTTCCCGATGGCGCTGGCGGCGGTCGTGCACGAGCTGCGGGGAGAGGTCGAGATGGCGACGCGCCTTCGGCGGCGCTCGTACGCCATCATGCTCGGGATGGGCGCGGTCGAGTCGTGGCGCAGCAACGCCCACTACTGAGCGTGCCTGCCGCGTCTGGGCGGCCAGGGCGAGTTCGCCCTGCTCGAGAAGCACTTGGAAATGATGGGGCAAGCCGTGCGCGACCCCGCCAAGTGGGGCTCCGGCCCGAGCGCTCTCGACGACCTTGTTCTCCAGATCGAAGTGGCTGAACTCCGCCGGGATGCGACGGCGCTCGAATCGTTCGCGCGCCGCCTGTCCGACGAATCCGCCGCGATGGGGCACGAGCTTTATCGGGCGCTCGCCGACCGGGCGTTGGGCGTGGCGCTGGTGTGGGGAGGCGCGAGGCAACAGGCGGGGGCCTGCTTCGAGCGGGCGGCGGCGCATTTCGCGGCACGCCACGTTGGCTTCCAGCTCGGCCGGGCGCAGCTGGCCTGGGGACGCGCGGCGCGCGACAGCGGAGATGCGTCGGCGGCGCGCTGGCACTTGCTCGCCGCGATCGAGGCCTTCGATGACGTCGGCGCCGCTCCGGCGGCGGAGGCGGCGCGGCGCGAGCGAGCGGCGCTCGGCTAGCGTCGCGTTCCGGAGACCTCCTGGACGACTCATTCCACCTGCTGCCAAAGCGTCGACGCTCGCCAGACGACAAAAGACCCGCCGTCTGGTGGACGACGGGTCCCTCGAGGGCGGTCCGCGGCGGGCGACGTCACGCGCCGATGTGCATCGGCATCACCACGTGCAAGAAGTCATCGCGGCCGACCGGGCGGAGCACGCCCGGCGAGGCGGCGGTCGTCGTCTCGAGCGCCACGTTGGGAGTGTCGATGGCCGACAACACGTCGAGCAGGAAGCGCACGTTGAAGGCGATCTCGATCGCTTCGCCCTCGACGGCGGCATCGACCGAGGCTTCGTTCGAGCCGGTTTCGGCCGAGGTGGCCGCAACGAGCATCCGCCCCGGCTCGAGCTCGCTGCCCGGGGTGATGCGCAGCCGCGCCGAATGCGCCGCCTCGCGGGCGAAGATGTCGGCCGCACGGCAGGCCTTGAGGAATCCGGCGGTGCTGAGCACCGACCGCGTGCTGTAGCTGCGCGGGATGATGCTCTGATAGTCGGGGAACGTCCCTTCGATCAGCTGCGAGACGAGCTCGACGTCCTTGCCGCGGAAGACGACCTGCCCGCGGTTGGCCGGCAGCGACATGCGCACCGCTTCCTCGCCGTCCGACAGGATCCGCCCCAGCTCGACCAGGGCGCGCGCCGGGACGATCGCCCGCGCCCGGCCGGCTGAGTCGGGCGGCAGGGCGACCGTGCGCACCGACAGGCGGAAGCCGTCGGCGGCGGCCAGCGTCAGCTTGCCGTCCTGCAGGTCGAACAGGACGCCGGTCAGCACCGGCCGCGAGTCGTCGGTCGAGGCGGCGAAGGCCACCTGGGCGATGACCTCGCGCAACTCGCTGACCGGCAGCGTCACGCCGTCGTCGCCCGGGCCGGGCGGCATGGGCGGAAACTCCTGGCTGTCGATGCACTTGATATCGCTGCGGAACGCGCCGCACACCACGTGCAGCGTCTGGGTCCGCACACTGAGTTCCATCTCCACCCGGTCGCTGGGCAGGGTGTTGACCAGGTCGACCAGCGTCCCGGCCGGGGCCGTCGTCGACCCCTCGTCCTCGACCTTGGCCCCGATCCAGCAGGTGATCCCCATCTCGAGGTTCGTCGCCGACAGCCGCAACCGACCGCCGTCCGTCGCCAGCAGGATGTTGCTCAACACCGGCAGCGTGCTGCGCCGCGCCGCGGCGCGGTTGACGATGCCCAGACCGCGCGCCAGGTTTTCTTGCAGGCAGGAGACTTTCATCGCGCTGGAATCCTCCGAGGAGAACGCGAGGCGAGCGAAGTATACACGAAAGGCCGCGGCCGGGGACCCGTGGCCGCACCAGCCTGGGCCGACAGCGACTGGCCGAGCACCGACCCCCGACCACCAGCCACGCGGGATGGTCGGTGGACACGTCGCGCCCTCTGACGTATAGTTGACGCCATGTCCGACCGCGACTTGGCGCGGGAAGTCGACGAGCTGAAACAGCTCGTCGTGCGGCTGTCTCGGCTGGTCGAGGTCAGCGTCACCCTGAACTCGACCCTCGAGATCGAACCCCTGCTCCAATTCCTGATCGGATCGGCCGCCGACCTGCTCGAGAGCGAGGCGGCCTCGATCCTGCTGTTCGATGAACGGACGCAGCGCCTGTACTTCGGCGCCTCGACCGGTGCCGACCCGGAGGAGCTGCGCAAGATCCCCGTCCCCCTCGAAGGCTCGATCGCCGGCACGATCTTCCGCGACGACACTCCGCTGATCATCAACGAAGTCGCCTCCGATCCGCGCCACTACCGCCAGGTCGGCGAGCGGATCCGCTTCGAGGCTCGCACCCTGATCGGGGTGCCGATGCGCATGCGCGACCGACGCATCGGGGTGCTGGAGGCGCTCAACAAGCGCGGCGGGCCGTTCACCGAGTACGACCTGAACACGCTGTCGATCATCGCCTCGCAGGCGGCCGTCGCCATCCACAACGCCAACCTGCTGTCGGCGCTGCAGAAGACCTACGACGAACTGGGCAAGGTCGAAAAGCTCAAGAGTGATTTCATCGCCATCGCTTCGCACGAGCTGCGCACGCCGCTGGGAGTCATCCTGGGCTATGCCGCGCTGCTCAAGGAGGACGCCGACCAGGCGACCTCGGAGCACGCCGCGGCGGTGCTCAACTCGGCGCTGCGGATGCGGGCGCTGATCGAAGACATGACCAACATGAACATGCTGCGCGTCGGCTCGGCCGAGCTGGCCGCCCGGCCGCAGGCGCTGGCGCCGATCGTCGAAGCGGCGGGCGAGGAGATGCGGCCGCTCATCGAGGCCAAGGGTCAGGCGCTGACGCGGCACCTGCCGTCGGAAGAGCTGCGGGCCAACGTCGACGCGCAGAAACTGACAATGGCGCTGACCAACCTGCTGAACAACGCCATGCGATTCACGCCGAGCGGGGGGAGGATCGAACTCGGACTCGAGCGCCACGGCAATGAGGCCTGGCTGCGAGTCCGTGACAACGGAGACGGCCTGCCGCCGGATCAGCTGGAGCGGATTTTCGACCAGTTCTATCAGGTCGAGCACCACATGACTCGCCGGCACGAAGGCATGGGGCTCGGCCTGTCGATCGTGCGCGCCGTCGTCCGGGCGCACAGCGGGCGGGTGTGGGCGGAGAGCGCCGGCAAGGATCAGGGCTCGACGTTCACCATCGCCCTGCCCATCGTCGCCTGACGTCTCATTCCTTCAAGAGATAGACCGCGTCCCCCCGGCGCGTCGGCTGGCTGACCTTGACCGCCACTTCGGTCCCGGCCGCCGCCTGCTCGACGTCTTTGTGCTCGACCTGCATCGAAGAGATCGTTTCTTCGAAGTCGGTGTGCCGGCCGAGGAAGTGCAGCCGGTCGCCGCGGCGGATCGACTTGTCGAGCCGCAGCACGGCCACCATGATCTTGTCGAAAACGTGGATGACCTCGCCCGCTCGCTCCCCGGTCGCCATCGCGCCCTCCTCTCCAGCCTCCGGAATTCCATCCTCATTCTACAGCCGTCGACTTCAGGCAGGAACTCTACATAATGACAAGACGCACAGTTATGGCGAGGCCGCGGGCCGCTTCCCGGGAGCTTTCCGCATCGCGTCAGCCCCGATTCCCCTTGTCAGGCGCGCTTCTCCTTATACTTAACGCCGCCTTCCTGAGCCGCAAGACACTCGGCGAGCGCGGCGGATTGGCAAGGGGGAAAGACGCGGCCCTCCCGGCGCCCTAGGTCGGCAGGGCAAAGCTTCCAGGGACTGTCTGCCGGGACCTCTCCCGGCGCGTGGGGAAGCCGCAGAACGAACCTGACGAACCGGACGCGCCTGGTCTTCCGGGGGTCGTCTGGCATGGATCGACGCCGGCTGCCTGCCGGCGACGTGAGGATGGCGCCATGTTGCGTGAACTCGAACTCAAGGGGAAGTACGAACGATTCGGCTGGCCGGCGCAGCCTCGCCCGGACGTCAAGCCGCCCGATGGCTGGAGCCTGCCGCTGATCACCTCCGTCGGGCGGCCGCGCCACCACGCGCCCTCCCCCGACGGCACGTGGCTGGCCTTCGTCTGGGATCGCGGCGACACGTCCGATCTCTATGCCCTGCCGACTCGCGGAGGCTGGCCGATGCGGCTGACCTTCGACCGCGAGCCGCGGCCGTACTGGCTCGACGAAGGCCCGCAGTGGTCGCACGACGGTCGCTGGCTGGCCTTCACCGATCAGGACCATGTCTGGGTCGTCGAGGCGGCCGGCGGGCTGCCGGAGAAAGTCAGCAGTTTCGCTTCCGGGGCGTCGTCGCCGCGCTGGATGCCCGACAGCCACCGGCTTCTGATCTGCCTCGAGCGCGATGAGCGCCAGCGGATTCTGTTGACCGACCGCGAGGGGTCGTGGCCTCGCCCCATCAGCTCCGGTCCCGGGGACGACTACAACCCGGAGGCTTCCCCCGACGGCCGGCGCGTGGCGTTCCTGCACGGCCCGCTGGGCGACCTCGAGCGCTCGGACCTGATGCTGGCCGATCTGGAGAGCGGCGCCGTCACCGTCCTGAGCAGCACCGCTGGCTGCGGCATGGGATCCCCCCACTGGTCGCCGGACGGACGTCGCCTGGCGTTCACCAGCGAGCGGCCCGGGGTTTACGAGTTGTTCGTCATCGATCTGGAGACCGGCGCCGAGCGTCAGGTGACGCGCCTGGGCCACGACGTCGAGGACTACGCCTGGTCGCCCGACGGCTCGCGTCTGGCGGTGACGATCAATCGCCGCGGCTCGATCGACCTGGCCGTGATCGACGTCGCCAGCGGTCGAGTCGAAGACGTGCGCCGCGGGCCGGGCGTCCACCAGTGCCCGGCTTGGCTGCCCGACGGGCGGACGATCACCTTCGAGTTCGAAGACCCGCTCCACCCGGCCGACCTGTATCGGATGGACCTCGAGTCGCGGCAGGTGACGCAACTGACGTTCAACAACCCGCCGGCGCTGGCCAGGCTCGAACTGGTCATGCCCGAGGCGGTCTCGTACCCCAGCCTGGACGGGCTCGAGATCCCGGCCTTCCTGTACCGACCGCTCCACCCCAACGGCGCGGGCATCGTCTATCCCCATGGCGGGCCGACATCGCAGTATGTCCTGGAGTGGGACATCTGGGCGCAATACCTCGTCGCCAAGGGTTACACCTGGCTGGCGCCCAACTTCCGCGGCAGCTCGGGCTACGGGGTCGAGTTCGAGCGGGCCAACCGCGACGCCTGGGGCGTCAAGGACACCGAGGATTGCCTGGTGGGGGCCGACTACCTGAGCCGGTTGCCGTGGGTCGACCGCAAGCGACTCGGGATCTACGGCGCCTCCTACGGCAGCTACCTGGCGGTCTGCGCGCTGGCCTACGATCCGGAGTACCGCTTCGCCTGCGCCGTCGCCAAGTACGGCGACTGCAACATCCTGACTTCGTGGGCCCAGGGCGAGCGCGAGGCGCGCGAGGAAATGGAACGTATGATGGGGCATCCCGCCGTGCGCCGCGAGAATTACGACCGCGGGTCGCCGGTGCGACAGGTGGCCCGCATCCGCGCCCCGCTGCTCATCGTCCACGGCCTCCAGGATCCGATTGTGCATCCGCTCCAGTCGGAGGAGCTGGTCGAGGCGCTCAGGCGCGAGGGGAAGACCTTCGAGTACCGCACCTATCCCGACGAGGGCCACGGCCTGCTGCGTCACAAGAACCAGCTCGACTTCTACGGCCACATGGAACGCTTCGTCGACTGGTACCTGCTGTGAGGGCGAGACCCGAACCCGGCCGGCTGCGCCGAACGGGCTTGTCTGTCATCGCCTACGCCGACCTGACGTGGCCGGAGGTCGCCGCCCTGCCGCGCGACCTGCCGCTCGTCGTCCCGCTCGGCCTGGGCGAGTTCGATCTCGCCGCCGCGGCACGCAGGCTCAAGAGCCAGACGCTCGTCGTGCTCCCGGCCGTGCCGTACGGGTTCGCGCAGCCGGGGGCGCTCGGGGATCTGACAGTGCCCCCCGGGCTGATGCGCCGGGTGTTGCTGGGCATCCAGCGTGAGTTGCGGGCGCAGGGCTTTCGACGGATCGCGTTCCTCGACGGCCGGCGCTCGGCGCCCTCCGGCGCGCCCGGCTTGCGGGTCGTGCGGGGCACGGCGCGTCCCGCCGCGGCTTGGGACTGGCCGGCCGACCTGGCCGAGCGGGTCGTCGTCGTCAGCACCGGACATACCGAACAGCACGGTCCGCACCTGCCGCTTGAGACCGACACCCGGATCGTCGGCGCCATCGCCGACGGCGTGCGGGCGGCGGCCGCAGATCGAGTGGTGTGCCTGCCCGCCTGGCCTTACGGGGTCAGCACGCATACGCGCCAGTATCCCGGCACGCTCAACCTCGGCGGCCGAACGTTCGAGGACTTCTTCCTGGCGATCGTCGGCCGACTGACGGCGCGCGGCGCGTGCATGGTGCTGTTTTCGAACGGCCATGGGGGCAACCACTCGTTTCTGGTCAACGTCGTCAAGTGGGCCGGCGAACGCTGGCCGCAGACGTTCACCGCCACCGAGTGGCTGCACACGACCGGCGAGGCGCTCGACCGCTACCGCTCGTCGGCGCTCGGCGGCATGGGCCACGCCTGCGAGCTCGAGACGAGCATGATGCTCCACCTGCGCCCCGAGTCGGTCCACCTGGAGCGGGCGCGCCGAGAGACCGACTTCATCTCGACGCCCGAGTACTTCATGGACTGGAGCGAGGGTGGCCGGTTGATCGCCAATCCGCCGTGGACCGACGACACGACCACCGGCGCCTACGGTGACCCGACCGTGGCCACGGCCGAGAAGGGTCGGCGGTGGCTGGAGGCGGCGGTGGCGGAGAAGATCGAGTCCATCGACGAGGTGCGCGAACAGCACCGGCGACGGGCCGCCCGGCGCGCCGAACGCGGGCTCTTCGGCGGATCTTAGCCAGTTGTAGGCCAAGGCTTGGCGCGCCGAAGGCTGGCTGCGCCGCAGTACACGCCCCCGCCGGGCAGGGCAATCCCGAGACGGCGTCGCTGGCGGAGGCGGAGATGGTGACGCTCGAGGTGAACCAGCCGTTGTCCCCCGGCGTGCCCGAGAGCGAACCGGAGAGCGCCGGGTCGCCGCTGTCGAGGTTGCCGGAGGCCG
>Ga0209172_10001477_pt1 | contig 49493 bp, 50 predicted proteins | sample LarsenN4metaG_FD_184113 | JGI IMG/M metagenome (GOLD analysis project Ga0209172, IMG submission 184113) | Hot spring sediment bacterial and archeal communities from British Columbia, Canada, to study Microbial Dark Matter (Phase II) - Larsen... ... | reverse complement strand
CGGCGATCGGCGCAGCGGCCCACGGGTACCCACCGGGTGCGGCCGGCTGCCTTCAGGCCGGCTCCCGGGGGCGGAGTCGAGACCGAATTATCTTAGCGGCGATGCCGTTAAACCGAACTCCGCAGCGCTATCCATCGCCTTTCCCGGGCGGCCCGCTCCACCGCGTCAACCACGTGCTGGGCCTCGGCCCCGTCGCGGAAGGTGGGGTAATCCTTGGTCTCGCCACGGATCGCCAGCAGGAAGGCGACCCCTTGATCCAACTTGTAGCCCACGAGCGGATCGTCTATGCGGGGATTCCGGGGAGAGCCCGGGTACTTCTGGAGGTTGAAGGGAACCTCGGCCCGGGCCCACTGCTGGGTCCGGGTCATGGCCGGGCCCAGACTGATTTGCAGCTCAAAGGGACGGACCAATTCGTAGATGGCGGCACCTCCTGTGCCATGCACCTCGATGGACTGGTAGTTGGCCCGGCCGGTGCCCCCCCGGCCGGCCACGGCCCGGTTGAGGTCGAACGTGCCAATCGCCCCGTTGACAAATTCCACGGTGAACGCGTAAGCATCCTCCGCATCCACCGGAACGAGGCGGGTGCCGGACGGATCCGGCCGTTCCCGGACGTACAGGCGGCTCACGCCGCTCACGGCCGCCATGTCCCCAAGCAGGTACCGGGCAAAGTCGATCGCGTGGGAACCCATGTCCGCCAGGATCCCGGCTCCCGCCTGGCTCCGCTGATTCCGCCAGGCGATGGGTCGCCTTGGGTCCAGCATGAAGTCCGTGAAGTACGACAGCCGCCAGTGGCGGATCTCGCCGAAGTGGGCCTCGTCCACCAGCCGCTTGAGATAGCGGAGGCCCGGGACGAACCGAAAGGTAAAGGCGACCATGTGGATGATGCCGGCCCGCTCGGCCGAGATCTGAAGTTCCCTCGCCTGTGGATAGTTCAATCCCAGGGGCTTCTCGCACAGGATGTGCTTTCCCGCGGCGATGGCTGCTTTCGCCACCGAATAGGTGAGGCCGCTAGGCGGGCAGATCACCACGGCATCCACCTCGGGATCGCCCAGCAGCGCGGACCAGTCGGGGTAGACCCGAGGGATTCCCCAATGCTCCGCGAAGGCCTTGGCCTTCTCCTTCGTCCGGGACGCCACACCAATAACCTCACAGAGGTCGGCACATAACTTCAACGAGGGCATGTGCACGAACCCCGCGATGCGTCCTGCCCCGATGATCCCCACCCTGATCATTTCTCGTCCCATATCCTGTGACTCCTGGCTTTCCCTCAGATCTCCTCCTGATGGCCTGTCCGCTTCATACCACACCGCTTCCAGGATCGCAATCGCGAGGCTCGATGGCTGGGCGGCTTGGAGACGAAGGGCCTCCTGGTCATCCAGAGAAAACCCTTTGACAGGAGCATGTGAATGCGGAATGCTGAGTGCGGAATTCGGAGTGGAAGAATGCGGGGGTATCCAGTCGAATCGGAGGAGTCTCATCATGCGTAACGTGAGCCGCCGCACGTTCCTCGCCCTGCTCTGCAGCAGTCTGGTCTTCCTCGGCCTGACCGCATGGCTTCCCGCCGCCACACCGGCGGAGCGCTCGGTCCGGCTGACCATCCTTCAGATCAATGACGTGTACGAGATCACCCCGGTGGAACGCGGAAAGAAGGGCGGCCTGGCCCGCGTGGCGACCCTGCGCGACCGAATCGCGCAGGAATCACCCCACCTGGTCTTTGTCCTCCCTGGAGACTTCCTTTCGCCCTCGACCATGTCCAGCATGTTCCAGGGTGGCCAGATGGTGGCCGCGCTGAATGCCATCGGCCTGGATCTGGCGACCTTCGGGAACCACGAGTTCGATTTCGGCGCGGAAGTGACCCGGGAACGGATTCGCGAATCGCGCTTCACCTGGGTTTCTGCCAACGTCCTGGATCCTGACACCGGGTTGCCCTTCGGTGGGGCGGTGCCGTTTGTCCTGCGCGAGTACGGCGGGATCCGGGTCGCGTTCTTCGGTCTGACGACCCCGGAAACCCACACCCTGTCGAAGGGCGCCGGGAATCTGAAATTCCTGGACCCCGTCGAGGCGGCGAAAAACATGGTGGCGCGGGCCCGCCGGGCAAAGGCCGATCTGATCGTGGCCCTGACCCACCAGGACATGGCGGATGACAAGCGATTGGCGGCGGCGATCCCCGAGATTGACCTCATCCTGGGCGGGCACGAGCATGTGCCGTTGGACGCCCGGGTCGGGCACACCCTCATCCTCAAGACGGGTTCGGACGCCGTGTTCCTCGGCCGGACTGATGTGAGCGTCTCCGTGGGCCGGGAGGGCCGCCGCGTGGAGTCAAAGTGGGAGCGGATGGCGGTGACCGACGAGATTCCCGCGAAGCCCGAGGTCGCAGCTCTTGTCAAGCAATATGAGGACGTGATGGCGGCGCAACTGAATGTGCTTGTGGGCGCGACCTCGGTCCCCCTCGATACCCGCAACGAGATCGTGCGCACGCAGGAGTCGGCGGTGGGGAACCTGATCACCGACCTGATGCGCACCGCCATGCAGGCGGATGTCGCCCTGGTGAACGGCGGGGGCATCCGGGGAAACGCCGTCACACCGGCCGGCGACCTGCGCCGCGGCGACGTCCTCAAGATCCTCCCCTTTGCCAATAAGGTCGTCAAGCTCGAGGTGACGGGTGAGACCCTGCGTGCCGCCCTGGAGAGCGGCCTGAGCCAGGTGGAACGCACGGCGGGCCGCTTCCCGCAGGTCTCGGGCATCCGATATACCTTTGATCCCAAGCGTCCCGCCGGCTCCCGCCTGGTATCGGTCACCGTGGGCGGCCGGCCATTGGACCCCCAGGCGCGATACACCCTGGCGACGTTCGATTTCATCCTGGGAGGGGGCGACGGCTACACCATGCTCCAGCCGGCCACGGTCCTGGTGAAGCCCGAAAACGGCCCCATGGACTCCGACCTGATCCTCGAACGGCTCAAGGCGGGCCCCATTGGGCCGTCGCTGGACGGCCGCATCCAGCGTGTGCAGTGATGAACTGACGCCATAACCTAACCGCAGATGGAGCCCTGGTCCGCCAAAGGCGGACAGATTTCGCAGATTCGTTCGGATACCGGGGATCAAACGGCCCGGGCAAGGGTACAAATAAGTCTAACAAGTTTACTACGTCCCCTTTGCCGAGAGGGATGCCGGACATGCCATCCAGAAACATCTACGCGGGACGGATCGTCACGTTGAACCTGGAGACGGTCACGTTGCCCAACGGCGCCACGGCGGAGCTGGAGATTATCCACCATCCCGGCGCCGCGGCCGTCGTGCCCATGAAGGATGACTCGACGGTCGTTCTGATCCGGCAATACCGCCATGCCGTCGGCGGGTTCATCTACGAGATCCCGGCCGGGAAGCTCCATCCTGGTGAGGATCCACGGAACTGCGCGGCACGGGAGCTGGAGGAGGAGATCGGTTATCGTGCAGCTAATCTGGAGCATCTGCTCAGCTTCTACACCACACCGGGGTTCACCGACGAGATCATCCACATCTACCGGGCGACCGGTCTGACACGAGGCACGCAGGACCTCGGGACCGATGAGGTGCTCGAGGTGATCGAGATGCCCCTTGAAGCTGCCATTGATCGGATCGCGGACGGCACCATCCGCGACGGCAAGACGATCGTCGGCCTCCACGCCGCCTACCTCCGCGGCAGGCGAAGATGACTGAGGAGGGGGAAAGACTTTGACATTCGTCCATTAGCTGCCTAGACTGCGATCTGCCAACCATTGCCACGGCCCTCGAGGAGGCTCGAGGGCTTTCTGCGTCTTCAGGGAAGGAAAATCGGCATGTCAAAGGGGAAATCCGAGAGGAAGCCGGAGACCTTGGGGGAGCTCAAGCGGAGCCGGTGGAGCCAGGAACGCACCGCGTCCCGGTCGGTGCGGGACGAGATGCGCGAGAATCTTCTGCGCAAGTTGGAGCGCCGAGAGCCCCTTTTCCCTGGTATTATCGGCTACGAGGACACGGTGGTTCCCCAGCTCGTCAACGCCATCCTGTCCCGGCATCACATGGTCCTGCTGGGGTTGCGGGGCCAGGCCAAGAGCCGCATCCTGCGGAGCCTGGTCGGCCTGCTGGACGACGAAATCCCCATGCTCGCCGGGTGCGAGATCAACGACAGCCCCTACGCCCCCCTGTGCCGCGCCTGCCGGGACCGAGTGGCGGAGCTGGGCGATGCCGCGCCCATCGCCTGGCTGTCCCGGGACTTCCGGTTCGTGGAGAAACTGGCGACCCCCGACGTCACCATTGCCGACATGATTGGCGACGTGGACCCCATCCGGGCGGCCCGGGGCGGCCTGGACCTGTCCAACGAGTTGACCATCCACTATGGCCTGTTGCCCCGCGCCAACCGCGGCATCTTCGCCGTCAACGAATTGCCGGACCTGGCAGGAAAGATCCAGGTGGGTCTCTTCAACATCATGCAGGAGGGAGATGTCCAGATCAAAGGCTATCCGGTGCGCTTGAAGCTGGATGTGGCCCTGGTCTTTTCCGCCAATCCCGAGGATTACACGGCCCGGGGGAAGATCATCACGCCGCTCAAGGATCGAATTGGCTCGGAGATTCGCACCCACTACCCGGTAGACCTGGCCCACGGGATCGCCATCACGGCGCAGGAGGCATGGATACGCCGACATCCGGACGGCCGCCTGGTGATTCCCGCTTTCATCCAGGAAGTGGTGGAGCAGATTGCCTTCGTTGCCCGCGAGAGCAAGCACATCGACAAGCGCTCCGGCGTGAGCCAGCGGCTGCCCATCTCCTGCCTGGAGAATGTGGTGAGCAGCGCGGAACATCGGGCGGTCCTGAACCGGGAGCGGACCGTCGTCCCGCGTCCGTGCGATGTCTATGCGGCTATGCCATCCATCACGGGCAAGCTGGAGCTGGAATACGAGGGCGAGATGAAGGGGAGCGAGGTCATCGCCCGGGCGCTGATCAAGGAGGCGATCGGTCGTGTCTTCAGCGCCCGCCTGGCCGGCGCCCCGACCCAAGAGACAGTGTCCTGGTTCGATGCCGGCGGGGCCGTGAAGATCTCTGACACGACGCCAGCGGGGGAGGCGCTTTGCTTCCTGGAGAAGGTCCCGGGGTTGGTGGAGATGACCGCCCTGCTCGGCGCGCCGGAAAAGGCGGAGCCGGCGGTCGCGGTTTCCGCCTGCGAGTTCATTCTGGAGGGCCTCCACGTCCAGCAGAAGATTGACCGGAGCGAGCAGCGAGGATACGTCGGCACGCCCAAGGTAGACCGAAAGCCGCGGGAAGAGCCGCCAACCCTGCCGCCCGGGAGACGGCGGAACTACAACTAACGGAACGGAGCCTAGAGTCGAGAGTTGGGAGCCGAGACAATTCAGGAGAGACCCCGGGGGTTAGCCCCTGGGGAGCTTCAGCGGCGAAGCGCGAAACCCCTGGGTTCCGCCCAGGGGATAGGCCGAAGAGTCACGGGATGAGGATCACCAGATACAGCCAGTACACGGGACAGTGGTGGGACGGCCTGAGCCTGGAGGACCTGCTGGGGGAGCTGGCCGACTACCTCCTCCAGAGCGGGTTCCGGCACCGCGACGTCGATGAGTACTTCGACGAACTGCAGTCCGACCGCAATCTCCAGGAGCTGTACCGGGCCATCCTGGGGGCCCTGGCCACCGGCGGGCGGATCCGGTACGAGGACGTCACGGACTGGATGGCGGGCAGGGAGACCGAGGCCACGAAGCAGCTCGCCCAGCTCCTCAAGGCGCTCCTGGGGCGGATGCTTCAAGAGGGGTACATCACGGTGCCGGGAGAGGATTTCGGTCGGTTGGAACGGGACCCCCGCGGGTTCATGGGAGGGATGGGGCCGGAGAGCACCCAGGTGAGGTTCGAGCTGACCAACAAGGCCATTGACTTCCTCGGCTATCGCACCCTGCGCGACCTCCTGGCCTCGCTGGGGCGGAGCAGCGCCGGTCGTCACGAGACCCACGAGCTGTCCACCGGGGTGGAGGCCTCCGAGGCGCCCAAGCGGTACGAGTTCGGGGACACGCTGAACCTGGACATTCCCGGGACCCTCCTGCACGCCATCCGGCGCGAAGGGCTGAAGAGTCCCCTCCCGCTGGAGTACGATGACCTGCTCGTCCACCAGGCGGAGTACCAGAGCTCCTGCGCCACCGTCCTCATGCTGGACTGCAGCCATAGCATGATCCTGTACGGCGAGGACCGGTTCACCCCGGCCAAGCGCGTGGCGCTGGCGCTGACCCACCTGATCCGGACGCAGTACCCCGGCGACAGCCTCAACATTGTGCTGTTCCACGACAGTGCCGAGGAAGTGCCGGTCGGCCAGCTGGCTCGGGTCACGGTCGGCCCCTACCACACCAACACGCAGGAGGGGCTCCGCCTGGCACGCCGGATCCTGAATCGGCAGCGCAAGGACATGCGGCAGATCGTCATGATCACCGACGGCAAGCCCTCGGCGATCACCCTCCCGGATGGGCGCATTTACAAGAATCCCATGGGCCTGGACCCCTGGGTCATGAAGGAGACCCTCAAGGAGGTCGGCGACTGCCGCCGCTCGGGCATCCTCATCAATACCTTCATGCTGGCCCGGGATTCCGATCTCGTCGCCTTCGTCCAGAAGGTGACGGGGATGTGCCGGGGCAAGGCATACTTCACCACCCCCATGACCCTGGGTCGGTACCTGCTGATGGACTACATGACGAGGAAGATCCGGACGATCCACTGACGGAATCGTAAAACGCGAAACGTAAGACGTAAATTGCAGCATTACGTTTTCCGTTGTCGTGATATGAGCTGCGCGAGGCCACAGTGACCAGCGAGATCACACGACCGGAGAAATTCTTCCTGGAAAAATTCGGACTGACGGAACGGACGCTGGAGCGGACCCTGGGCGCCGCCCTGGGGAAGCGAATCGATTACGCCGACCTCTACTTCGAGTATCGCGTGAACGAGGAGATCGGCCTCGAGGAGGGGATCGTCAAGAAGGCCGCCCGGAGTATCAGCCAGGGGGCCAGCGTGCGGGCCACCGCCGAGGAGAAGACCGGGTTCGCCTACTCGGACGAGATCACGGTGGAGAACCTGCAACTCGCGGCCCAGCGGGCGTGCTACATCGCCGCCGAGTCGGGAGACCCGGCGGCCGTCGCCGTGCGGGAATCGCGCCTGCCTTCCCGGGATCTCTATCCCGTTCAGGTCCCGCCGACCGACGTCCCGATCCAGCAAAAGATCGACCTGCTCCAGGCGATTGACCGAATCGCCCGGGCCTCCGATTCCCGGATCACCAAGGTGATGGCCACCGTGGCCAGCGAGCACAAGGTGGTCCTGGTGGCCACATCCGAGGGGTGGGTCGTGGGGGATGTCCGGCCCCTGCACCGTCTGCAGGTGACCTGCATCGCGGAGGATGCCCGGGTCGCCGGCAAGCGGCAGATGGGCACGTTTGGAGGCGGCGGGCGCGCCGAGTTCGGCTTTTTCCTCGACGGCGAGCGATTCGCCCGCTTCGCCCGCGAGGCGGCGCGCCAGGCCATCGTCAACCTGGACGCGGACGAGGCGCCGGCCGGATTCATGGACGTCGTCCTGGGTCCCGGCTGGCCCGGCATTCTCCTGCACGAGGCGGTCGGGCACGGCCTGGAGGGGGACTTCAACCGCAAGGGCACGTCGGCCTTCACCGGGCGGATCGGGGAACGGGTCGCTTCGCCGCTCTGCACGGTGGTGGACGACGGCACACTGCCGGGCCGTCGCGGCTCCCTGAACGTGGATGACGAGGGAACCTCCACCCGGCGCAACGTCCTCATCGAGAACGGCATCCTCAGGGGCTACTTGCAGGACCGTTTGAACGCGCGGCTGATGGGCATGGCGCCGACCGGAAACGGACGCCGGGAAAGCTACGCCCACCACCCCATGCCGCGGATGACCAACACCTTCATGCTGGCGGGCACAACACCGCCCGAGGAGATCATCCGCGCGGTGAAGCGGGGGCTGTACGCCGTGGCCTTCGGTGGCGGCCAGGTGGACATCACCAACGGGAAGTTCGTCTTCTCGGCCAGCGAGGCGTACCTGATCGAGGACGGGAAGATCGGTCGCCCGGTCAAGGGGGCGACGCTGATCGGCAACGGTCCCGACGCCCTCACCCGGGTGACCATGGTGGGAAACGACCTCGAACTGGACGAAGGCATCGGGACCTGCGGCAAGGACGGCCAGTCGGTCCCCGTGGGCGTCGGCCTGCCCACGATCCTGATCAAGGGCCTGACTGTCGGCGGCACTCAGGGTTGAACCGCCAAGACGCCAAGGACGCCAAGACCGGACAAAGAACTTAACCGCAGATTTCAGAGATTTCACAGCTTGCACAGACCCCCCCTCCCACCCCCTCCCCCTCGGAGGGGGGAGGGCTCGGGTGGGGGTGCAATCTGCGGATGAGTGAGAGGTTTGAATCCAGCTATGGATTATCGGGGACTCGCGCACGATCTGTTGAAGCAGGCAGCCACCAAGGGCGCCAGCGGGGCCGAGGTCATCATCGTCGAGGACGAGGCCTTCTCCGTCCAGGTCCGGATGCGGGCGGTGGATACGCTGAAGAGCGCCCGGGAGAAGCGGCTGGGCCTGCGGCTCTGCTTCGGCCAGCGCTCGGCCACCACGGCGACATCCGACCTCTCCCGGGACTCCCTGCGCCGACTCCTCGACGACACGGTGGCCATGGCCCGAGCTGCGGCCGAGGATCCCTTCAGCGGCCTGCCGGAGCCGGAGGCCTTCACCGCCGACCTGCCCGATCTGGATCTTTGGGATCCGGAGCCGGCCGCCCTTCCCGTCGAAGACCGGATCGCCCTGGCCACGGCGGCGGAGTCGGCCGCCCTCGACTATGATCCGCGGATCACGAATTCCGAGGGCGCGGAGTACAGCCACCAGGACGCCCGGGTCGTGTTCGCCAACAGCCATGGGTTTACGGGGGAGTACCGGGGATCCTCGGTGGTCCTCTCCGTCGCGCCCGTGGCGGCCGACAACGGCGGGATGCAGCGGGACGGGTGGTACTCGTTCCAGCGCCGGCTGCGGAGCCTCGAATCCCCCGAGGCCGTCGGCCGGACGGCGGCGCAGCGGGCCCTTCGCCGTCTGGGCGCCCGGAAGGTGACCACGCAACACGTCCCCGTCATCTTCGATCCCGAGATGGCCGCCAGCCTCCTGCGCACGCTCTGCAATGCCGCCTCCGGCTCCACGATCTACCGGAATGCCTCGTTCCTGACGGGGAGGTTGGGGCAACAGGTGGCCAGCACCAACTTTAGCGTTGTGGACGACGGCCGGATGGTTGGCCACCTCGGCTCCCGACCCTTCGACGGCGAGGGGCTGCCCACGCGGCGGACGGTGGTGATCCAGGACGGGGTCCTCACGAGCTATCTCTTGGACACCTACACGGGGCGGAAGCTCGGCCTGGCCTCCACCGGGAACGCCTCGCGCTCCCTGGGCCAGCCTCCCACGGTCTCCCCCACGAACTCGCACATCGTCCCCGGGCCGCACACGCCGGAGGAGATCATCCGGTCGGTGGACCGCGGCCTGTACCTGACGGAGATGATCGGTTTCGGCGTGAATCTGGTCACCGGGGATTACTCGCGGGGCGCGGCGGGAATCTGGATCGAGAAGGGGGAGCTGACCTATCCGGTGGAAGAGATCACCATTGCCGGCAACCTGAAGGATATGCTCCGGCAGGTTGAGATGATCGGGAACGACCTGGTATGGCGCGGCTCCGTCGCCGCCCCCACCCTCAAGATCGCGCGCATGACCGTCGCCGGCAACTGACAACTTGCCGGCAGGCTCAGCACAACAGGCTTGCCTGCTTTCCAGCTTACCAGCCTGCAAGCCGAGGGTATCGAGATGATTGTCGTGTCGAACCGAATCCAGGTGGCGAAGGGTCACGAAGAGGCCTTTGAGAAGCGGTTTGAGGGACGGGCGAGGCTGGTGGAAAATCATCCCGGTTTCATCCGCCTCGAAATCCTCCGTCCAAGGACCGTGCAGATGCACGGGAAGCCGCTGGGTGGATCCGACTACTACGTAGTCCTGACGTACTGGGAGAACGAACAAGCCTTCATTGCCTGGACCGAGAGCGACGACTTTCGCACGGCCCACGCCAGCCGCCCGCCCAAGGAGATGTTTTCCGGCCCCAACGTCTTCGAGATGCACGAGATCATCCAGGCCGTCTCCCGCACTTCCTCGAACTAACCCCAGATTTCGCAGATGGCGCCGATTTCACCCCCACCCGAACCCTCCCCTCTCTGCGGCGGAGGGGTGGGAGGGGGGTCGGCGAACTCTTGGGAATTCCGTGGGTCTATGGTGGTCCAGCCGAACGGGGTTGCGTGCGAGACGGGAGGCCTTGCGCTTGCTGGTGGGCTGTCATAGATTATGAGTGTGGTCGAGGAAGTCCGCCGGTGACCGCCTGGCGGCGAGGAGGCGCACCATGACCATGCCGCTGCCACGGCTGACGCCGGAGGCGCTCCGGGATGCCGTGATCGAGATGTGCGAGCTGGCCGGCCAGATGCTGCAGCTCACGCGGGGCGCCTTCGTCCAGCCCTCGCCCCAGGCCCTGGAGCAGGTTGCCGCCCTGGGTCGGGATCTCCACCTGCGGGAGAAACGGCTGACCGACCATGTCGCCATGCAACTCCGCGAATATCCGTGGTCGCTCGGGACAGCCGAACACCTGGCATTTCTCCCGGGCGCGCTGGAGCGCGTCGGCGACTGCGTGGAGGCCCTGGCGCGATGCGTCCAGAGCATCCACCGGGACGGAATTCCCTTCAGCGAGCGGGCCTTCTCGGAGGTCATGACCCTCTTCAGCCGGGCCGCCGATCTCGTGGCGGGGGTGGCGGCTGCCATCCGGACCGGCGATCGAGCGCACCTCACGCGGGTCCGGGAAGACGGCGAACGATTCCAGGCTCTCAGCGACGAGGCCGCCCTCGGCCACCAGGAGCGACTGATCCGGGGGGAGTGCGTCGCCCGCGCGTCCTCGCTCTTCCTCGCTATGCTCGACTACTTCCGGGAGATCGAGCGGTACACCCGCCGCATGACCGCCGATCTCGCCAAGGCCCTGGCCACGGCATAGCCTTCCCTGTTCTCCATCCGCTCCCAGTGTAAGCGCCGACCTTCTTATTCCTCTGCAGATCGAGCCCCGGTCCGCCGAAGGCGGACAGATTCCACGCTCTGATGAGCCATGTCCGCCTGGGCCCGCCGCAGACCCACCATGCTCACCGGTCCCATCAGGACACCCAGGGCCAGGATGCCGAAGGCCGGTCCCCACTGCCAGGGAGAGACGGACTGCAGCCAGTCCAGGAGAAAGCCGACGGCTGCAGGCGCCACCGCGGCCGCCAGGAACCCGACGCAGGATTGCACCGCCAGCGTGGCCCCCAGCGCCGACGGCTCCGCCAATTCGGTGACGCCGGTAGAGAGAGCGCCGGATTCCGAGGTCACGAAGATCCCGTACACCGCCGCCACGGTGAGGATGGCCCAGAGCGGGGCGGTGAATAACCACCCGAGGGTGAGCGAGCAGGCCGCACTCACCCCCTGCGACAGCACGACGATCCGGATGCGTCCCCAGCGATCCGAGGCCCAGCCGCCGACGATGTTCGACGCCGCGCCGACTAGCAGGATCCCCGAAGCCAGCGTGGCGGCCAGGCTGCTCGCCTCGACGACCCCGGCGCCGCGGCGGACCAGGACACCGGCCAGGAACGGCGGGAGCCAGGCGCGCATCCCGAACAGCTCCCAGTTATGAGCCGAATAGGCCGCGATCATCCAGAGCGCCGGGCGATTCTTGAAGACGCGGGCGTCCAGCAGGCGAGGGCCCCGGCCGGAGCGGACCTGGGCCGGCGGAGGAGCCGGGGACAGGATGGCGGCGGCCAAGGGGGCCGCCAGGAGCGGCCCCGCGGCCGTGACCCCCATGGCGATTCGCCAGCCAGCCATGCGGGCCAGGTGTCCCGTGAGCGCCAGGGAGATCGCCGCACCCAGGCCAAAGGCGCTGGCGTAAGAGGCGATGGCCAGGCCCCGCCGCTCCGTCGCGAAGCGCTCGGCCACCAGCCGCATGCCGGGAACGTACGTCCCGGCCAGACCGATGCCTCCTAGGGCGCGGAGAACCGCCGCGGAACCAAACCCATCCGCAAAAAAGGGGAAGGCCACTCCCGCCACCCCGGCCCACACCGCCGAGCCCAAATAGATGGTCCGCGTGTCCATGCGGTCGGTCAGGCTCGCCAGGACCAGGACGGCCACGAGGTAGCAGCCCTGGTACGCCGAGAAGATGAGGCCCGCCTGGCCATGCGACATGCCCCACTCCGCCTGCAGGATCGGCAGGATCGCCGTGTAGTTCATGAAGACCAGCATGCTGGCCATCTCGCACCCGCAGATGGCTACCAGCCAGCCCGCATCCGTGCGCCGCATCACGCCGTCACCACTTCCCAATTCAGCCCAAACATCTCACCGCAGAGCTCGCAAAGATCGCAAAGGCCCACCAGGATTCAACCACCCGCCCTCAGCGCTAGGGCCAAAATGTTCCGGGCTGTGCCACGTTTTTTCTGTCGCCGTCCATTTGAATGTGGGGGATTTCTTTGCGGGCTTTGCGTCCTTTGCGGTTCAAGAGCAATTTCTGCGTTCAGCCCCGTGCCTCGCGACTGAACCGCTGCGCTGTGAGCGAAATCGGCTGACTGCTCTTGTACACTACCGGTGACGCCGGGGCAACTTCTCCGTTTCCCTTTGGCAGAGAGTGCGGAGGAGCCGACAGTCTGCCCGCGGAGACCTCTGAAACACTCAGGACCACAGGCACCCCGTGTCAGCACTCCGCCATGGAGAGAGCCACGGACACAGGCTGGCTTCGGTCTCAGTGGCGGGTGTGATCGAGGGTCGCTTCGACCCAGCGGATGAAGTCCTGAAGGGTCAGGAAGGTTGGTGCGGGGGACATGGCCTGCAGGACCCGGGCAGTTGTGGTCGGAAGCCAGGCCGCCCCGAGCGGGATGACGCCGGCCTCTCTGGCGGCCTCCATGTCTGACGGCGCATCCCCGACGTAGGCGACCTGGTGGGGCGCGGTCCCCCATCGGGCCAGGACCCGCCGGATGGCCGCGGGCTTCACGCTCCCCTCGGGCGAGCCAGGTTCCATCACCTCAAAGGAGTCCGCCAGGTCGAGATGCTTCAGGGGCAGGTCGGCGCTGTGGGGGCCCTTCCCTGTGACGATCGCCAGCTTCATTCCCAGCGTTCTCAGCCGGAGGAGGGCCTCCTTCATCCCAGGGATGGGCCGGGCGTGTTCCGGGAGGGATTCTCGATACGCGGCGAGGTAGGCTCGGAGACAGGCTTCCCACCCGTCCGGCACCCGCCGCGGGATGATCCCCTCTGCACTGGGGCCAAAGAGCCCCGCGATCTCGTCGTTCGGGTACTCCCTCGCAGAAAAGTCCTTCATGGCCCGCCGGAATGGGACGAAGCAGGCGGGGAGCGTGTCCCCCAGCGTCCCATCCAGATCGAAGATGATTCCTTGGAGTCTCATGGCGCGGCTGGGTGGAGGAGCGTGACGGACTCCGTCGCCGACTCCTCAACGCCCACGACGCTGCTTTCCTGGAGAGAGCGGATTCGAGGCAGGGACTATACCGGATGGACGGCCTGGATGTAATGGGCGTGGTACGTCACCTGGGTTCCCGGTGCATCTTCCGGCGCAAAGGTGACCACCATCCCGTCCAGCGCATCCAGGGTGCCCACGATGCGGCCGGTCCGGGAAGGCGCCCCCGCCGCCTGCGGCGCCAGGTCCAGCTTTACCCGCTTCCCGACGGCTTGCTGGATCTCTTGGTTCGTCATGCCAGATCTCCTTCCCCACCCCCTCACACCGGGGGGAAGAACAGGTCGCCGACAGCGCTCCCCCGCATTTTCTCGACGCACGCCCGGACGGCCTCCTCCACCGTCTCGGCGTTCACGTACAGGTGGGGCCGGGGCACCCGTGTCGGATGATCCGGCCGGGCCTGGCAGCGCGCGCCCGGGTCCGTCACGGGGCCCAGATCCTCCTCGACGACGATGTCGGTGGTTCCCAGGGCGCACCCCCGCCCGCCGGTAAAGCGAAAGCGGTGCACGCGGACCAATCGCTCACCCTGCCGGAGAAAGGTTACGTTCATGGGCCTCCTCGGTCCCCACCGACCCGAAGCCGGCAGCCAGCTTGCGGAGAGGTGCGCCCTTACTTCTCGACCGGCACGCCCACCATGGAACCCCATTCGGTCCAGGACCCGTCGTAGTTCCGGACCTTGGGGTAACCCAGGAGTTCGGTGAGGACAAACCAGGTGTGCGCCGACCGCTCGCCGATGCGGCAGTAGGCAATGATCTCCTTATTGGGCGTGATGCCCTTGCCCTGGTACAGCGCTTTGAGGTCGTCCGCCGACTTGAACGTCCCGTCGGGTCGCACCGCCTCACCCCACGGGATATTGACCGCACCCGGGATGTGCCCGCCCCGCTGGGCGCCCTCCTGCGGCAAGTTCTCTGGCGCCAGCAACTCTCCGCTGAACTCCCGGGGCGACCGGACGTCCACCAACCCTTTGCCGGCCTTGCCTATGCTTTTCAGGACCGTCTCCCGGAGGGCACGGATGCTCCCGTCGGGATCCTGGGCCCTGTACCGGGCCTTCGGGTAGGTGGTGGTCTCCTTGGTCATGGGACGCCCCTCGTCCATCCATTTCTTCCGCCCCCCGTTCATGATCCGGACGTCCCGGTGCCCGTACAGCTTGAAGAGCCAGTAGGCGTAGGCGGCGAACCAGTTGTTGTTGTCACCGTACAGGATGATGGTGGTCTTGGGGCTGACCCCGGCATTCCCCAGCAGGCGCTCGATCGTGGGCTTGCTGGCAATGTCCCGGTGGGGACGCTCCTCCAGATCGTGGAACCAGTTCAGAGCTACCGCCCCCGGGATGTGCCCCTGATCGAACGCCGACTGGTCCACCGAAACCTCGATCACCCGAACCTTCGGATCCTTCAGGTGATCGGCAACCCATTGGGTCTCTACCAAGACGTCTGGCCGTGCATATCCCGCCATGGTTGTGCCCCCTTTCTGGCCGGAAAATCAGGTAGCGAAGCGCAGGAATCGAACAGGGTTAGTCTAGTATCACCCGCAACGCAGCGATGTCAAGCCAGCAAAGCTTGCCCATGCAGAAGCGGAATGCGAAGGCAGTGGATCTCCCCTCCAGATTGTTCCTGAGGGCACAAAGGGCGGGCACGATCCTTGATGTCCGTCGGGAATCGGGAGGCATGAGAGGCCGTGGCAACGGGGAGGGCCGGGGTGGGGGTCGCTGAGTCAGGGTGATTGGGCAGGGTTTTCATCCGTCGTGGCGGGACTCGTTTCATGAGCACTGCTCTGAAATACGGAGAGTATGACCCTTGGGGTCTTGGTGGTGAAAGTTCTTCCACTCAGCGGACGTAGGTGGGGATCGCGAGTGGCGCCGGCTCGGAGACGACCCGCCCGTCCAGGAAGTGCAACCAGGATCGGAATTCGCCGTCCACGACCTCGAACCGCCGGAAGCCCGGGCTGTCCAGGGTGATGACCGCCTCCTGGCTGACCGGCGAGAACTGGAAGGCCAACGCGGGCACGCTGAGGAAGAGGACCTTCCCATAGCGCCAGCGCCGCACCTGGTGGACGTGGCCGTAGCCGACGACTCGGACCTGCGGGTACCGCGCCAAGATGGCCAGAAACGCCTCCTGGTTCTGGAGGCCCAAGGCATCCAGCCAGCGGATGTAGATCGGCAGCGGCTGGTGGTGCAGGAAGATCCAGGTCGGCCGCCCCAGGTGGCCCGCCAGCTCCTGCTGCAGCCAGGTCAACTGGCCGGCGGATAGCTCCCCTTCCACCTTGCCGGGCAGGACGGAGTCCAGCAGGAGGAAACGCACCCCCGCCACCTCGAAGGCCTCGCAGACCGGCTCGGCCGACGGCGCCGCGTCCGGGCGGAACACCTGGCGGAAGGCCGCCCGATCGTCGTGATTTCCCATCATCAAGTGCATGGGTGCCTCGACCGCTTGCAGCAGCGTCTGGAGGCGGCGGTAGGATTCCTCGGATTCGTCGCTGATCAGGTCCCCGCTGGCGATGATGAAATCCGGCTGCAGGGCGTTCACCAGGGGTATCGCCTGACGCAGGATGGCGCCCGTGTCCGCCCCGTGCTGTCGCCGGCCCTCCTCCCCCAGGATGTGGAGGTCGGAGATGTGCAGGAACGAGAAGCGGCGTCCAACCATGGGATCGTCTCCGCCCAGGTCACACCGGGATGAAGGTCAGCGCGGGAACGGCCGGCAGCTCGCCGGCGTCTGCCAGCATCTGGAGGAACGTGCGGAGGCCTTCCAGGTGTCGCGGGCTCAGATCGAAGCAGAGCCGATCCTGCAGGTAGCGCCGGCAGGCCTCCGGCGTCAGTCCAGTCCGCTCACAGGCGAGGGCGACCATTGCCTCCGGGTGGGCGCGGGCGTGGGCCTTGGCCGACAGCAGCGCCCTGTGGATCGTTCGGACGGCTTCCGGGGCCGCGGCCCATACCGCACCTCGCACCGCCCACACCGCGAAGACGAAGGGGAGGCCCGTGAGGGCATGCCAGGCCTTGCCCAGGTCAAGCGGGACCTTGGATCGGCGGCCCAGGCGCAGCGCCACGTCGCCGATCAGCAGGCGCGCCGAGGCACCGGCGGCCTCGGCATCGGTGACGTACCGGGGCCGCACGCGATAGGCCTTTTCCAGGAGGAGCTTGACCAGATACACGGAGGTGAGGGAATGGGGGCTGAGGGCGACGGCCAGGCCGTCCAGTTCCTCCACCGGACGATCGCTGGCCAGCAGCACGCTCTCCACGGCCCCGTCGCAGGCGATGGCCAGGTCGGGCAGGAGGCGGTAGGCCCCCGGACGGAGGGCCGCCTCCATCACCGAGATGACCGAGACGTCCAGGTCGCCGGCGCGCAACCGCTCGTTCAGCTCGGCCGGCGTCCCGTCGTGGATCTCGCAGTCGGCCGCCACGATCCCGTGCTCCAGCGCGTAGTACACAGGCTCGCAGTTGATGTAGCGGACACGACCCACCCTCAGCCGCATACCGCCCCCTGGAGCCGGCGGTGGCGGATCTCCCCCTCCACCAGGCTGACCAGGACATCCTCGCCCTGCGTCCCGAGAATCAGTGCTCCGATCGGGTCGGTTGCCGTGATCCCCCGGCCGGATACGGCGGTGAGATCGGCCTGCTTGCCGACCTCGAGGCTCCCGACCCGATCCGACAGGCCCAGGGCCCGGGCGCCGCCCAGCGTCGCCATCGCCAGGACGTCCGCCGGCGTCACCTGTCCCCGATGCGCCGCCAGACACGCCCGCATCTCATCCCAGAGGTCCAGGGTCGGGACGCTGGCGAGCGAATCCGTCCCCAGGCCGACCGCAATCCCGTGGCGCAGGAAGTCCGCCACCGGTGCCGTGCCCCCGGAGAGCCGCGCATTGCTGCGCGGGCAATGCGCCACGCGGAGGCCGCGATCCGCCATCCGGCGGCAATCCCCCTCATCCACGTGCACGGCGTGGATCACAAGCGGCCGCCACGTCAGGGCGCCCAGGGCGTCGAGATACTCGATGGGGCTCCTGGCCGGCCGCCGCGGCGGGGCCGCGGTGCACCCGACCGCAGGATACAACCGGCGCGGGATGGCTCCCCCGCCGGTGGCCAGGAACTCTCCCTCCTCGCGGGACTCGGCCGCGTGGATGCAGCAGGGAATGCCGGAGGCACCCACGAGCGCGTTGCAGCCCTCCAAGAGGGCCTCCGACAGGCTGTAGGGGCTGTGGGGCGACAAGCCGATGGTGAGCAGGCTCCCCAGGGCCGTTTGCCGCATGCGATCCATGTCCCCCCGGGCCGCATCGCATCGCCCCGCGGCCTCCGCCGGCGAGAGGCCCAGGATCTCCCGATACACCACGCCCCGAAGGCCGGCGCGCAGAAGCGGCCCCAGGCTCTGGCCGTAGGTAGTCACCTCACCCACACAGGTCGTGCCGGATTCGAGGAGCGCTCGGGTCCCCGCCTGGGCGCAGGCCGCCTGGACCTCGGCCGAGAGTTGCCGGCCCCTTTCGATCACCCCCACCAGCCACTCCACGAACGTGCCGTCTGCGGCGGCCGGGGAGCCGGCAGGCAATTCCAGATGAGTGTGGCAGTTCACCAGGCCGGGGAGCAGCGCGGCGTCTTCCAGGTCCCAGCGGTCGACGTCCGGGTAGTCGGCGACGAGCTGGGTCCGGGGGCCAACCGCCACGATCTCCCCCGCCCGGATCGCCACGGCGCCGTCGGGAATCGGCGGAGCCGTCACGGGGAACACCCAGCGGGCGGTCAGCAGACGCATCGGCGAATTATTCATGGCGCCTGCGGTCGAGCTTTGTCCCCTGTCCCTGTCGCTGTCGGATATCGTCTTTTTCTTGGGTGGCCAGGCGGACGGCCGCCTCCAGCTCTTCCCGCGTGTTGACATTGATAAAGGAGCGGAGGGTCGGATCGAGCCGACGCAGCTCTGCCTCCCCCACCGTCCGGACCCGGACCAGCGGGAACAGCCGATCGATCTTGAGGCGATCCGCGCGGATCATCGCCTCCATGTGCGGCAGGCAATGCTTGCCGTACACGGCGTGGAGCGGCTGGTACCCGTCGGCGGTCCGCGGCACCACCACATCATACCCCGGGGCCTGGTCCCGAAGATGGGCGATCACCGCGGGGCTAGCCAGGGGCATGTCGCAAGCGATGCAGAACGTCTGCGGGAAGGCGCCGTGAGCCACGGCCGTGTAGATGCCGCCCAGCGATCCCTTCCCGGGGATGCGGTCGGCGATGACGGCGACGCCGAGGCCCGCATACGCCTCGCGGTCGCTGGCGATGATCAACGTCTCGGGGAACAGGGGACGGATCTTCGCGAGCAGCCCATCGATGATCCGCACCCCGCCGAACTCCAGGAAGGCCTTGTTCGTCCCCATCCGGGTGGAGCGTCCCCCCGCCAAGATGGCACCGGTCATGGCGGGCTCCCGTGGATCCGGAGCTCGATGGGCGGACCGCCGCTCAGATCCCGCGGCTCTCCCACCAGGCTCCGGACCACGCGGGCGAGGATCTCCTGGGCGTCCTTCTCCAGGGGAAGCCAGCGTCCGTCCACCAGCACGTCCACACGGGATCGGACGGCACCTGCCAGGAACTCCCGCTCGATGAAATCCGCCAGGGGCCCGACCGCCTCCAGGTCGAAGCGCGGAATGGCGACGGGGAACTCGCGATCGGAGACCACCGCCACCAGGTGATCCTCCGGCCCGCAGAGCAGCGGCAAGTTCTGCGCCGCCCGGTTCACCTCGACCTTCGGCATGGGGCCGGACTTAAACCCTTCCGTGAGGATGAGGTCCACGTCGAAGAGGCCCTGATGGGCGATCCGCTGGAGGGGCCACTCGGCCGGCGTCTCTCCCACGATGAACAGGGTGTCCCGGGAGGCGAGCGCCACCACCCGCGCCCCCGCCTGCCGGTGCCGCCAGGAATCCTTCCCGGGGACGTCCACCTCGACGGGGCCGTGGAAGTGATGCTTGATCGTCCCGATCCGCCGGCCGCGCGCCGTGAGCTCCCGGATGAGCTTCTCGAGCAGCGTGGTCTTCCCGCTGTTGGATCGGCCGACGATGGAGATAATGGGGATCACAGCACTCATTCCTGGGCGAGGAGCTCGACGGTAATGTGCGGGTCGGGTTCCGACCCGGCCGGAGACGGTCCCAGCAGCCCCAGGGCCGGCCAGCCCTGGCCGCGCCGGTAAAACTCGAGTCCCGCCGCCCCCTGCTGCACCACGCCGGCGACCAGCACCGTCTCCTCGGCGGCGGGCGGGAGCGGCTCAACCAGGCGCGCCGTGAGGGCGGGGATCGGTGAGGTCCACCCGTGCAGCGCCCGGAGGAGCGGGCGGCCCAGGGCGGCGAACCCAAGATAGGCCGCCCCCGGGCTCCCCGGGAGGCACACCACGGCCGCGTTCCGGAGGGTGGCCGCGGCGCAGGAGGCGCCGGGCCGAATGGCCACCCCGTCGAAGAGGAAGACGGCTCCAATCCGTGCCAGTGCGGCCTTGGTGAGATCCTTCGACCCGTGGAGCGTCCCCCCCACCGTGATGAGGAGATCCGAGGTCACGGCCTCCGCCAGGGCCTCCCGGAGCTGGACGGGATCGTCCGGAAGCACCACCCCCCGCTCCGGCTGCCCGCCGCTCGCACGGACCAAGGCCTCCAGCATCGGCAAGTTGCTGGCGACGCGCTGGGCGAGGCGGGGGACCTGGCCCGGCGGGACCAATTCATCCCCGGTGGCGATCACGCGGACGCGGGCCTGTCGCGAAACGGGCACCTGGGTGATCCCCTGCGCGGCCAGCCGTTCCAGGGTCCGGGGCTGGACCAGCGTGCCGGGCGGAATCAGGACGTCGCCGGCCAGCGCTTCCTCTCCCGCCTTCCGGATGCCGTTGCCCGGGAGCGGGGGGGACGTCACGTGCACCACGTCACCGGTGCGCCGGGTCGCTTCCAGCGGGACGACGGCCTCCGTCCCCGGCGGAACGGGTGCGCCGGTCGTGACCGCCATGCAGTGTCCAGGCAGGAGGGGAGGCGGTGCGGTCAGTCCGGCGGTGACCGTTCCGGCCAGCCGCAGACCCCTCTCCTCGCTTCCCACGATGTCGTCCACGCGGACCGCGTACCCGTCCAGGGTCGCGTGATCCTCGGGGGGAAGGGAGAGCCGGGCCACGATCGTTCCCTGCACGATCCGGCCCGACGCCTCGGGGAGAGGCACCTCCTCGGGGGGAAGGGAACGGACGATGGACAGCAGCGCTCGCCGCGCATCCGCCAGGCTCAGGCGCACGGTGAAGGGCCTACTCCTCTCCCTCCTCGCGCTCGGCCGCGTCCATCTCGCCCAGCTCGTCCAGGCTTTCCTCTTCGAACTCGTTGATGACCAGGTCCTCGGCGGGGGCACCAGCCACCGGGGTCTCCACCGGCGCCTCTTCCTCCTCGACGGCCTCCTCCCCCTCGACGATGGCCTCCTCGGGGATGACCTCCTCGGCGCTCAGGCTCCGGAACCAGGTCGGCTTGCCCTCGGCCTCGACCAGCTCGCGAGCCGTCTCACCGGCGACCGCTTCCATCTCGAAGCCCAGCTTCCCGCTGGAGATCTCCTCCAAGGCCTGGTAGGTGGGCTTCACGCTGCGCGGCTGCACCAAGGGGGCCGCCCCACGGTTCAACTGCTTGGCTCGCTTGGCGGCCACGATAACCAGCCGGTACTTGCTGTCCACGTGTTCCATCAAATCCTCGATCGGCACATTCGACATCCGCGTTGCTCCTCTCTGCCTGTCCCCTCCCCGCCCTTGGCGGGGCTCGGGATCAGGCCTGCAGGTCTCCCAGCTCCACCCGGAAACTCCGCCGGCGCTCGGCCAGGATGATGGCCTTCAGCGCCTCCGCGGCCCGGGCAAAGTCGTCGTTGATGATCACGTACTGATAGTCGGGGTACCGCTTGATCTCCTCCCGTGCCCGCTGCAGCCGGCGCTGGATGTCGGCTTCGGCCTCACTGCGCCGACGCCGCAGCCGTTCTTCCAGGACGGTCCAGGACGGCGGGACGACGAACACGAAGATCCCGTCCGCATACTTGCGCCGCAGAATGTCCGCCCCCTGGGTGTCGATGTCCAGGATCACGTCCAGCCCGGCGGCGAAGTGCTGCTGGAGCAGCGCCTGGGAGGTGCCGTACAGGTGGCCGTGGACCACCGCCCACTCCGCGAATGCGCCCCGGTCCGCCATGGCGCGGAAGGTGGGCTCATTCACGAAGTGGTAGTCGCGCCCGTCCTGCTCGTCGGGCCGCGGCGGTCGCGTGGTGAAGGAGACCGAGTGCGCTATCCCGGGCACCGCGGTGACCACCCACTCGCAGAGGGACGTCTTCCCCGCCCCGGATGGCGCCGAGACCACCACCAGCAATCGGTGTGCGCTCACCCGCTGCGCCTCGATCCGCGCTCGGACACCCCGGATGTTTCGTCCGCGCCGCTCAACCGCTGGGCCAGGGTGCTGGACTGGATGGCCGAGAGGATGACATGGCCGCTATCGGTCACGATCAGCGTCTGGGTGCGCCGGCCGCATGTCGCGTCCACCAGCCGCCCCGCCTCCCGTGCGTCGTCGCGCAGGCGCTTCATCGGCTCCGAGAAGACCGCCTTGGAATCCTTGGACGACCGGGCGCTCAGGATCGCCACGATGCGCGGCTTGAGGACCACATTGCCGAAGCCGATGCTCAAGACCTCGCTGCCGGCCGCCGCCATGGCCTGCCTCTCCCGGGGGTCCGGTCCCCTCGCCGCCCCGCGCCCGGCGGATTACTCGAGATTCTGCACCTGCTCCCGCAGCCGTTCGATGGAGGTCTTCAATCCGACCACCTCGTGGGCCAGCGCGGCGTCGGCCGACTTCGCCCCGATGGTGTTGGCCTCGCGGTGCATCTCCTGGAGCAGGAAGTCGAGCCGGCGCCCCTGTGGTCCGGCTTGCTTCAGGGTCGTTCGGAACTGGGCGAGATGGCTGCGGAGTCGATCGCACTCCTCCGCCACGTCGCCACGCTCGGCCAGCAAGGCCACCTCCTGCTCCAATCGGCCGGGATCCAGGAATCGACCCTCCAAGAGATCCGCCACCCGCTCCCGCAACCGGTCCCGCTGCGCCCGCGTGAGGTCCGGCGCCCGCTGCACGATGCCCGTCAGGGTCGCCTCGACTTCCTCCAGGTGCTTCTCCAGGGCCGCCACCAGGGCCGCCCCCTCGCGGAGGCGCATCTCCGCCAGGGCATCCAGGGCGCCCGCGAGCGCCGGCCGGACCGCCTCCCAGCTTTCCTCCAGCGATTCGGCAGATTCCTCCACCGCCATGAGATCCCGCTGGCCCGTCAGCATCTCCAGCGTCACCTCGCCGGGAAGCCCCAGCGTCTGCTGGAGCGTCCGCAGGGCGTCCACGTACTGCATGGCCAGCGGCACATCCACCTTCAAGGTCCGGCCCCGGCCGCCGAGATCCTTATCCAGGACCACGGCCTCGAAGTGCCCCCGGGCGAACCGCTGCTGAATCGCCTGCTGGATGCGTGATTCCAGCCCGCCGAGGCGCTTGGGCAGCCGGCAGCGAACTTCCAGGAACCGGTGGTTGACGGACTGGACCTCCACCGTGAAGGCCCGTCCGCCGCCGGCGGACTCGCCCCGGCCGAACCCGGTCATGCTCTGCCGACCGCTCGGCGCTTGGGTGCTCGTGGAACCCTCCAACTCCTTGGAAAAATTGAGGTTCTTACCTTACCCGCTTCGCCGCCGAAAGTCAAATGCCTTGACAATCCCTGCCTGGTCTCCTAAGGTTCAGCCCGGTATTTTCCCATGGCAGGAGGGTGATGCGCGTGCCGATCTACGAGTATGAGTGCGAAAAGTGCCGCCACCGCTTCGAGGTGCTGCAGAAGTTCAACGAGCGCCCGCTCAAGAAGTGCGCCAAGTGCGGGGGCCGCGTCCACAAGCTCCTGTCCCCGCCAGGCCTGGTCTTCAAGGGCGCGGGATGGTACGCGACCGACTACGCCAGCGCCGAGCGCAAAAAGGCCATCAAGGGCGAGAAGGACGGCGGCGCCGGCAATGGCGACAAGAAGACCGACACCGCAGAGTCGAAGCCAAAGAGTCCCAGCAAGAAAGAGGACTGATTCACCGTTTCAGGATCGCCCACCGACCGATCAAGCCCACGGCCGCACCCGCGCTGTCCCACCCCACATCCACGAGTGTTCCCGTCCGGCTCGCCACGAAGCTTTGATGGGCTTCGTCCACCGCGGCAAATCCGGCCGCCAGGAGAAACGCCACCAGGGCCGCGCCGGTCTGCCCCCCCGACCCGCGCCAGCGGAGGGCGCGGTACCACAGGAGGGCGAGGATGCCGAACTCGATCACGTGCATCGCCTTGCGGGCCGCGGCGTGGAGCAGCTCGAGCCTCGCGGGAGAGGCGCCCGGAAACAGCCAGCGCAGGGTCGGGATCAGGAACTCGCCGGTCGCCTCGGACGAAAAGGTATCGGTCGAGAAGGTGCTGATGACCGCCATCCAGACGAGGGGCGGCCCCCAGCGCTCCAGGAACGATCGGGACCCTGGAGCCGGCGAGGTCATCGGGCACCGGCGGGCCGGGTAAGCAGCTGGCGGATGCGGCCCACGACCTCGCCGGGTGGAACGGCGACCTCGTCTCCGGTGCGACGCCGACGCAGCTCCACGACGCCCTCCTTCACCGCCTTGGTCCCCACCGTGATCCGCAGAGGAAGTCCCAGGAGATCGGCGTCCTTGAACTTGACGCCGGGCCGCTCGTCCCGGTCGTCGAAAAGCACCTCCCACCCCGCCGCCATCAGCTCCCCGTACAGCCGCTCCGCCAGGTCCGCCATCTTCGGGTCCTTCACGTTGACCACGAGCAGGTGGACCTGGAGGGGCGCGATGGTCTCGGGCCAGACGATGCCGTTTCCGTCGTGGTTCTGCTCGATCGCCGCCGCGGCGATGCGGGCGGGCCCGATGCCGTAGCTGCCCATCACGATCGGCCGTTCCTGGCTCTGTTCGTCCAGATAGACCGCCCGCAGGCCCACGGAGTACTTGGTCCCCAGCTTGAAGATGTTCCCGACCTCGATGACCCGCTCCACGGCCAGGGGGGCGCCGCACGTGCCGCAGCCGTCGCCGGCCGCCGCCTCGGTCAGGTCGGCGAACTCCGCCTGGAAGTCCCGGCCGGGGACCACCCCGCGCAGGTGCATGTCCGGCTTGTTGGCGCCGGTCACGTAGCAGCCGGTCCGCAGGGATTCGTCGGCGATGATCCGGAGGCCCAGGCCGACCGGCCCGACGAACCCCGGTTCCACTCCGGCCGCCTCCAGGATCTCGTCCCGGTGCGCCGGCCGGAAGGCGCCCAGGACGCGCTGGAGCTTTCGCTCGCGGATCTGCCGGTCCCCCCGGACCAGGGCCAGCACCGGCCCGCCCGCCCCCACGACCACCAGGGCCTTGATGGTCAGGGCCGGAGCAATCTTGAGGAGCCCGCTGACCTCGGCGATGGTGCGCGCATTGGGGGTCGAGACTTCCTCGAGGGCCCAGGCGGGGAACGCCGGGATGGGCGGCCGGGAGACGGCCAGCTCCAGATTCGCCGCGTAGCCGCAGGCCCCGCAGATGGCCACCTGGTCCTCGCCCGCCGGACTCGGCGCCATGAACTCGTGGGAGCCGGCGCCGCCCATCATCCCCGGATCGCTCTCCACGACGAAGTAGCGCAGGCCGCAGCGGTCGAAGATTCGGCAATAGGCCTGCCGGTGGGCCTCGTACTGGGTATCCAGTCCGGCCGCGTCCCGGTCCAGGCTGTAGGAGTCCTTCATCACGAACTCGCGGGTCCGCAGGACCCCGCTTTTCGGCCGGGCCTCGTCCCGCTCCTTCGTCTGGATCTGGTACCAGAGCTGCGGCAGGTCGCGGTACGAGTGCACCTCCCGGGCCGCCAGCCAAGCGATCACCTCTTCATGGGTCATCCCCAGGCACAGGTCCCGCCGGCTCCTATCCTTCAGGCGGAACATCTCGTCCCCGATGGCCTCCCAGCGGCCGGAGGCCTGCCAGAGTTCCGCCGGCTGGATCACCGGCATGGTGATCTCCTGGCCCCCGATGGCGTTGATCTCCTCCCGGATGATGGCGTTGATCTTGTCCATCACGCGCTGCCCCAGCGGCAGATAGACGTAGATCCCGGCCGCCAGTTGCCGCACCAGCCCCGCTCGGATCATCAACTTGTGGCTGACCGCCTCGGCATCCGCCGGGTCCTCCTTGAGCGTCGGGATGAGGGACTTCGACCAGCGCATCGGGCACCCCTCTGGGAAGGACCAATCGAGCCTGGATGCAACCCCGCCAGGGCGGGGACACGGATTCAGGGAATATCGAATGTCGAACACCCAATCCTGAACACCCAACGGTCGCCACCCGGGGAGTGGGTTCCCCCTGCGTTCGTCATTGGATACTCCGTGTTGGATATTCGACATTTCGCCCGCAAGGGCGGCGGCGCCTCCGGTGGAAATGCGAAGGAGGAGGACGCGCCCGGCGTCCCCCTCCTCGACGAGCCATGGCAGGCGAGGGTGGCGGGCTAGGCCTCCTCCCCGCGGGCCGCCAGCGCCTGGACCTCTTCCACCAGGACGTCGGCCAGTTCCGATTCCTTCACCTTGCGGACGATCTGTCCCCGCTTGATCAGGATCCCCACCCCGTTGCCGCCGGCGATCCCGATATCCGCCCCGCGGGCCTCGCCGGGCCCGTTGACCGCACAGCCCATCACCGCCACGGTCAGGGATCGGTTGATGTTGAGGGCGGCCAGCCGCCGCTCCACCTCCTTGGTCACGCCCATCAGGTCGATCTCCACCCGGCCGCAGGAGGGGCAGGCGATGACGTTGAGCCCACGCTTCCGGAGGCCCAGCGCCTTCAGGATTTCGAAGCCGACCCGAACCTCTTCCGTGGGATCCTCGGTGAGGCTCACCCGGATGGTGTCCCCGATCCCCTCGGCCAGGAGCGTCCCGATCCCCACGGCCGACTTGATGGCGCCCGAGAAGGCCGTCCCGGCCTCGGTCACGCCCAGGTGGAACGGGTACGGCACCTGATCCGCCAGCCGGCGATAGGCCTCGATCATCATCCGGGGGTCGGAGGATTTGAGGGAGATCTTCATCTCGGGATAGTGCAGCTCCTCCAGGATCCGGACGTGGAACAGGGCGCTCTCCACCATGGCCTCGGGCGTGGGCTCCCCGTAGCGCTGCAGGAGATGCTTTTCCAGGGAGCCGGCGTTGACCCCGATCCGGATGGGGACCTTCCGCTCGGCCGCCGCCTTGGTCACCTCGCGGACGCGCCAGGTCGGGCCGATGTTTCCCGGGTTGATCCGGAGACAGTCCACCCCGCCTTCCAGGCACTGCAGGGCCAGCCGGTAATCAAAGTGGATGTCCACGATCAGGGGGATCCGGATCTGCGAGCGGATCTCCCGCACCGCGGCGGCCGCCCCGGCATCCGGCACGGCCACCCGGACGATCTCGCAGCCGGTCGCCTCCAGGGCCCAGATCTGGTCCACCGTCGCCTGGACGTCCCGCGTGTCCGTCTTGGTCATGGACTGGACCGGAATCGGCGCCCCGCCGCCCACGGGCACCTTGCCCACCATGAGCTGGCGGGTCATGCGTCGGGTGTGCGGGCGTCCCGAGGCAATCCGGAGGGGAATGCTCTCGGTGAACGGGGCGAAGTCCACGGCCTCGCGGCGCGGGGCCTCGGAGGTGATCCCGCGCGTCATGGCTGTCCCAGGAAGCGGGTGATGTCGTTGTAGAAGGCGAAGATCATAAGCCCCACCAGGAGGACCATGCCCACCTGCTGCGCGATCTCCCGCTTGCGGAGGCTGACCGGCTTCCCGCGCAGCCACTCGATCAGCGAGAAGAGGAGGTGCCCGCCGTCCAGGACGGGGACCGGCAGCAGATTCAGGATCGCCAGATTGATGGAGAGCAGGGCGGTGAAGGTCAATAGCTCTACCGGCCCCCGCTGCACCACCTCGCCCGCCATCTGGCCGATCAGGATCGGCCCGCCGATGGTCTTGGGCGAGATCTTGGCCTGGATCAGCTTCACGAAGCCTTGCACGATGAGGACCGAGAGTTCTCCGGTCTTCTGCACTCCGGCGGCCAGGGCGCTCACCGGATTGAGGCGGCGGTAGTAAGAGTCAGGCGCCGGGCCGATGCCGATCTGGCCGATCTCTTCCTCGCCCGCCGCAGTCCGCTGCTTGGTGGGACGCGGCGTGACCTCGAGGTCGAAACGCCGCCCGTCCCGCTCCACCGTGATGCGCAGCGGCTTGCCGGGGCTGCTGCGGATGCCCTGGCGCATCTGCTCCCAATCGCCGACCGGGACCCCGTTCAGGGCCACGATGCGATCGCCGCTCTTGAGGCCGGCCTGTTGCGCGACGTGTCCCGGCTCGAGCTGGCCGATCCGGGTGGAGATCAGGGGCTCGTGCAATCCCACGTCCCACACCTCGATCTCCTGGCCAAACACATCGCGGATCTTCAGCGGTTGCGGCTCCAGACGGACCTCGAACGTCCGGCTGTCCCGCGCCATCTCGAAGGTCAGCGCGCGCCCGGAGGAGGCCCGGATGGCGGCCAGGACCTCGTCCCACCGGTCGATCCTTTGCCCGTCCACCGCCACCACGCGATCCCCGGACAGGAGGCCCGCCCGGGCGGCCGGCGAACCGGCCTCGGGGGAGCCGATGACCGGCAAAAGATACGGCTGCCCGACGAAGGTGAAGACTCCCCAGAAGATCGCCACCGGCAACAGCAGGTTGGCGAGGGGCCCGGCCAGAATGATGCGGGCCCGAGTGCCTACGCCCTTCCGGGAAAAGGACCGCCGGGGATCCGTCGCCTCCGCCGACTGGTCGCCGGGGTCCTCGCCAATCATCTTGACGTACCCGCCCAGGGGGAGGGCAGAGATCAGGTATTCCGTCTCACCCCGCTTCACCCCGAGAAGCTTGGGCCCGAACCCGAGGGAAAACTTCAAGACACCCACCCCCGAGCGCTTGGCCACCAGGAAGTGGCCCAGCTCGTGGACGAAGATCAATATGCCCAGAACGATGATCGCAGCCAGTATCGTCATGCGGACTCCAATCACAGAGCCAAGAGCCGTGAGCCTAAATGGAAAGGGTGCCGCCCTTTCGGGACTCGGCTCTGGGCTCTCGGTCCTCAGTGTTCGTCGAGCCGGCGGCGGACCTCCCGGTCCACCTCCAGCACCTCCTCCACGCTTCCCACGGCCCGCCGCGGGTGCGCATCCAGGGCCTTCCGGATGAGCGTCGGGATCTCGTCAAAGCCGATCCGCCGGTTCAGGAACCGATGGACCGCCACCTCGTTGGCGGCGTTCAGCACCGTGGGCGAGGAGCCGCCCGCCCGGGCCGCCTCGTAGGCCAGATCCAGGCAGGGAAACTTCGCCCGGTCCACGGCCTCGAAGGTGAGGCCGGCGAGCGCTTCCAGGGTAAGCCGCGGCACCATGGTCGGCCGGCGCTCGGGATGCGTCAAGGCGTACTGAATCGGGATGCGCATGTCCGGGACCCCGAGCTGGGCCAGGATGGACCCGTCCACGTACTCCACCAGCGAATGGATGATGCTCTGGGGATGGACGATCACATCCACCCGATCCACGGGCAGGCCGAACAGCCAATGGGCCTCGATGACCTCCAGCCCCTTGTTCATCAACGTCGCCGAATCGATCGTGATCTTCTTCCCCATGGACCAGTTGGGGTGTTGCAAGGCCTCCTCCGGCGTGACGCTGGCCAGGGCCGATCGCGGCCGCGTGCGGAAGGGTCCGCCGGAGGCCGTGAGCACGATGCGCCGGACGCCGCCCGTGCCGTTGCCCGCCAGGCACTGGAAGATGGCGGAATGCTCGCTGTCCACCGGCAGGATCCGGGTGCCGCGGGCGCGGGCCTCGGCCGTGAGCAGGTGTCCCGCCATCACCAGGGACTCCTTGTTGGCCAGGGCCACATCCGTGCCCGCCGTCACCGCCCGCATGGTGGGCAGCAGGCCGTCGGCGCCCACGATGGCCGAGACCACCAGGTCGGCGCCGGCGTCCGCGGCCTGCAAGAGGCCGGCGGTCCCCCACACCACCTCGGTCGCGGTCCGGCCCAGGCGCCGCCGGAGCTCCCGGGCGCCCGCCTCGCTCTCCACCGAAACCAGGCGCGGCCCGTGACGACGGACCTGCGCCTCCAGTCGGTCGAGGCTGGCCCGGGCCGCCAGGGCCACGACCTGGAAGCGCTCGGGGGATCCCTCGACGACCTCCAGCGTGCTGGTGCCGATCGAGCCGGTGGACCCCAGGACGGCCAGGCGCCTCATCCGGGGGCCTCCCGCGTACCCACCCCGTCGCGGGTCTTGTCCTTCACCCGATACATGGCCTGGTCCGCCACCCGGATCATCTCCTCCTGCGAGGAGCCGTCCTGGGGGAACGTGGCGATCCCGAAGCTGGCCGTGAGCGTCACCGCCAGGCCCTCGGCGCCCAGGAAGCGATGCGATCGCACCGCGCGCCGCAGGCGGTGGGCGACGCGCAGCGCGCCCTTCGCCCCGGTCTCGGGCAATGTCACCACGAACTCGTCGCCGCCGTAGCGGAAGATTCGGTCGCTCTTGCGGAGCTTTCCCTGGATTAAGGTGGCCACCTCGCGGAGGACCCGGCTCCCCGCCAAGTGGCCGTAGCGGTCGTTCACGTCTTTCAGACGGTCGAGGTCGAAGAAGAGGATCGAGAAGGTGCGCCCGTACCGGCGGTCGCGCTCCAGTTCCTCTTCCAGGTAGTTGTCCAGGTGCCGGCGGTTGAAGGCCGTGGTCAGGTCGTCCATGATCGTCTGCTGCTGTAGCTGGACAGATTGCTGCAACAACCGGGCGCGTTCCTGGCAGCTGCGCAGGACGACCTCCAGCATCCGGTCGTCTACCGGCTTCGTCAGGGTGTGGAACGCCCCGCGCTTCAGGGCCTGGGTCGCGGCATCGCTGCCGTCCACCCCCGCAACGGCCACCACCGACAGGTCGGGACGGAGCTTGAGGAGCTGCGAGAGCAGCTCCAGCCCGTTGATTCGATGGAACTCGAGGTCCAGGAACACCCCGTCATACCCGATCGACTCCAGTCGCCGGAGCGCCCCGTCGGCCGAGCCGGTCACGTCCACCTGGATTCCGCGTGCGGCCAGGCGCTCGGCCAGCTGGCGACGGCCGGCCCGGTTGTCTTCAACGGTCAAGAGCCGTCCCGACCCCGTCGGCGGTGGCGGGCTCGCGGCCGGCTGCGGTGCCATCGCGATGCGATTCCGCCGTCGCTCCGGTCTTCTCGAACGGCCCGCCGACGGGCCCCTTTGCCGCGGCGTCACAGGCACGATACAGACCTCCGGTCCGCCGTGGCCTGCGCGGGCTCTGCGGTTGCTGGCCTGCGAAGATCACGGATAGGGGACGCGACAGGCCCCACGAAGCCTCCTGACCCTGCAAAGTATGAAAGTATAGTGAAAAGACGCTCACTCCGCAAGGAGTTTCCGTGGCCCGAACTGGCCGCAACCGCTTGCATTGTGTGGGGTTATCGAGTCAACGAGCATCGGCGGCAGGGTGGGGACGCCCGGCGGTCGGAAACTCGAAGACCATCTCTCCCGGTTTGACCAGGCCCAGTTCTTCCCGGGCGATTGCCTCCACCCGGCCGGGATCGGTGCGAAGCGCCCGGACCTCTTCGGCCAGGACCGAGTTGGCGGCGGTGAGCCGCTCGATCTCCTGGCTCAAGACCGCCCTGGTCCGATGCAGCTGGTACAGGCGGAGAAGGCCCCGGTCCCCCATCAGCGAGGCGGCCGCCAAGAGCAGGAGGAGCAGGCCCACCAGCAGGAGGCGTGGGCGGAGCCACGATCGGTCACATATCAGCCGCCAGCTCATCCCGCAAACTCACCAGCGTCCAATCCACAGAGATACCACCGGGGGCAACCTGGCAACTTGGCAATTGGGCAATCTGGGGTTCCTGGTTGCCGGATTGCCGAGTTGCCCGATTGCCGCTTCACGACCGACGAAAGCGAGACAAGGCAGAGGGGCCCAGGAAGACGGCGGCGTCGCCCAGGTCTTCCTCGATCCGCAGGAGCTGATTGTACTTCGCGATCCGGTCGGTCCGGGAGGCGGATCCGGTCTTGATCTGGCCGGCGTTGGTGGCCACGGCCAGATCCGCGATGGTGGTGTCCTCCGTCTCGCCGGACCGGTGCGACACGACGGCCGCATACCCGGCGCGGTGGGCCGTCCGGATGGCGTCCAGCGTCTCCGTGAGCGTCCCGATCTGGTTGACCTTGATCAGGATGCCGTTGGCGATCCCCTTGGCGATGCCCTCCAGCAGGATCTTGACGTTGGTCACGAAAAGATCGTCGCCCACCAGCTGGATCTGGCCGCCCAGTCGGGCAGTGAGCGCGGCCCAGCCGCTCCAGTCGTTCTCGGCCATCCCGTCCTCGATGGAGACGATGGGATACTGCGCGACCCAGCGCGCGTAGAACTCGACCATCTCCTCGGAGGTCAGCCGCTTGCCCCCCTCCCCTTCCAAGACGTAGCGCCCGTCCTGGTAGAACTCGCTGGCGGCTGGATCCAGGGCCAGGGAGATGTCCACCCCCGGCGTGTAGCCGGCCTTCTCGATGGCCATGAGGATGAGCTGGACCGCCTCCTCGTTGGATGTGAGGTCGGGGGCGAAGCCGCCCTCGTCGCCCACGGCCGTGTTGTACCCCTTTGTCTTCAGCACAGCCCGCAGGTGGTGGAACACCTCCACCCCCATGCGGAGCGCCTCGCGGAACTGCTCGGCACGCAGCGGCATGATCATGAACTCCTGAAGGTCCACGGTATTGTCCGCGTGCTTGCCCCCGTTCAGGATGTTCATCATCGGGGCCGGAAGGACCTTCGCATTCACCCCCCCGAGGTACCGGTACAGGGGAAGGCCGGCGTCGTCGGCCGCCGCCTTGGCCACCGCCAGCGACACGCCCAGAAGGGCGTTGGCGCCGAGCTTCTGCTTGGCCTCGGTTCCATCCAACTCGCACAGGAGCTGGTCCAGCTCCGCCTGGTTGGTCGCCTCGAGGCCCACGACCTCCGGCGCGATGGTCTGGTTCACGTTCTCCACGGCCCGGATCACGCCTTTGCCAAGGTAGCGTCCCTTGTCCCCGTCGCGAAGCTCCAGAGCCTCCCGCTCTCCCGTGGAGGCGCCGGAAGGCACCGCCGCGCGGCCGAGGGCCCCGCTCTCCAGCAGCACCTCTACCTCCACCGTGGGGTTTCCCCGGGAGTCCAGAATCTCGCGCGCGCGGACCTCGGTGATCTCACTCATGCTCCGGCTCCGTTCATGACTGCGGAATGAAAGCCAATGTAAAACCGACAACTGACAACTGCAAACCGGCCAACGCAATGACCGGTTGTCGGTTGTCAGTTTTGAATTTTACATTGAGAGGCCGATGAGTCCCTGGCCCTCGGCGATCAGGGCCTCGAGCTGGCGCGGGGTCGAGGCCTCCACGTACAGGCGCACCACCGGCTCCGTCCCCGACGGGCGAAGGAGCAGCCAGCTCCCATCTTCCAGGATCAGCTTCACGCCATCCAGGCGGTTGACCTGGATGACTGCCTGGTCCGTTAAGTGTCGCGGCGGATCCTCCAGCCGCGCCCGCAGTCCCGCCAGGGTGGCGGGATCCAGGTGGTAGTTCAGCCGCCGGGTCAGGACCGTGCCCACTTCGGCGTAGAGGTCCTGCAGGAGATCCGCGAGGCGGGCCCCTTTGTGGGTGGCCACGATCTCCGCCGCCAGCAGGCAGGCCAGGATCCCGTCCTTCTCCGGCACGTGCCCCTTCACCGAGAGGCCCGCGCTCTCTTCCCCGCCCAGCACCACCCGGTCCTGCGTGATCAGCTCGCCGATGTACTTGAACCCGACCGGTGTCTCATACACGGGGAGGTTGAGGTGCTGGGCCACACGATCCACCAGGTGGCTGGTCGCCACGGACCGGGCCACACCCCCCGTCCAGCCGCGGGCCCTCACCAGGTGAGCCAGGAGCAGGCCCAGGAAGTAATTGGGCTCGAGGAACGTTCCATCGGCGTCCACGAGGCCGAAGCGATCCGCGTCCCCGTCCGTGGACAGTCCCAGGTGCGCCCCCGTCTCGACGACCCGCGAGGCGAGGTCCCGCAGCTTCTCCTCCGACGGCTCCGGCGAGCCTCCGCCGAAGTTGGGGTCCCGCCAGGCGTGCAGGACCGTCACCTGGCAGCCGGCCTCCCGGAGGAGGTCGTCGAGGTAGCCCCGGCCGGAGCCGTACAGGGGATCCACCACCACCTTCAGGCCCGCCCGGCGCAGCGTGGGCATATCCACCAGCGCCCGCAGCCGGTCCAGGAACGTCGGCCGCGGGTCAATTCGCTCGACGAGACGGTGGGATTCGGCCTCTGCCAGCGAGAGTGTCGAAATCTCGCCTCCGGCGAGAATCGTATTGGCCCGCTCCTGGATCTGCTTCGTGGCGGCGGGCAGGGCCGGGCCGCCCCAGGACGCGGAGAACTTGATGCCGTTGTACTGGGGCGGATTGTGGCTGGCCGTGACGATAATCCCTCCCGCCGTTTGGCGTCGAAGGATCTCGTACGCGACGACCGGGGTGGGCGTGTCGCGGTCGGTGAGAAACACGCGGATCCCCTGGGCGGCCAGCACGGTCGCCGCCTGCTCCGCAAAGGCGTCCGACAGGAACCGGGTATCATAGCCCACCACGACGCCCTGCCTGGCCGCCCCCGCGCCCCCGGCCAGGACGTACTCCCCGATGGCCCGCGTGACCGCGCGCACCCCGGCGAAGGTGAAGTCCTCGGCGATGATCCCGCGCCAGCCCGACGTCCCGAACGCGATCCCGCTCATTTCGCAGGTCCACGAATTCGCCAGTTGCCCCCTCGACGCGGGTGTCCCTGGTCAACTGGTCAAATAGTCAACCCCGATCCGAAAAAGGGGCCAGAGGTGAATCGACATCTCCCCTCTACGCGAGCTCCCGTGGAGAGAAATATCCGTAGCCCCCTATAGGTGTCCTGAGGCCCCCGCTGACCTATGCCTTCTCCGCCGCTTTCTCGGCCTCCCCACAGGACATTCGGCCTCAGCGGAATTTCGGATCGGGGTCAACTCATCCCGGAAAGACCGACCCGCCCCCTGTCCCCAGTGGATGGCTCGCCAAATCGATTCGCTGCCTCGTTGCCGGGTTGCCCGATTGGCTGATTGCCCCCTGCCGCTACGCCGCGGCGCCGCGCGCCAGCCACTCCCTCACCTTGTCCCGGTAGCGGCTGACAATCTGCTCCGCCCGGACCCTGGAATCCGCTTCGGCCAGGATGTGGAAGAACGGCTTGTCCTGATCTGGGTAGATCGCCGCCCAGTCGTGCCCCAGGTGGATCTTGACCCCGTCCACCAACTCCACCTGTTCGTGCTTGGTCTCCTCGATCAGGGTGCGCATCAGCGTCCCCTTCATCTCCCAGGGACACGGAATTTGCTCCCGGCTGGTGACACGCTTGGGCACGTGTCGGATCGCCTCGTGCAGGCTGAGGTCGCTCAGGGCCAGCAGCTCCAGAATCTTCAGGGTGGCCAGCATGGCGTCGAAGGCCGGCTGGAACTGGGGGAAGATGAACCCGCCGAAGGCGTCCCCCACGAACACCATCCCCTCCTGGGTGGCCGCCTCCATGATGGCACGGGGCGCGGCCTTGGTCCGGCGCACCTTGAAGCCGTGGGGGCCCACCAGCTCCTCCATGACGGAGCTGGCGGTGATGGGGGCGCCCAGCGTGCCGGGCGGCTGCGTGCGGGCCACCAGCAGGGCGATCACGGCCAGGGCCAGCTCGTCGGGGATCAAGTCCCCCTTGTCGTCCACCAGGAACAGCTTCTCCGCCCCGGTGTCCAGCATGATGCCCAGGTCGGCGCCCAGGATCCGCACGATCTCGCAGAGCTGCTTCAGCGATCGCTGGAATTCCTCCGCGCTCTTGGTAATCTTCGTCTCGTCCATGAAGGCGTTGAGCGCGATGATCTCGCACCCCAGCCTGCCCAGGATGGCGGGGAAGATGGTGGTGGCACTCCCATAGGAGTAATCCACGACCACCTTGGGGGCCCGGGCCCGGATGGCCTCCCGGTTGATGAAGTTCAGGATGCTCTCCTGGTAGTACTCCACGTCGTACTCGGGGAAGCTCAGGACCCCCGTCCCCTCCATCCTGGCGCGACGGAAGTCTTCCCGGAAGAACAGGCGCTCGATTCCCTTCTCCCGGCTGGCGGAGATGTCCATGCCCCGCTCGTCGAAGAACTTGATGTCCAGCAGGTCCGGATCGTAGGGGGATTTCCGCACGTGCACCCCGGCCACGGCCCCCTTCGCCCCCATGTGGTAGCGGATGACCGGGATGGGGGTCACCCGGAGATCATGGACGTCCACTCCCGCCGACAGCAGGCCGCAGATGATGGCCCGGTTGATCATGCGGGAGGTGCGGTGGGGATCGCGGCTGGTCCGCACCACGGCGTGCTCCCGCAATGTGGCCCCGAAGGCGGCCCCCAGCTTGGCGGCGAACTCCGGCGAGATCTCGATGTTGCCCAGGCCCGTGACCCCGTAGGTGCCGAAGAGGGAGCGGGCCCAGCGCTCGCCCCATACCAGGCTGGTGGACAGGGTGGCGCCGTCCTCCACCACCTTCTGGGGCCAGACCTTGACGTCCGCCTTGACGATAGAGCCTTCGCCGACGCGGCACCCATCGCTGATCAGGGCCCCCTCGAAGAGGCGCGCGCGCGCCCGGATCTCGCTGCCGCGGCCGACCACGTTCTCTTTCAAGAGAGCGCCGCGGCCGACGTAGACATTGTTCCAGAGGATCGAATCCGCGATGACGGCACCATCCTCGACGATGCAGTTGTCCCCGATCACGCTGTTGGTGATGCGGGCGTTGGCCTCGACCCGGGTGTTCTTGCCGATGAGGACGCTGCCCCGGAGTCCCGCGGTGAAGTCCACGCGGGTCCCCGAGCCCAGCCAGATCTCCTTGTCCAGGCCCTCCACCCGGCGGCCGGGGATCTGCACCTTCACCGTGCCGGCCAGGATGTCCTGGTGGGCCAGCCGGTACTCCAAAAGGTCCCCCACGTCCCGCCAGTAGCCGGGGGCGACGTAGCCGAAGAGCTGCTTCCCCTCCCGCATCATGAGGGGGAAGAGGTCCTTGCTGAAGTCGAAATCGCGCTTCGGCGGGATCAGGTCTAGGACCGACGGCTCCAGGAGATAGATCCCCGTATTCACCGTGTCGCTGAAGACCTCGCTCCAGGTCGGCTTCTCCAGGAAGCGACTGATCCGGCCGTCGGGCTCGGTGATCACCACGCCGTACTGGAGCGGATTCTCGACCCGGGTGAGGCAGATGGTCAGATCCGCCCCCCGCTCGCGGTGGAACTGCCAGGCGGCCCCCAGGTCGAAGTCGGTGAGCAGGTCGCCGCTGATCACCAGGAACGGGCCGGTGAGATGCGCCTCGGCGTTCTTCACCGCCCCGGCCGTCCCATAGTCCTCGGCCGCGGAAACGTAGGTCATCCGCACCCCGAACTCCGACCCGTCCCCGAAGTACCCCTCGATCAGCTCCGGCTGGAAGTGGAGCAGCGTCACGTGATCCGTGATCCCGTGGTGGCGCAACAGGTCCACGATGTGCTCCATCATGGGCTTGTTGGCCATGGGGATCATGGGTTTGGGGATGTTATGGGTGAGGGGTCGCAGGCGGGTCCCGAAGCCCCCGGCCATGATCACGGCGTTCATGAGGTTAGCTCCCCTGCGCTGCGGGGACAGAGGGAAGTGGGCGAAAATGAGAGCTGCTCGCACTATAGGCGGGGGCCGCAAAGCTTGTCAAGGTCGTTCCCCACCTTCCTCTCGGCCCGGCTGCCCCGACCCGCCTCCATTTCCCCCCGCACCCGCCTTGCGCCCGGGGCGACATGCGGTGCGGCCGATCTGCGCCAGGTGTTCTTCGAGGTGCCGTCGGGCGGCCTCGGCGCTGGCGGGGTCGCGCCACTTGACCTGCGGGAGACGGGCGAGGGCATTGCATAGGTGGGGGATGTCGAGGTTCCCCTGCGCATCGTGGTGCGGGAGGTGTCGCAGCTTCTTCCCCTGGGATGTGAGCTCCACGGAGGCGAAGGCTGAATCGGGGAGCCTTCGGATATATTTCTGGCTCCACTTCGCCCCCTCGGCGGCTGGTCCCGTCACCAGGAGCGCGACCGCTATGATGAGGGGTTGGATGCTGACACGCTTCGGCATAATTGACGCTTCCTGCTTGCTCTGATAGGGTTCCCGGCGATATCCAACAAGTTCGCCCTCCGGGAGCCCGCATGTCTGCCGATCAAGCCATTCATTTCTTCCTCTACCAGGGGTGCCTCATCCGCGTGCCCAGTCACCTGTTGGTTCCCAAGGCCGGGAGCCTCCTCCTGGCGCGCCATCTTCCCCTTCGGGAGGGAGACCTCGTGCTGGACCTGGGAACGGGGGCGGGGTTCATCGGCATTCTGACGGCCCGTCGCGGCCACCGGGTCGTGGCCACGGATGTGGTGCCCGCCTGCGCCGAGTGGACGCGGGTCAACGCCCTGCTGAATGGTATCGCCGACCGCCTGGAAGTCCGGAGCGGAGACCTGTTCGCTCCCGTGAAGGACGACACCTTTGATCTCATCGCCGCCAATCCGCCCCAGATGCCGACGCCGCCCGATCGGGAGTGGGGGGACGCCCAATCCCGTGCGGACAACGGCGGGCCCGATGGGTGGGCTGTCCTGGAGCGGATTATCCACGAGGCGCCGGCACATCTCAAGCCCCAGGGGCGCCTGGTCTTTACCCTCTTCGGGTTCCTCGGAGAACGGCGCGCCCTGGACTCGCTCACATCCGCCGGCCTTGCCCCACAGATCCTGGCCCGTGAGGAGCAAGCGTTCCCCCGTCTTGCCCGGGAGCGGCTGGATCAGATCCGGTCCGTTGACTTCGAGGGCGTCCTCGGTCCGGGTCGGCCGACGACGTGTCCGCGCCTGGTCCTCTGCGGGCGGAAGGAATGAGCCGATGGCGCCTTTCCTGATGGTCAATGCGGGACTCATCCGGGGCGCCGGCGGCTTCGCTGGGAAGATCCGGACACCTCACCGTGGACATGGACGACCCCGTGTGTCTCTGCGGCAGCCGGGGGTGTGTCAGGGTGGACGCGTGCGGCCCGGACATCGCCCGCCAGGCCCGCGGACTGGTCCGGGCGGACCGCAGGTCGATGCTCCTCGAGATGGCCGGAGGGAATCCCGACCGCATCGACGCGCCGCGAGGGTTCGCGGCCGCCGCCGCAGGGGATCCGATCGCCCTCACGGTGCTGGCCAAGGCCGCCCAGGCCTTGGGCGCGGCGGTGGGAAATCTCAGCAACGTGTGCCACCCGGAACTCGTGGCGCTGGGGGGCGGGGTGATGGAGGCGGGGGAGATCCTGATGGAGCCGGTGGTGCGCTGGGCTAGAGTCTATGCCTTCCAGGACGCCTTTGATCGGACCCGCATCGTGCGTTCCACCCTCACGAGGGAGTCCGGCGTGCTGGGGGCCGCCGCGCTGTTTCTGGACGAGCATGGCCGGGAGCATCTATCCTGAGCTTCACCAATATGGAGGACGGGATTTTTTCGGGGGAGGATCGAATCATGGCCACGGCATACGGGATGCTGATCGGCGGCAAGTGGGAGACCGGGACGGACACGATCCCGGTGATGGACAAGTACAGCGGGGAAACCATCGGGACGATTCCCCGCGCCAGCAAAGCCGATGTGGAGCGGGCGGTCGGCGCGGCGCAGGCCGCCTTTGGGCCCTTCGGCGATCTGCCGGCGCACCGCCGGGCCAAGATCCTGGAGAGGACCTCGGAGTTGCTGGCCAAGTACCAGGAAGACATCGCCACCACCATCTGCCGCGAGGCCGGCAAGGCCTGGAAGTATTCGGTGGCCGAGGTCGGCCGGGCCGTGGAGACGTTCAAGTTCGCGGCCGAGGAGGCCAAGCGGATCCATGGCGAAACCGTTCCCATGGACGCCTCGGCCGGGGCGGAGAAGCGGTTCGGCTTCTACTTCCGGACGCCGGTGGGGGTCGTGGCGGCGATCTCGCCCTTCAACTTTCCCCTGAATCTCGTGGCGCACAAGGTTGCCCCTGCCCTTGCGGTCGGCAACACCATCGTCCTCAAGCCGGCCACGACGACACCCATCACAGCCATCCGCCTCGGGGAGGTCCTGATGGAAGCCGGCCTGCCCGAGGGGGTCTATAACCTCATTTATGGCGAGGGCAGCAGCGTGGGGGATTGGCTGGTCACCGACCCCCGGCCTGCCAAGATCACCTTCACGGGGAGTCCACCGGTCGGGCAGCACATCATGAGTCGTGCGGGTCTGAAGAAGGTGACGCTGGAGCTGGGGAACAACTCCGGCACCATCATCGAGGCCGACGGAGACATCGACGCCGCCGTTCCCCGATGCGTCGTGTCCGCCTTTGCCAACTCGGGGCAGATCTGCATTAGCCTGCAGCGGCTGTATCTCCACCAGGCGATCGCCAAGGAGTTCACCCAGAAGTTCGTCGAGGCCACGGCCAGGCTGAAGGTGGGGAACCCCCTGGACAAAGAGTGTGACGTGGGCCCCATGATCGATGAACGGGAGGCCAAGCGGGCCGAGGCCTGGATCAATGAGGCGGTCGGACAAGGGGCCAAGATCCTGGTGGGGGGGAAGCGCGAAGGACGGATCCTGTGGCCCACGATCCTGGACAACGTCCGGCATGACATGAAGGTCATGTGTCAGGAGACCTTTGCTCCGCTGGTCTCCCTGGTCCCCTACAAGGATTTCGACGAGGCGCTGGAACGTTTGGCCGACAGTCCCTATGGTCTCCAGGCGGGGATTTATACCCGAGACATCAGCAAGGCCTTCAAGGCGATCAAGCGCGTGGACGTGGGAGGCATCATGGTCAATGATACATCCATCTTCCGCGTGGACCACATGCCATACGGTGGCAACAAGATGAGCGGGATCGGCCGCGAAGGTGTGCGCTTTGCCATCGAGGAGATGACCAACATCCGCATGGTCTGCTTCAACCTCGCCTAGCCTCGTCTGCCTCTGCCCGGGAAGGATCGAGAAAGGGCTCCCAAGAATTCCAGCGGGATATCCATGAGGCCGTTCCAGTCGTCTGCAGTGGCCAAACCCCAAAAACTAGGTGTGCTGCGAAGGATAGCCCCTAGATATTGAATCTTCGGCCCACGAGTTGCATCTTACAGGGCAAAGGATAAGACTTGACAACCAAACGTACGTATGGTAGCAAGGAGTAATTCATGATCAGGAAAGAGACAGCCGGCCAACGATTACGACAGAGGAGGGGTGTGATGCCCGTGCGAATAGCGGCACCGGGTCCTTGTGAATGCGGCAATTCTGGAGTGGAGACACTGAACCGGATGGCCCTGGATGACCTGGTTGTCGCCATGGGCAAGCGACTGCAGGCGGAATACATCCCGGGCGCCATCCCATACATGCGGGAGTGTGAGCCGGACTTGTGGGCCAAGCTGGAGGCCTTGGACTGCCAGGAGACGCTGGAGGCTCTCCTGGAGTACGAACGGCTTTTCTTCGAGGGGCTTCGCCGTTACGTGACCTCTCTGGAGCAGGTGCGTCAGGCCGCCTGAGCCCTCTCCGCTCGAAGACCAACGGACCCGCCCCCCGCCGTCGCGCAGTCAGCTCCCTTCCCGCCGGAAAACTCCTCGACAGGCTTGCCTCCCCAAGTGTAATCTCCCAGGCTGGACACCGTGGACCACCCCGCCACCGCCAGGGCGCTACTGAGCAAGCTGTCCGGGAATCTTCCGACATCATGAGCAAGGACTTCCTATCCTTCGAGCTTCCGGAGCCGGTCCTGCGGGGCATCCAGGCCGCCGGCTTCACGGCCTGCACGCCCATTCAGGAGGAGGTGTTACCCATTGCCCTCCGTGGCCGGGATGTGGCGGGCCAGGCCCAGACCGGCACGGGAAAGACGGCGGCCTTCCTGATCTCCATCTTCACCCGGCTTCTGCGCCAGCCGGACCACCGGCCTGCAGACCCCTCCGGCCCCCGGGGACTCGTCGTCGCGCCCACCCGGGAGCTGGCCGTCCAGATTCACCATGACGCCCGCCTCCTCGGCCAGGACACCGGCCTGAACATGCAGGTCGTGTACGGGGGCGTGGACTATCTGAAGCAGCGGGAGACCCTCCGCGCCGGTGTGGACCTGCTCATCGGGACGCCCGGACGACTCATCGACTATTTCAAGCAGGGGGTCTATGCGCTGAAGACGGTCGAGGTCCTGGTCATCGATGAGGCCGACCGGATGTTCGACATGGGGTTCATCAAGGATATCCGCTATCTCGTCCGCCATCTCCCGCCGCCGGAGCGGCGGCAGTCGTTCCTCTTCTCGGCAACCCTGGGGTACGAGGTGCTCGAGCTGGCCTATGAGTGCATGAACAATCCCACCATGGTGTCGGTCGCACCCGAGCAGGTGACCGCCGAGGGGGTGGAGGAGGTGCTGTACCATGTCGCGAAAGCAGAGAAGTTCCCCCTCCTGCTCGGCCTGTTGGAGCGCGAGAAGGGGAAGCGGGTCTTGATCTTCGCCAACATGAAGCGCGAGGCCGAGCGGCTGGCGGAGAGACTGGTCCGCGTCGGCTACCACGCCCGGGCCATCACCGGTGATGTGGATCAAAAGAAGCGCCTGAAGACCATGCAGGCCTTCAAGGAAGGCGGCCTGCACATCCTGGTGGCCACCGATGTCGCCTCGCGTGGCCTGCACATTGATGGAGTCACCCACGTCATCAACTACGACCTGCCGCAGGATGCCGAGGACTATGTCCACCGGATCGGTCGGACGGCTCGCGCCGGGGCGTCGGGGAAGGCGATCAGCCTGGCGGACGAGGAATACGTGCTGTCGTTGGAGGCCATTGAGGAATTCATCGGCCACAAGGTTCCCGTGGAGTGGCCGGGGGAAGACCTCTTCCGGGCACCGAGCCCCCGTCCGGTCGCGGTCGGAGCTCCGCCGCGACGTCGCGCCGAAGGGGTCCGTCCCGCGGAGCGGGAGGCCGATCGGCGCCCGGCCGGGCGTGAGACCCCGATGCCCTCTGCGCCGGGTGCCGAGCAGAAGCGGAAGCGCCGGCGCCGGCGCCGGAAACGCCACCCGCCGGCCGGGGCTGCGCTTCCACCCATTGGGGACCAGTGAATCCCGATCCGACGTTCCAGGAGGGGCGGGTGTCCTGCGGCCTCCGGCCCAGGCTCCGCCCCAGAGGGGCATGCGCCCCGGCGGGAGGGAGAGGGCGAGCCAGCGCCGGCCCCGGCTCTTGTGCAATCCCGATAGACAGAGTACCATCCCGCCTTGTCGGCGCCAGGACCCAGAATTTCGGCCGGAGGATTTCGCGTGGGGATCCCGGGATATGCCACACCCGAAGGGACGGATCGATTCCGGCAGCGGTTCGTTGGCAAGGTTGCCGAGGGTCACTTCCGGCGAGCGCACGATCTCTGGCTGTCTTCGGTTGGCCTCGGAACCTATCTGGGCGACGAGGATGCCGGGACAGATGGGCTCTATCGGGACGCCGTGATCCGTGCCGTGGAGCTGGGCTGTAACGTCGTGGACAGTGCGATCAACTACCGGCACCAGCGCAGCGAGCGAGCCGTGGGCGCCGCCCTCAGCGCCCTGGTCCGGTTGGGGCGTGCGGCGCGGGACGAGATCCTGGTGGCCACGAAGGGGGGATTCCTTCCTTTTGACGGGGAGTATCCGTCAAACCCTCGGACCTATATCCAGGAGACATTCATCCGCCCCGGGATCATCCAGCCCAGGGACCTCGTCGCGGGCTGTCACTGCATGGCGCCGTCTTACCTGCGGCACGTCCTGGCGCGCAGCCAGCAGAACCTCGGCCTGGACTGCATAGATCTCTACTACCTCCACAACCCGGAGATTCAGCTCCAGGAGGTGTCCCGCGACGAATTCTCTGCGCGCCTTCGGGACGCCTTTGCCACGCTGGAGGAGGCCGTTGCCCAGGGCGCAATCCGGATGTACGGCACGGCCACCTGGAACGGGTATCGCCAGCCGCCCTCGGCCCTGGATTCCCTGTCGCTCTCGGAGATCGTGGCGCTGGCCCGCGAGGTGGGCGGCCGCGATCACCACCTCAAGGTGATCCAGCTCCCCCACAACCTGGGAATGCCGGAGGCCTTCACGCGGGCGAACCAGCTGCTGGACGGCGAGTGGGTCTCCACCCTGGAGGCGGCATCGCGCCTCGGAATCCTCGTCATGGCGAGCGCCTCCATCATGCAGGGGCAAATGGCGCGGAATCTGCCGCCACGGGTGGGCGAGGCGCTGGACGGCTTGGCCACCGACGCCCAGCGCGCCATCCAGTTCGTCCGCTCGACGCCCGGCCTGGGGGTGGCCCTGGTCGGGATGAAACAGATCGCCCACGTCGAGGAGAACCTGGCCACGGCCAGCGTGGCACCCGCGCCTCCGGAGGATCTCTATCGCCTGTTCCGTCGACACGCCTGATGGCCCGCGCGGGCACGGATGGGGCGCGGGACGGCGATCCGCACTTCCCGCTGCGGGGGCGAACTTCCAATGAAGGCAATGGCCGATCCGGACGGCGGTGGCGGGCCCGGCCGGACGACCGCGCCCCGGAGAACCTGGGAGCCCGCGGGAAAGGATGAATGGCCATGGCGACGATGAAGCAGGTCACGGAGGCCGAGGTGACCGGCACTGTCAGGAAGATCTATGATGAAATGATCGCCCACTGGGGGAACGTCCCCAACGCCTACAAGGTCCTGGCCAACAATCCCCACGTCCTCAAGGCCGCCTGGGAGAACCGGAAGGAGATCATGGGGCACGGCAACCTGGACCCCAGGCTCAAAGAGTTCTTGGCCTGGGCCACGGTCGTCCTCAACAACTGCAAGTTCGGGGTGGAGACGCACACGGCCCGGCTGAAGAAATTGGGATATACCAACGCCGATATCCTCGAGGCGCTCTCGGTGATCCAGTTCTTCGTCGGCATCAGCACGGTGATCAACGGCCTGGCCATGGTCCAGGATACGAACCAGGAGGTACTGGATATCCTGGCAGCCTGAACGGAGCGCAATGGACCCGTTCCCCTCGACGAATCCCAAGGAAATCACGGTCAGTCGCGAGAACCGCGAAGTCCAGGTCCGCTGGCAGGACGGCCACGAGAGCGTCTACGGCTTCGACCTCTTGCGCAAAGAATGCCCGTGTGCCGTCTGCAACGATCAGCGGCGCCACCCCGCCCCTCCCGGCGGGCTCGCCCTCCTGTCCGGTCCGGTGATCAGGGCGGGAGACATCCAGGCCACGGAGGTGAAGCCGGTCGGGCGGTACGCCATCAACTTCGTATGGAGCGACGGCCACGACAGCGGGATCTACTCCTACACTTTCCTGCGAGCGATGTGCCCGTGCCCGACCTGCCGCGGGGGGCGGTGAGCGCGCCGGGGAACCGTCGCCGATGCCTATGAGCCTGACGATCACCGTCTATTCGGATTACCTCTGACCCTGGTGCTACAGCGCGGCGGTTCGCCTGCGGCGCCTGCAGCAGGACTTGGGCGAGCGCGTCCGGGTCCGCAACCGGAGCTTCGTCCTGGTGCCGGAGGATCGCTCTGACCGGACCTTCACGGATTACCATCGGGCTCACCGGCATGCCGCCGCGGCGCAGGATTCGGACGCGCCCCGGTTCCAGATCCCGGCGATGGGGGACCGGTATCCCCGCTCCAGCCTGCCCGCGCTGGAGGCGGCAACCTGGGCCCGCGAGGAGCACCCGGAGCGGTTCGAGGCCTTCGACCTGGCGCTGTTCGAGGCGTTCTTCGGGCGGACCGAGGACATCAGTGACCCCCGGGTGCTGGGACGCATCGGAGCCTTGGCGGGACTCGAGCCTTCGGCCGTGAGCGACGTGCTAAGGTCGGGGCGCTATCGACCCATAGTGTTCGAGGAGTACCTGGAGGCGGCGAATCGGGGTATCCATGGCATCCCGACGATCCTGCTTCCAGGGCAGGCGCCCATCGTGGGTGCCGCCCCCTATCCCGACCTGAGGCGGGCGGTGGACCGCGCGCTGGCCGGTATGGCCGCAGAGCAATCCCGGGACGCGAGCTCCGGAGGGATGGTCATTCAGGAAGGGACGGCGTTGCTGGATCGACCGACCTCGGGCTGACCTGGTTCTGGTGAGGGGTGTACATGGATCAACCGGGAGGGGGGGAAAAGGCACCGGGCCGGCCGCATCAGCGTCGGCGCCACCGTCGGCCGCCAAGGCCAAGGTCCCGCACTGAACCCACGAGTCCCCGCTGGAGCAAGGAATCGGGGCCGAAGATCTGCCGGAAGTGCGGGGGGCGCATGTTTCCAGCCGATTGGATCTGGCAGCAGTACGGCCTGTGCCTGGGCTGGCGCTGTGCCAAGTGCAAGGAAAAGGTGCTCGCCCGCTCCCTTCCCTTCAAGGGCCTCCGGAAACGCAAACCGGATCCGGACGAACTCCTGGATGCCGCCCAGGGTCACGCGAATGGATCCGACACATAGGAGCGCGACTGAGGCACCCGGACAGGAGCGGGCCCGGCGCCCCAGGTGATGTCCGGCTCGGGGGCGAGGCATGCGGATGCGAGTCGAGCAGGTCGAACAGCAGATGGCGGCGGGGGACGGGAAGAGCCTGGAGGAGGTGCTGGGCGTCTTCGAGGTCTTCGCCAGCGGCTCCCTCGAAAACGAGGTGTATATCCTGGACGATGTGGGGGGCAAGCGCATCGCCATCGCGCCGGCCGCCCTCAAGCAGCGGTACAGCCCCCCCGCTCCCGCCTGATGCGAATGTCGAACATCCAATGTCGAATGATCAAGGGTAAGATAAAGCGCCTCCAAGAAGTGGACCTCCTTCTGCCTTCATGATTCATCATTCAATGTTCGATATGGGGATTTCCCTTCAGACGTCTGCAGCGGATTGAGGCGACACGAGGATGAAGGCGATCTTGGCAAGGCCAGTGGGCGGATTCGGCCTGTGTGAGGTCGATCCTCCCGCCATAGGGCCGGGCGAGATCCTGCTGGAGATGCGGGCCTGCGGCCTGTGCGGGACGGACCTGGCGAAGCTGGCCCAGCCTCACGACTCCCATGGGGTGACCCTGGGCCACGAACTGGCCGGCGTGGTGCGCGCGGTCGGCCCGGGGGTCGCCCGCTTCTCGCCGGGTGATCGCGTCACAGCCGCCCACCACGTCCCCTGCGGGGACTGCTGGGCCTGCCGGCACGGCAACGAATCCATGTGCCCGCAGTTCAAGGCGACGAACATCGACCCGTGCGGATTTGCGGAGCTGGTTCGCATCCCCCGGCTGCACGTGGACCACGTGACGCACCCGCTGCCGGACGAGATGCCCTTTGAGGTGGCGTCCTTTACCGAACCGCTTGCGTGCGCTGTGCGCGCGGTGCAGCGCTCTCACGCCTTGCGTGAGGACCGCATCGCCGTGGTGGGCGGGGGAGGAATGGGACTGCTCATCGCCCAGGTGCTGGCGGCGCATGGCGCCGTCGCCGTGGTCTTGGAGATCTCGGAGGCCCGTCTGGCGTTGGCCCGCGCTCTGGGGATCAAGCACACCATCAACCCGGCACAAGAGGATATGCCGGCCGCCGTGGCCGGGATGACGGACGGCGTCGGCCTGGACGGGGCGATCCTCACCGTGGTGACCGAGGCTGTCCTCTCGCAGACGCAGCGCCTGCTCCGACCTGGAGGCCGGATCAACATCTTTGCCGGTCCATCCGGAGGGCCGCGCCTTCCCGTGGACCTCGGCGACCTGTATCAGCGCGAGCTCTCCATCTTCTCCACGTATTCCTCCACGCCCGGGGCCTTGACCGAGGCCTTGGACCTGTTGGTGACGAACCGCGTCCGGGTCCAGCCCCTCATCAGCCACCGCCTGCCCCTGACCGCTTTCGACGAGGGCGTGGAACTTCAGCGAAGCGGCGTGGCCACGAAGGTGATCTTCCACCCATGACCACTACGACGGGGCCGAGAGCGAAGGCGCTCATGCGGGCGGCCGTCCTGTATGGCGCCGAGGATGTCCGGATGGAGGAGGTCCCGATCCCCGTCCCGGGCCCGGGCGAAATCCTGGCGCGGGTGGATGTGGCCTCCGTGGATTTTACCGACCGCAAAGTGTATGTGCGCGGCCAGCATCCTATGATCAAGGTTCCGGGCCTGTTCGGCCACGAGTGGGCCGGGACCATCGCGGCCGTGGGCCCCGGGGTTGAGGGTCGCTGGCGGCCCGGCCAACGGGTGGTGGCCGCGAACTCCGCTCCCTGTCCTCCTGCGGCTGGCGCCGTTTGCCGCCAGTGCCGGCGCGGCCGGCAGAGCATGTGCGAGAACCTGCAGTATAACAACGGGGCCTTCGCGCCATACATCCTGGTGCCGTCGCGGCTGGTGCGGATGAACCTCCACGAGATCCCCGCGGACGTTCCCCCGGAGCGGGTGGTGTTCACCGAACCCTTGGCCTGTGTGGTCCACGCGGTGCGGCGTGTGGTCATTCATCCGGCGGACACGGTCGTCATCCTGGGCGCGGGACCCATGGGCCTGCTCTGCGTCAATGTGCTCCGCCGGCGATATGGTCGGGCCTTGCTCATCATCTCGCTGGATCATCAGGACGACCGGCTGGCCGTGGCTAAGGCCATGGGGGCCAGCCACGGGCTCAACTCGAAAGGGGGCAACTCGAAGGAGTTGCTCCGGGCGGTTATCGGCCGGCCGGATGCCGATGTGGTCGTCGAGGTGATCGGCACGGTGGAGACCCACCGCGAGGCCCTGGGGCTGGTCGGGCGCGGGGGGACCCTGGTGTCCTTCGGAGGCATCGCCCCCGGGCCGACGCTGCCCGTGGACTTCGGGCGCCTACACTACGAGGAGATCAGCATCCAGCCCATCTACCACCACACCCCGGGGGACGTGGCGGAGGCGGTGCGGCAATTGCTGGCGGGCGAGGTGCCGGTGGAGCGCCTCATCACGGCGCGCCTGCCGCTGTCGGAGCTTCGGACAGCCCTGCAGATGATTGCGGACCGGACCACCCTGCGCCCGATTCTCATTCCAGACCGGTAAGTAACGGGAGGCTGCGGAGCGGCATGGACAGGTAGGGGGAGAAAGGATCGCGGGGATGGCCATGACGGCGCTTGGCTTCATCGGGCTGGGGGTCATGGGGGGGCCGATGGCCCGGAACCTGATCAGGGCGGGCTACACGGTCACCGGCTTCGACACCGACAAATCCAGACTGGATCGCTTCGTGGGGGCGGGGGGGAAGCCTGGGGCTACGGCCGCGGAGGTGGGGCGGGCCAGCGAGATCGTGTGTCTTTCCCTTCCGACGGGGGAAGTGGTGCGCCAGGTCGTCACAGGCGCCGATACCGGCGCCGACGGACTCGCTGCCGTGATGAAGTCCGGAACGGTTATCGTGGATTGCAGCACCACCGAACCCAAGGTGGCCCAGGACACGGCCGCGATCTGCGCCCAGCGCGGCGTCGCCTTTCTGGATGCGCCTGTCAGCGGCGGGGAGCAAGGGGCCATGGACGCCAGCCTGTCCATCATGGTGGGCGGGGATGCCGCAGCCTTTGCACGCTGCAAGCCTATCCTCGCCGCCATGGGGCGGTCGGTTGTCCACCTGGGCGGGAGCGGGATGGGGCAGGCGGCCAAGCTGATCAACAACCTGATCGTGGCCGCGGGGTTTGCCGCCGTGTGCGAGGGCTGGGCCCTGGCCGTCAAGGCCGGGCTGGACCCCGCCACCCTGCACGAGGCCATCAAGGGAGGGTGGGCCGGCTCGCGGGTCATGGAGGAGACGATCCCGCGCCTGCTGCACCGGAACTTCATCCCCGGCGGGACCGTGGACATCATGGCCAAGGACGTGGGCTATGCCCTGAATATGGCCCGGACCCTGGACATGCCTGTACCCGTCACGGCCCTCGTCCACGAGCTCTTCCGCATCGCGAAGGCGCAGGGCAAGGGGCCGAAGGCCCAGCCGGTGCTCATCACGCTGTGGGAAGAATGGACCGGAATCCAGGTGGGCGGCCAAAAAACCTGAGGGACGTAATCTAATATGTTCTTGTTGAGAGCAGCCAAGACTCTCCCACACTATACGATACTCGGGGAGACTGTCTGTGCGCCTCCTCATAGACACGAGGGGCGTCCCCTTCTAGGCTCGTGGGGTCACAGCACCA
>Ga0209172_10001476_pt1 | contig 49557 bp, 47 predicted proteins | sample LarsenN4metaG_FD_184113 | JGI IMG/M metagenome (GOLD analysis project Ga0209172, IMG submission 184113) | Hot spring sediment bacterial and archeal communities from British Columbia, Canada, to study Microbial Dark Matter (Phase II) - Larsen... ... | reverse complement strand
CCGCCATTGCCTTGCTGCCCGTGAGCGCTGCAGCCTTCATCGCACCTCCGTCGTGCGAGGCACCATAACCGACGAGGCGCAGGTCGGCGACTGCGGCGGGGCCGCGGGCAAAAGGGGCGACGGGGACAGACGCCACCGTTGGGGTGAAGCGGCGCCCGGCCCCGTCACTCGCTACAACGCCGGCTCGACCGCCAGGGTTAACAACCCGCCGCGTCCGATTTGGCGCAGCGGAGCGAATCTCGCGCATTCCCTTAATGGGCCATACGCCTAAGGGGCCATACGCCGCGTGCATGGGACGACATGACCAGCACCGCCCGAAGTGCGAAAGTAACGATGCGGGTAGCGTGCGGCACACGAGGCGCACCCACAGCGGAGGATAACCGTGAACGTGCTCGTATCCGGTGGGACCGGGTTCGTTGGGTCGGCCGTCGTCGAGGAGCTGTTGCGGCGCGGCGAACGGGTTGCCGTCCTCGGGCGGGACCCCGGGAGGATTCGCGAGCGCTTCGGCGACCGCGTCGAGGCGCGCGTGGCCGATGTGCGCGAGCCGGCGCAGCTCGCGAGCGCGTTCGCCGGGATGGACGTCGTGGTGAATGCGGTGCAGTTCCCGAACTCGCCGATCGAGAACCCCGGGAAGGGATGGACATTCGAGGAGGTCGACCTCAAGGGCACACGCAACCAGGTCGACGCGGCGAAGGAGGCCGGCGTCCGGCGGTTCGTGTATGTCAGCGGCGTCGGGGCTGCGAAGGACGCGGCGCGGCACTGGTTCCGCTACAAGTGGGAGGCGGAGCACTACCTGCAGAACAGCGGGCTGGAGTGGGTGGTGGTCCGGCCGACCTGGGTGTACGGACCAGGCGATGTCTCGCTCAACCGCTTCCTGGGCTTCGCCAGGCGCTTGCCGTTCGTGCCGGTGTTCGGAGACGGCAAGCAGTCCATGCAGCCGGTGTTCATCGACGACGTCGGCCGGGTCGTCACCGATGCGGCGCTCGCGCTGGAAGCGGCGAACCAGCTCTTCGAGCTCGGCGGGCCCGAGGTGATGACGATGGATGACGTGCTGCGTACGGCGCTGGAGGTGGCCGGCAAGAAGCGGCCGATCCTCCACCAGCCCGCGGTGCTCGGGAAGGTCGTCGGCACGCTCGCCTCGGTGCTCCCGACGCGGCCGCTCACGGCCGATGCGATCGACTTCATCACGGAGCCCGCGGTGGCGGACAACACGCGGCTGCTTGAGGTGCTGCATCCGCGGCTGACGCCGCTTCGCGAGGGGCTCGCTACGTACCTCGCGCCGGAGGCGGGGACCTCGCGCTAACAGGCGCCTGTTAGCATGGCGTGGTGCGCTATCACATCGTCACGCTCGGTTGCGCCAAGAACGTCGCGGACAGCGAGCGCATTGCGCGTGTCCTCGGCGACGGCGAGCACGAGGAGGTGGCAGCGCCAGTTGCGGCGGACGTCGTCATCGTCAACACGTGCGGCTTCATCGATGCGGCGAAGGAGGAGTCGGTCGACACGATCCTCAGCCTGGCAGCGGCGAAACGGCCTGGCCAGCGGCTCGTCGTCGCCGGTTGTCTGACTGCGCTCCACGGCGACGAGTTGAGGGCCGAGGTGCCGGAGATCGACGCGGTGTTCGGCGCCGAGGAGTGGGCAGGGATCGGCCGCGACATCGCGCAGCTCGAGCCGGCGCGGCTTGAGGAGCCGCCGTTCGACATCCCGGAGGCGGCGGCGCGTGTGACGGGCGCGCGGCCGAGCGCATATCTCAAGGTCTCGGACGGCTGCAACGCGCCGTGCACGTTCTGCATCATCCCGAAGATGAAGGGGAAGCTGCACAGCACGCCCGCGGACGAGCTTGTGGGCGAGGCGCGGCGGCTTGCTGCGGCGGGGGTGAAGGAGATCGTGCTCGTCGCGCAGGACTCGACCGACTACGGTCGCGACCTCGGCCTGCACGACGCGCTGCCCGACCTGCTCGAGCGCCTCGCGGCGGCGGTGCCGGAGGTGCCGTGGCTGCGCATCATGTACGCATACCCCGGGCATGTCACGCGCCGACTTGCCGAGACGATGGCGGCGCTGCCGAATGTCGTCCCCTACATCGATGTGCCGTTGCAACACGCCGCGCCGTCGGTGCTGCGCCGCATGCGCCGCCCGAGCAACCCCGCAATGGTGCGCGAGATGATCGCGATGCTGCGGAGGGCGATGCCTGAGGTGGCGATTCGGACGACGTTCATCGTTGGTTATCCGGGCGAGACGGATGACGAGTTCCAGCAGCTGCTCGCGTTCGTGCGGGAGATGGCGTTCGACCACGTCGGCTGCTTCACCTTCTCGCCCCAATCCGAATCGCCCGCGGCGCACGCGGCGGACCAGGTGCCGGAGCGCGTCAAGCGCCGGCGGCAACGCCAGCTGATGGAGGTCGCGCAGCAGGTGTCGCTGATCCGGAACCGGGCGATGGTCGGCCGTGCGATCGAGGTGTTGGTCGAATCGACCGACGCGGGCGACCGCGAGGGGGCGGCCGACTTCGTCGTCGGACGCAGCTATCGCGACGCGCCGGAGGTCGACGGGCTCGTGCTGCTGCGCGGTCGCTTCGCACCGGGCGACTTCGTCCGCGCGCGCGTGACGGAGGCGCTCGCGTACGACCTGGTCGCCGAACCGGCTGGCTGACGCCGCTCTCTAGTCCTCGCCCATCGCGATCACCTCGCGGTCGACGGCGATCACCTCGGCATCGAGCCGGCTGTCCTGCACGAAGGCGATGACCTCGTCGACCACGCGCTCGCAATGGGAGGCGGAGTTGGCGACGCAGGCGACGCCAATGCGGGCGATCTGCCAGGCGTCGTTATCGGCGACCTCCGCGACGGCGACGCCAAATGTGTTGCGCAGGCGCTGGGACACGCTGCGCACGACCTGCCGCTTGTCCTTGAGCGAGCCGCTATCGGGCAGGCGCAGCGTGAGGCGCAGGATGCCGACGTTCAGATGGCGGCCTCTTCCTCGACGGCCGGCTGCTCGACCTGGGGCAGCGGCGGCAGATCCTCGGGCTTCTCGAGGCCGAAGTACTCGAGGAAGCGCACCGTCGTGCCGAAGAGCGATGGCCGACCGATGACCGGCGCACGCCCGACCTCCTCGATGAGGCCGCGCGCCATGAGCGTGCGAATCGGACCGTCGCAGTCGACGCCACGCACCGCCTCGATGTCCGCGCGTGTCACCGGTTGCCGGTAGGCGATGACGGCGAGCGTCTCGAGCGAGGCGTTTGTGAGCGGCGGGTGTTCGAGGCCGAGGAAGCGCTCGACGTACGCGGCGGCGTAGGGCGCCGAGACGAGCTGCACCTGCTCCCCGATCCGCTGCAGCCGCACGCCGCGGTCGCGGCAGGCCTCTGCCAGCTCGTCCAGCGCGCGTTCGATATCGGCCCGTGGTGTGTTGACCACACGCGCGAGTGCCGCGATCTCGACGGGTGTGTCGGCGACAAACAGTACGGCCTCGAGCACCGTCGCCAGTTCGTCGGGCGGTGGCGGTTCGATCAGCTTAGGCTTGCGCTTCTTCAGATGCGTCGGTGCGTCGTCCGTCGTCACGTTCCTCCTCGGCCCGGGGCCGCTCCCATCCCGTCGCCACATTGTGGCGGTTCACGAGCGCGTCGGGAACCCGCTCGTGCGATGACCGGAGCCGCAGTTCACGATAGTGCAGCCGCGCCCGCGGCCTCTGCGCGAGTGGGATGCCCAGCTGCCGCTCGACGAGCTCGTGCGCGCGCCGACAGGCATCGTCGGCCGCCTGCGCGAGGTCTGCCCCGGGGTCGACGTGGAGGTCGAGGACGACCTCGACGCGCTTGCCACGGGCGGCGACGATGCTCTCGCACGAGGCGATGTGCGGCGCGCGCAGCACCTCGGCGTTGATGCGCTGTGCGATCTCGCCTGTCGTGATCACGGCGTCGGCCGAGCGCACGTTGCGCACGCGGAGGCGCTGCGTCGGCGAGGGCGTCAGCTCGAGGATGAGGATGCTGAGGCCGACGAAAGAGACGACGGCCGCGAGCAGCGAGGTCACGACCTTCGTCTCGCGGTCATTGTGGCGGCGGAGCCAGCCGGCGAAGTCCTCGACGCGGTCGATCGATGCGTCCGGTGCGCCCCAGGCGAGCACGATGAGCAGCAGTGCGGCGAAGACGACGAGGAGCGTAACGACCACGATGACGAAGCGGTTGACGGCGTCGATGGTTTCGCTCATATGGCCTCCCCGACGATGACGCCGTCGTCGCGGACGGCGCGCAAGCGCGCCGGCGTGATCGTGTTGCGCAGGTCGCGCGCCGAATTGGCGACGACGCGCAGGTAGTTATCGGTGAGCCCGTCCCAGCATGCGGGCGCAGCGGCATTCGAGGCGCGTTCCCAGAGGACGGCCATCGTGCGGCCGAGGAAGCGCTCGGTGAACGCCCGCTGGCTCGCGGTGGCGGCCGCCAGCAGGCGCTGCGTGCGCGCGTGCTTCACCGGATATGGCAGGTGGCCGGGCAGCTTGTCGGCCGTCGTGCCGCTGCGGCGCGAGTAGGGGAACACGTGGACGCCCGCGAACCGCATCTCCTCGACGAATGCGAGGCTCTCGGCGAAGTCGGCGTCGCTCTCGCCCGGGAAGCCTGCGATGACGTCCGTTGTGATCGCTGTATCGTCGCCGACAAACGCACGGATCTGGGTGACGGCTCTGCGGAAGTCCGTGGTGGTGTAGCGGCGGCGCATGGCGGCGAGCGTGCGGTCACAGCCGCTCTGCAGCGCGAGGTGGAAGTGACGGCAGAGCCGTGGGTCCTCCCAGAGCGCGAGCAGCTCGGGCGTGATGTCCTGCGGTTGCAGCGAGGAGAAGCGGATGCGTGGTACGGCCGTTTCGGCCAGCACGGCGCGGATGACATCGGCCGGCTGGAGAGCGCCGGCGTCGCGGCCATAGGCGCCGAGCTGGGTGCCGGTGAGCACGACCTCCTGCACGCCGTCCGCCTCGCGCGCGAGCACCTCTCGGACGACGTCAGCGACGGACTCGCTGACCTCGCGGCCGCGGGTCTTGGGGACGATGCAGAAGGCGCAGACGTCGTTGCAGCCCGCCTGGACCTTCACGAAGGCGCGCGTCCGCAGGCCGCGCCGGGACGGCGGCGGGTGGCGCTGGCCAGCGACGGCGGCCAATGCGGCGACGATGTGTGCGGCGATCTCGCGCTTGGCGGCGTTGCCGAGGACGAGGTCGGCGCCCGTCGCGCGCGCGGCGGCGGGGTCAGTCTCGACATAACAGCCGGTGAGCGCGACCGGTGCGTTGGGTGCGAGGCGGCGTGCGAGGCGGACCATGTGCCGCGCTTTGCGGTCGGCGACGTGGGTGACGGAGCAGGTGTTCACGACGAATGCGTCAGCCGGGGCGGGACGATCGACGACATCGATCCCGTGCTGCAGCAGCTCGCGGGCGACCGCTTCGGAGTCTGCCTGGTTGAGCTTGCAGCCGAGCGTGATCAGCGACACGCGGGGCCGTCGCGCGAGGGCATTGGGCATCTCGTCGAGATTTGCGGTGACGATGATGCGGGCCTCCCTGCAGAATCGCCCGCATCATAGCCCAGCAGCCAAGCGGCCGCGGAGCCCCCGCAGCGTCATGAAGGATGCTAGGCAGCCTTCGTTGTGCGGCGTGCCTGGTACGAACAGACGCTGTAGCCGCACACGGGACAGGTGGCGCACCCCTCGGCATGGACCAGGGGGCCACCGCATTCGGGGCAGTTCTCGGCGCGTGGGACAATGATGGTGCGGACTCGAACGCGACGCATGGCGGTCTCCTTCGGCGCACGTATGTTCTGATGGCGTGAGGATATGCGAACACATGTACGATGTCAAGCGTGGGGGGAGACAACGGCCAGATTGGCGGAGTAGGCTCGCATCGTGCGAGTGCTCGTGGCGCCGCAGGAGTTCAAGGGCACGCTGACCGCCGGTCAGGCGGCTGCGGCGATCGCGGCCGGCGTGCGCACTGTGCTGGCCTCGGCGGAGGTCCGCGAGCTGCCGATGTCCGATGGCGGCCCTGGCCTCGTCGATGCGCTCCTGGCGGCGCGCGGCGGGGAGCGGCGGACGGCGACGGTCCACGACCCCCTGATGCGCCCGATCGAGGCGTCCTGGGTGCTGCTCGCCGATGGCAGTGCGGCGATCGAGATGGCAGCGGCGTCTGGGCTCGTGCTGGTCGAGCCCGAGCGCCGAAACCCGCTCATTACGACGACGTTTGGTACGGGCGAGCTGATTGGCGCCGCCCTTGATGCCGGCTGTCGCGAAATTGTCATCGGCTCAGGGGGGAGCGCGACGATTGACGGGGCCGCGGGCGCGGCGCAGGCGCTCGGTGTGCGCCTGCTCGACGAAGACGGACACGACCTGGCAGCGGGCGGGGCGGCGCTTGCGCGCCTCGCACGCATCGACATGTCGCCTCGGCATCCGCGGCTGGCGGACGCGCGCCTGCGCGTCGCGTGTGATGTCACGAATGTGCTCTGCGGGCCGCACGGCGCAGCGATGGTGTACGGGGAGCAGAAGGGCGCTTCCGCCGACGCGATGCGCCGGCTCGACGCGGCGCTCGGGCGGTTTGCCGAGGTGATCCGGCAGCAAGTCGGCGTGGCAGTGGCGACGCTGCCCGGGAGCGGCTCGGCGGGCGGGCTCGGCGCGGGGCTCGCGGCGCTCGCGGGCGCGACGCTGGAGCCGGGATTCGAGCTGGTCGCGGAGGCAGTGGGGCTGCGAGACGCGATCGCGGCGAGCGAACTGGTGATCACCGGCGAGGGCCGGCTCGACGCCCAGACGCACTACGGGAAGACCGTGGCCGGTGTCGCCGGGCTGGCGCGCGAGCGGGCGATACCGATTGCCGTCGTCGCGGGGAGCGTGGATGCGGGGTTTGACACGCGCGCGGACGGCTTTGTCGCCGTAGAGGCGGTGGTGCCGTGGGATGCCGAGCCCGAAGAGCGCGATGCGGCTATGGCGGACGCGGTGGACGCGGTACGGCGCGCGGCGGAGCGGCTGGTGCGGCGGCTCATCGATACGGGAGCGATCGCGCCCCGTTAGTCGCGCCGGCGAAACCTGCGCGCGGGGCGTCGCGGATCCGGCGCGTTCGGCGCGATTCCCGCTCCCGCAGATGCGTCGCTGGCGTCGTCGTCTTCGTCCATGAACGCTTCGTCGTCGTCGCCGGGGAGCGGCCCGGGCGTCATGGGCCGCTCCCACCAGAAGTAGACGAGCAGCACGAAGAAGATGCAGGAAATGATGAGGAGCAGTAGGCCGTGCGCGTTGCCGCTGATCAGCGCGAAGAACGTGGGGATGATCAGCGCGAGCTGTCCCGCGAATGGCGTCCACACGAGCAGGCGGTAGCGCTCGCGTTGCCAGGCGAGCAGCGCATAGAGCGCGGACATGATGATCATGTGGCCGCCGACGGCCGCCTGCGCCGAGCGCGAGCCTCCGAACGAGAGGCCGGCGAGGCCGCCAGTGAACAGCGCGAACCCTTCGAAGAAGGACCAGATCGCGAGGACGATCAGGATGACGCGGAACGCGCCGTAGTTCGTCACGACCCCCGTTGCCGCATGGCGGACGCCGCCGGACGCGGGCGTACCGCTGGTCGGGCGGTCGGAAAGGTTGGCGCTCATATCAGAGCGTATCCGTCTGCCGCGGCAGGTTGGCAATCAACAGGATGAGGAACACGGCGGAGGCGACGATCGGGAGGACGGTCTCGCCCCCGGTGAGGTCGCCGCGCGCCCAGTGGAACCCTGCGGAGAAGATCGCGACCACCTGCTCCACCGTCGCGAGCCAGAGCACGAAGCGGTGGCGCACAGGGTTGCTGGCGGCGTAGAGGTAGGCGAGGCCGAGGACGAGCGTCGCGCCGGTGTAGGCGCGCGCGCCGAGGACGCCGTCGACGCTGCCGATCTCGAGCAGCGAGGTATTCGTGAGCTCGAGGGCGAAGGCGACGAGATCCCACGCGGCGAGGACGAGGAGCACAAGCTGCAGCCTCGCCTGCGACGTCGCGTCCATGCGGCCGATCGGACGCAACTGCCCGCGCGCCACGACGGACCTCCTGTCGCGGCAGCGTAGCACAGCGGGGGCTTCGCGCTGAACGGCTTACCCGCTTTCACGTTTTTCGGGTAGCATGATGGCGATGCCAGCCGCGCCGATGCTCGCGCCCGCCCCGCAGTCAATCGAGCCACTTGGCGGGGCGCATACGCTCGGCCGTGACCGCACGGTCATTCTCGCCCGCGAGGCGGCGCGGGCCGCGGGCGCCTTGACGGCGGCGCGTCGCCTGCAAGAGGCGCTGGCGCGGTACGCCGACGTGCACTGGGAGGTGCGGGCGGCGCCGGGGCTGGGCGAGCGTGAGGGCGTCGTTGCGGCGCTCGACCGCCGGATCGAGCGGCGCGAGGGCTACCACCTGACGGTTGGGGACGAGCGCATCGGTATCGTCGCGCGCGATGCCGCCGGGCTGGCGCACGCGTTCTCGACGCTGACGCAGCTGGTGCGGCAGTACGGGCGCCGGCTGCCGCAGCTGCACATCGAGGACCACCCGGACTTCGCGCACCGTGGCGTGATGCTCGATGTCAGCCGCGACAAAGTGCCGACGATGACGACGCTGTATGGCCTTGTGGACATGCTCGCCGAATGGAAGGTGAACGAGTTTCAGCTCTACGTCGAGCACACGTTCGCCTACGAGGCCCACCGCGCCGTCTGGAAGGATGCGTCGCCGATCACCGGCGAAGAGGTGCTGGCGCTCGATGCCTACTGTCGCGAGCGGCACATCGAGCTGGTGCCGAACCAGAACAGCTTCGGGCATCTGTCGCGCTGGCTGACAAAGCGCCCGTATCACGATTTCGCCGAGGCGCCGCGCGGCACGAAGCTTCCCTGGGGCTACCTGCCGCCGTCCACGCTCGACCCGCATGACCCACGCTCGCTGTCGCTGATCGACGGCCTCTACGCGGAGCTGCTGCCGCACTTCAGCAGCGGACGCGTCAATGTCGGCTGCGACGAGACGTTCGACCTCGGCGAGGGCAAGAGCAAGCGCGCCTGCGAGGAGCGTGGCGTCGGCCGGGTCTACCTCGACTTCCTGCTGAAGATCTACGCGCTGTGCGAGAAGCACGGCCGATCGATGCAGTTCTGGGGCGACATCGTGATGCAGCACCCGGAGCTCATTCCCGAGGTCCCACGCGACGTAACGGCGCTCGAATGGGGCTACGAGGCAGACCACCCGTACGAACGCGACACGAAGGAGTTCCGCGCGTGCCGCCTGCCCTACTACGTCTGTCCGGGCACGGGGAGCTGGATCTCGTTTGTCGGACGCACGGACAATGCGCTCGCGAATATTCGCAGCGCGGCGACGCATGGACGTAAGAACGGCGCCATCGGCCTGCTGAACACGGACTGGGGCGACAACGGTCATATGCAGCCGCTGCCGGTCTCCTGGCTCGGCATGCTCTACGGCGCCGCGATGGCATGGTCGCCGGGGCGGTCGGCGGGTATGGATGTGGCCCGCGCCGTGAGCCTGCATGCGTTTGACGACCCGGGCGGCGTCAGCGGCCGCGTCGCCTTCGACCTGGGAAACGCGCACCAGCGTTCGGGCACGCGTTCGCGCAACGGCACGCTGCCAGCGCAGTTCTACTTCCTGCCGCTCGAGAGCGACTGGCCGATGCACCGCGTGCGTGCGGGCGGGTTCGAGGAAGTCAGCGAGCGGCTCACCGCCGTGGGCGCGAAGCTCGACCCGGCGCGGATGCGCCGTCCGGACGCGGCGCAAGTGGTCGACGAGTATCGCTGCGCGGTCGAGATGGCGGACATCGGCGCCGCGATCGGCGCGGCGAAGTATGCGCGCGTGACGGGCGAGAGCGCGGGGAAGCAGCGCGGGCGCTGGCGGCGCATCGCGCGCCGGCTCGACGCCGTGGTGCCGGAGTACGAGCGGCTGTGGCTCGCGCGCAACCGGCCCGGCGGCCTCGCCGACAGCGTCGCGTGGATCACGGCGCTGGCGGCGGCAGCCCGCGCGGCGGCGCAATAGGTCGACGACAGGAGCAGGGTCGGGCAAACCGGGCGCCACGACCACCGTGTCTTCGCGGCCTTGTGGGGATGAATGGTGCAGTATGAGATCGCGCCCATCCCGTCAGCCGGCGTGGGACGAGTGAGGGGACTCGTACCACCGGTTGCATCCCGCGGACATAACGGCGGGGATGGCGTCACGTTTCAAGAACCGGCGGCGGAGGGAGAAGTGAAGGCGTGCGGCACGCGCCGGCAGTTTGAAGCACGCTGCGGCCATATATATCGGACACCGTAGCCGCAGGGGCGCAACGTCCCTATACTCCTCTGCGATGCAGCGACGAATTCTCGCCGTCATTGCGCTCGTCGTGGTGAGCGTGACGCCGCTTGCGATGGCAGCGTGCGGCGGCGACGGCGGCGACAACAAGGATGCCGAGACGCCCACGGCGGAGGCGTCTGTGGCCGCCGATGTGACGCCAACGGCGACGCCGCATGTCGATGTCCCCGCCGGTCTGCCGGAGATCGCGGTCGGCGCGGCGCTCCTGAAGGACCCGATCCAGCTCGCGCGGCTGACGCTGTACCAGCAGGTGCCGTGTGCGACGAATCCGTCCGGCGGTGGCGCGCCGCCTGCGTGCCGCCCGGAAGAGGCTGATGGCACACCCGTCAACGTCTTCCCGTATTCGGCGTGCGAAGGGGAGTGGGTGCGCCCGGAGCAGGTGCCGCAGCTGTATCGCGACGCGCTCCGGGACGGCACGGCGCGCATCCTGGCCGCGTACAAGCCGAAAGCGCTTGTCACGCTCTTTGGGCAAGGGTTCGGCGCCGACCTCGTCGTGGTTATGAGCACGGACACGGCTTCGCCGGTCGCGCAGGCGTCGGCGTTCCACATCAAGGACGGGCGCGTCGCCTGGCTCGAGCGGGGGTGCAACCAGAGCCCGGCGACCTTCGTCGCGCCGGACCGAGTCGACTCGTTCATCGTCCAGCCGCACGACCTGCCCCCGAGCTAACCGGTATCGTACCCGGGGCCGGAGCGCAGGAGTGCTGTCGGTCCAGACAGTACGTCAATCTCCACCGCCTCATCGCATACCGGTGATCCGCCGCCTCGCGTGGCGCGAATGAATCCTCGAGGCCCATGTGTGGCGGCGTTGATCATGCCGTTGCCCGAAGCCCGTGTTCAGGACGGAACGCGACCGAGGACTGGCCGCGTAGCAGCATGAAGGAGGAAGCATGAGACGGCTCATATCCCTGGTCGGCGTTGCGGCGGTGCTCGCCGTTACGCTGATCGCCGGCGCCGGTACGACCTCGGCGGCGGACCACGGCGACGCACCGCTCGCCAAGGCCAACCACGCGCTCGACATCGCCGATGTGTACGTGTTCGGCGGCCAGAACGGGCGCGTTGTCCTGGCCATGACGGTCAACCCGCTGACGATGCCTGGCGACACGCCAACCTTTGACACCGCCGGCCTGTACCAGTTCAAGGTCGACACCAATGACGACGCTGTGCCGGATGTGTCGTACAACATTACGTTCGGCACGCCGGACGGGGACGGCTCGCAGACCGTCACGGTGCGCCGCGCAGAAGGGCCGCAGGCAGACGAGCTCTCGGACGGCGGCGCCGATGTGGTGACCGGCAGCACGACGCCGAAGCCCGGCGCGCCGGCGATTGGCCAGGCGGGGTCGAGCCGCGTCTTCGCTGGCCTGCGCGACGACCCGTTCTTCTTCGACCTCAACGCCTTCAAGGCGGGACTCGCGTTCCGCAACCCGGGCAACAACTTCTTCGCCGGCTTGAACGTCTCGGCGATCGTCCTCGAGCTCGCCCCGACCGACTTCCTCGGCAACCAGGGCGACACGACGGCGGGCGTCTGGGCCGTGACGAGCAAGAACGGGACGGTGGTCGACCGCATGGGCCGGCCGGCGATCGCGACGGTCTTCATCCCGGCGGACCAGAAGGACAACTTCAACCAGACGAAGCCCGTCGACGACGTGACGAAGTGGAAGTCCACCGTCGTGGGCGCACTGCAGAGCCTGAAGGCTGACCCGGCGCTGGCGGATGCGCTGCTGCCGGACATTCTGACCTTCGACCTCAACCGGCCGTTCGGGTTCCTGAACGGACGCCAGCTCAGCGATGACGTTATCGACGCCGAGCTGCAGCTGATCACCAAGAACCCGGCCGCGTCGGACAACGTCGCGAGTGACAGCGCGTTCACGACGTCGTTCCCGTACCTGGCGCCGGCGAACACGGCGGCGGCGCCAACCGCCGTCCCGGCGGGGTCGCCATCGGCCGCTCCGGCCGGCGGCAGCCCGACGGCGCGGCCGCCCGTGACGCCGCCGAACACCGGTACGGGCGATGCGTCTGATGGCGGCGTGGGCATGACACTGTGGATCGTGCTTGCGGTCGCCGGCGCGGCCGCAGTCGTCGGCGGTGGCGCCATCGCGGTGCGCGCGCGCGGCCGCTGAGGTGAGGCGATGAGGGGTTGGCCGCTCGCCGCACTCATCGCCGTAACCATCATCGCGCTGACCGCGTGCGGGGGAGGCTCGTCCGGCCGGGCGGCCTCCCCCGCGCCGTCTTCGCCGGATGCGGCCGCCGCAACGGCGACGGCCGCCCGCAGCGACCAAGAGGCTCGCATCGGCTTCCTTGAGACGCGCGCCGCGGGCGACCCGCTCGACACGCTCAGCCTGAACCTGCTGGCCGCCGAACACATGCAACGCGCGCGCGAGACCGGCGACGTGGCGGAGCTTTCGATCGCGCGGACGGCGCTCGACCGGTCACTCGCCATCCGTCGGGCTGACAACTACGACGGACTGGCGCTGGCGGGGGCGCTCGCGAGCACGCAGCACGACTTTGCGCGGGGCCTCGCGCTTGCGCAGGAAGCCATCGCGCAGAAGCCGTCGGAAGCCTATGCGTACGGCATCCTCGGCGATGCCATGATGGGGCTCGGCCGGTATGACGCGGCGGCCGACGCCTACGCCCGGGCGGCCGCGGGCGCTCCGGACGACATCACCACGCTCGGACGGCTGGCGTTGCTTGCGACGATACGCGGACGCACAGACGACGCGGACGGCCTGTGGCGGCGTGCCGTCGACGCCGCGCAGCACGACACGGTGCCGGAACATTTAGCCTGGGCGCACGCCCAGCGCGCGGGCCTGCTGTTCACGCTCGGGCGTCTCGATGATGCCGCGGCCGAATACCGCGCGTCGCTCGATGCGTTTCCCGGCTACGTGCATGCGCTGGCGGGCCTCGGACGGGTGGCGGCGGCGCATGAGGATTGGGACGCTGCCGTCGCGTCGTACTCGCAGGCGATCGAGCGGGTGCCGCTGCCGGAGTACGTTATCGCGCTCGGTGACGTGTATGAGGCCGCGGGGGACGAGGGGCGCGCACAGCAGCAATACGACCTCGTCGCTGCGATCCAGCAGCTTTATGCCGCGAACGGCGTCAACCTCGACGTGCAGATCGCGCAGTTCAACGCTGATCACAATCGTGACCTCGCAGCAACGGTGCAGCGGGCGCGGCAGACGTACGCCGAGCAGCCGAGCCTGCAAGCGGCGGACGTACTCGCGTGGTGCGAACTCAAAGCCGGCAACGTCGACGCCGCCCGGGCGGCGATCGAGCGAGCGCTTGCCACGGGCACGCGCGACCCGCTGGTCCTCTTTCACGCCGGGATGATTTACCGGGCGGCCGGCGATGTGGTGCGCGCCCGCGTGCTGCTGACCCAGGTGCACGACCAAGCGCCGCGCTTCTCCGTCCGCTACGCGCTCGCGCTCGAGGAGGCGCTGGCCGGCCTCTGAGCGCGCCCTGATGCGCCCTTGTTGCCGTGCCCGGCGCTGTCGCTTATCAGCATCCTCGTGGCCTCTCTGCTCTTCGGGCTTGGTCCGCGCTCGTACGGATAGTCGCTCCGTATTCGGTCGTCGACCGACTCGTCTCCCGCCGCGTTACCGCAGCGGCCGTATAGTGAAACGTGCATGATCTCAGGCCACGCCATCGCTGGCCGCGCGGCCGGGTATTGCGGCTCGCGCTTGGGTTCGCCGTAGCCGCGGCGGTAGTCGTCGTCGCCGTTGTACTGGGGCGCGGTCGGGGGGACGGCGACACCACGCGCGCCGTTGCCCCGACCGGGACGAGCGCGAGCGGCACGCCGCTGCCGGCGCCGGGCCCGCTCGATGCAGCTCCGCCCGTCATCGGGCAGCCCGCGCCCGACTTCGCGCTGCGCTCGACCGACGGCGAGCTGCGCCGGCTCAGTGACCTGCGCGGCAAGGTGGTCTTGGTGAACTTCTGGGCGACCTGGTGCGCGCCGTGCAAGAAGGAGCTCCCGGACCTGCAGGCGTTGTACGACGAACGCCGCGCCGACGGGCTCGAGGTGCTGACGATTAACGTCGAAGAGGACGCCGCCGACGCGCGTGCATTCTTCGATGCCCGAGGCCTGACGCTGCCGCTCTTACTCGACAGCGCGGGCACGGTGTATGACCAGTATCGTCTGCAGGGCCTGCCTGACAGCTTCTTCGTCGACCGCGAGGGGAAGATCGCGACGCTGCAGTTCGGCTACCTGACCGCTGAGAAGATGCGCGAGCGGCTCGCTCAAGCGGGCCTCCCGCCGCCGTAGTCACGCGGCGAGGCAGTCCTTCACGGGGCGGCCGCGTTGCACAACACAACGGATGTTGGCGGCGTCGACGAGCACGGTGATGTCGGCGAGCGGGTCGCCGTCGACGAGGATCAGGTCGGCGTCCTTGCCCACTTCGATGGTGCCGATGCGGTCTAGCATCTGGAAGAGCGCGCTATTGGTGCGCGTGGCGCTGACGATCGCCTCCATTGGGCCGAGGCGGCGAGCCTTCTCGACGAGCTCGCTCGCACGGCGCCGCTGCCTCGGCCCGAGCAGGTCGGAGCCGGAGCCGATGGCGACGCCCGCTGCGGCCGCGATTGCGGTACTCGCGGATGCTGAGGCACGAACGGCGTCCAGCTTCTTGCGCGCGTAGTCCGGCGTCGCCTCGGCACGCGCGAGGACGTCGAGGATCACGAGCGTTGGTACCAGGAACGCGCCCTGTGTTGCCATGCGCTTCGCGGTCGCTTCGTCGAGGATGCTGCCGTGCTCGAATGAGCGCACGCCGGCGTCCAACCCGCGCGCAACTGCGCCGGCCGTGTGTGCGTGCGCCATCACGTACGTCCCGAAGGAGGCGGCCTCCTGCACCGCGGCGCGCATCTCCTCGACGCTGAACTGCAAACTCTCGATCGGGTCGTTCGGCGACATGACGCCGCCGGACACCATCAGTTTGACCTGCGTCGCACCGCGGCGGATCTGCTCGCGGGCCGCGTGCCGGACGGCATCAACACCATCGACAATCTCCGGGCGTGCGATGAGCCCCGGGATCGACGGCGGCGCCTCGTCGCTCCAGCGCGGTCGTTGGTCGCCGTGGCCGCCGGTGATTGTGATGAACGACCCGGACGGCAGGATGCGTGGTCCGGCGATCTGCCCTTTGTCGACGGCGAGGGCGAATGCAGGGTCGAGCCCGCCAGCGTCGCGGACGGTCGTGAAGCCCTCGTCGAGGGCGATGCGGATGTTGTCGATGACCTTGAGCACGTAGCTGACGTGGCTTTCGGGTGGCTCATTCGCCGCGTGCTCGATCAGGCCGAAGTGCACGTGCGCATCAGTGAGCCCTGGCATGAGCGTCATGCCGGCGCCGTGGATGCGGCGAGCGTCCTCCGGCGGCCGCACGGCGCCCGCGGCGTCGATCCGCGTGATGCGGCCGTCCTCGACGAGCACGGCGGCGTGCCGGCGCGGGTCGGCGCCCGTGCAGTCCAGCAGCGTGACGTCATCAAACAGGAGCGCCGTCATCCGCCTCCCGCGCGAGCGCGCGCCGCTGTCCGGGGGGACGCACCCGGTTAAGTGTGAGGTGTCTGAGCGGTGCCGTTGTCGCCTACTCCACCAGGCGGACGTTTACCGCGCGGTTGCGCTTCGGGTCGCGCGGATCCGTCTCTTGGTCGAACTCGACTTGCTGGCCCTCGTTCAGCGTGTCGAACATGCCGCGCGCGAGCGCGGAGCTGTGGAAGAAGATGTCTTCCGAAGCGCCCTCGGGGCGGATAAAGCCGAAGCCGCGGTCTCGCACGAGGCGCTTGATCTGTCCGGTTGCCATGGTTCGGGGGTCGTCCTTCCGGTCGCTGCCTGACCGGGAGGCCACCGTCCGCAGGCGCCGCCCGGCCGTTCCGTCCGCTCGACGCCGCATCGTCGACGGCGCCGGCCCGTTCGCTGCAACGGCGCTGCCGACGGTGAGGTGGCAGCGCCGTGTGGCGGGTATTGGGGCTGGCCTGACGGTAGCAGACGCTCGCGGGAGGCCGCAAACGCGAGGACCGTCCGCCGGGTCAGGTCAGGCCGAGCCGCTCGAACTGGTCGGACGGGGCCTCGACGGCGAGCAGTGCGGCGCGCAGCTGATCCGCGGCGTCGCGTTCGCGGCGCTCGCCCGCGCGGTTCTCCTGCTCGTCCGGATCGAGCGACAGGTCGTAGAGATGGTTGCCGGAGAAGCGGCCGTTCGCCCAGTACGGCAACATGTCGCCCGCGACGAACGGCTGGCGGATCACGGGCACGCGGGTTCCCGGCATGCGGTCGAGGCGGGCGCGGTCGTCGGGCAGCGGCAAACGGAGTTCTGGCACTGATGGCACCGGCATCGTCGACCAGCGGTTCGACCACATGGAGAGCGGCGCGTTGTCGCCTTCGGGCGCGCGCGCGTACTTCGTCGTTGCGTCGATGAGATGCACCTCACGCCCCCAGACGCCGGAGAGCGCCCAATCGCGGACGGCGGTCACGTCCCCGCGCAGCAGCGGAATCAGCGATCTGCCGTGCGTGCGGTGCGCCGGCCGCACACCGAAGAGATCCGCGAGTGTGGCGTGCAGGTCCACGGACGTCGTCAGCGCCTGCGACGCGCGGGGAATGATGCCGGGCCAGGCGATCATCAACGGGATGTGTCCGAGCGGCTCGTAAGCGGGGACTGGCGGCTTGCCCCAGATGTCCTTCTCGCCGAGGTAGTGGCCGTGGTCGGTGCAGACGAAGACTGCCGTGTCGGCCCAAAGGGCGTGGCGGTCGAGCGTGTCGAGCACGCGGCCAAACCAGGCGTCGATCATCGTCAGCTTGCCGCCGTACTGGGCACGGACCTGACGGGCCTGCCGCTTGTCCAGGACGCCGCGCTTCGAAGCGGCCGCGGTGTACGGCGGCCAGATGAGGTGCGGGCCCTGCCAATCCGCGTCATAGAGCGTCGCGTACGGCTCCGGAGTGTCGAAGGGCTCGTGAGGGTCGAACTCGTCGATGAACAGGAAGAAGCGGTCGTGGTACCCGGCGTTGTCGTCAAGCCAGCGCGCTGCAGCCGTCATGGTGCGCGGGCCGGGGAAGTCGGACTCGTCGCGGAAGTAGCCGCGGCTGTGGTCGTACGGCATCCAGCGGCGGCCCATCAAGGGCGCGCCGAGCCACGACGGGTCCGGGCGGGTCTTCCACGGATCGCTTTCGTGTCCGCGTTCGTACTGCCATGCGACGAAGTCGGTGTGGTAGTTCTCGCCGCCAACCTCGAACAGGTGCGGGTGGTCGGAGATGAGCTGCGTGGTGACGCCAGCAAGGCGGAGGTCCGCGACGATCGACTGTTCCCAGATCTCAATCGAGCCCCAGGGCTTCCAGAGGAAGTCCAGCGCGCCGCAGAGGATGTCGTGCCGCGCGGGGATGCAGGGGAGCGAGCCGGCATAGTGTTTCTCGAAGCGGACGGACCGGCGCGCGAAGCGGTCGAGGTTTGGCGTGGCAAACTCGCCGCCGCCATAGGCGCCGATCATGTGGCGGTTCAGGCTGTCGAGCAGGATGACGACGGCGTTCTTCGGTGCGAGGGTTGTCGAAGGCTGCGGGTCAGCGGCGTCCACCGGCGCCCATCATACGGGACCGGTGACGCCGGTGCGCGCGCCCGGGTCGGGCTCGCCCGCGCGGGCGCCGTGGACTTCGACGAGTGGGATGATCTCGAGCGGCCTGGCGCGCGCTGGCCGACGGGCGAAGAAGTAGTTCCAACCATCGTTGTATGCGGCGTGCAGCTGAAACGCGCTTGCCGGCTTGCCGGCCTGTACGTGCGCCCGATAGCGACGCCAGACGGCCGTGACGGGACAGTCGTAACAGACGAGGTCTCGGCGCTCGTGCGAGGGGTCGTTGGCGAACATGCGGCGCGCCGCACGGAATGCGTCGTTGTTCCACACGTCGCGGAACGCCCGCCTGTCCGCGCTGTCGACCGTGCCGACCTCGGCGAAGTCGTCCTCTTTGTAGAACGTGGCGCAGCAGGGTGCGACACCGCCATCGTTGTGGACCACGCCCTGTTGCCAGAGGTAAGAGCAGCGGCCGACGGACGGGTGGAAGCCGAAGTTGTAGCGCCCCTCGCTGTCCCAGTCGGGGCCGGCTACCCATCCCTTCATGAGGCTGAACTCGATCTCGTGCTCGCGGGCGAGCGCGCGGGCGGCGTCGACTTCGTGGGTGTTGTGCGCGAAGAGGTGGTAGGAGTAGACGATCCGAGGTGTGCTGCTGCCGAGCCGGCGCTTCGCCGCGTTCAGGCGGTCGACGTTCTCGAGCACGAGTGCGAGGTCGCCGCGCACGCGGTACTGCTCGTATACGGCCTGTGTCGCGCCGTCGGCCGACAGGCCGATGACGTGGAGGCCGGACTGGACGATCTCCTCGGCTCGTTCGTCGGTCATCGGGAAGCTGAGGTTGGAGCTGATGACGGTCGCGACGCCCCGGTTGGCCGCCATGCGGATCATCTCGGGCAATCGTTTGTTGAGGAGAGGCTCGCCCCAGTTGTAGAACTCGACCTGCAGGAGGTGGTCGCCCAGCTCATCGATGAGGCGGCGGAAATCCTCGACGTGGAGCATCGACTTTTCGCGACCGAGCTCTCCGACGCCGGTAAAGCACTGTGGGCAGCGCAGATTGCAGACGTTGGTCGCCTCGACGGTGAGGACGAGTGGATAGGCGCGGACGCGCTCGACGCCACGCCACATCTCATAGCGGGAGCGCCAGTAGTTCAGCAGCCGCTTCCGTGTCAGACGCATGCCGGGGTAGGCCGTCGGAAGCAGGCCCGCGCGGGCGGCGGCGGCCATCTTCCGGCTCCGGTTGATCGCTTTGCGGACGAGGGCTGGGCGCATGTCCACGCTTCGGTTTGGTATGGGCGGGGCTTCGTTATACCTGATTGAACGAGGCGGCGGGCCCGATCGTATCGGATCGGTGGTCCGGGCCGCCCGCCCCGCTTGCCTCGACGGGCGGCTAGAATCGGCGTGATGCAATTCAAGGCCCTGGCGCTCGACCTTGACGGCACGCTGCTCACATCCGGCGAGGCGATCAGTAGGCGGAACTTGCGGGCGCTGGCGGCGGCACGCGACGCTGGCCTGGTGGTCATCCTGGCGAGCGCTCGCTGGTATCAGCTGGCGGAGCGCGTCGCACGTCAGGTGGGTGCCGCGCCGCCGGTCGTTGCCTGCTCCGGGGCGCAGGTACGCCGGCTCGATAACGGCGCCGATCTCCTCGATGTCCGCCTGCCGGCGGATTTCACCCGTGCGCTTTACGCGATCTGCGATGAGATGCGGTGCATCGCGACGGTCGCCCTCGACGAGGATGTCTGGGTGAAGATGGACGGCGGCCCGCCGGAGGGTTCGTTCGCGCCACCTGAGATGCGGTTCACGCGCTCCCTCGCAGTCGACGCGCGAGCGCCCGCGCGCATCGCGCTCATTCAGGGGTCCGAGGCGGTCGCGCGGATCAGGCACGACCTCGGTCCGGCCTGGTCCGACAAGGTGCACTTCATCGAGTCGATCTCGAGCTACGGCAAGCCGATCCTGACGCTGACGGCGATGGGCGCGCACAAGGGTAAGGCGCTCGCCGTCGCGTGCGAAAACCTGGGCATCGACCCGGCCAATGTTGTGGCGTTCGGTGACTCCGGCAACGACGTGGAGATGTTCAAGGTCGCTGGCGCCTCAGTCGCGATGGGACAGGCGACAGAGGAGCTCCGCGCGGTGGCGACGTTCGTGTCGGCGCGCAACGACGAGGACGGGGTCGCCGTCGCGGTGGAGCGCCTGCTCGAACGCGGTGGGTTCTGATGGCGCGCGGCGCATCTCACCGGGCGCCGAGCAGCAGCTCCATCACGAGCTGGTCGAGCCGCTCGTGCCCGTAGCCCTGCGCCGCAAGCGTATCGATGTCGTACGAGGCATTCCGCAGCGCCGCGATGCCATCGCTCGACGGCCCGTGGGGTAGCGTGGGCTCGCGAAGCGCAGCCGCTTTTGCGGCCGCGAGCGCCTCCTGGATCGCGGGGTCCTCGTGGAAGCGCCGCGCCTTCTCGCGGAGGATCAGGTAGGTGCGCATACAGCCGGCTGCGAAGTCCCAGACGCCCTCCTCATCTTCGGTGCGATATGCATGCGCGTCGAAATGGCGCATGCCGTCCCAGCCGGCATCCTCGAGGAGCTTCACGAGGTAGAAGGCGTCGCGCACGCCTTCCGAACCGAACCGGAAATCCTGGTCGAACTTGCCGATCCGCTGCGCGTTAAGGTCGATGTGGAACAGCTTGCCGTGCCAGAGGCATTGGGCGACGGCGTGATGGAACGAGAGGCCGGACATCGTCTCGTGGGCGAACTCGGGATTGAGGCCGACCATCTCCGGGTACTGCAGCTCGTCGATGAAGGCGAGGGCGTGCCCGACCGTCGGCAGCAGCATGTCGCCGCGCGGCTCGTTTGGCTTCGGCTCGAGCGCGAAGCGCAGGTTGTAGCCCCGGTCGCGCGTGTAGGCGCAGCAGATGTTGACGGCCTCGGCGTAGCGGTCGAGGGCGCTGCGGACATCTTTGGCGGCGTCGCATTCCATGCCTTCGCGGCCGCCCCACATGACGTACACGGTCGCGCCGAGCTCGACGCCGAGGTCAATGGCGTCGAGGGTCTTCTTGATCGCGTAGCGGCGCACCTGCGGGTCGTTCGCCGTGAACGCACCGTCTCGGAACACCGGGTGGGCGAAGAGGTTCGTCGTCGCCATCGGCACGCGCATGCCTGTCTCGTCGAGGGCGGCGCGGAAGCGCCGCACGATCGCGTCGCGCTCAGCGAGCGACGAGCCAGGCGGCACGAGGTCGTCATCGTGGAAGTTCACGCCGTAGGCGCCGAGCTCGGCGAGCCTGCGGACGGCGATGACGGGGTCGAGCGGTGGCCGCACCTCGGCGCCGAACGGGTCGCGGCCACGGTTACCGACGGTCCAGAGTCCGAAGGTGAAGTGGTCCTCCGGCACCGGCGTGTACGCATCGTGTCGGCGCGTCGTCGTGGCGTTGGTGGTCATCGGGCCCTCTCGCTCGCGTCCTGGGCGGCCTACTCGAGTGGAGGCGCGCGAGGCAGTATCGCGCGTCGCAATGAAATCGTCACGCGAAGCTGGTACGTTTGCACCCTGCCGGCGTCGTCGGGTTGCCGAACACTGACCGTGGAGATGAGGACGTTGATGGTGGCTGTCGCTACCGCCGGGGCGGCGATGACGCTGCTCGCGTGCAACCAGACGGGCCTCGGCGAGAGCCCGCGGGCGACGTTCTCGCAGCTCGCCTGCCTCGACGCGAACGGTGATATGCGTGTCAATGCCGCGGACGCGGCGGATGCGTCGAAGGTGCCGGACTTCAACGCGGACCGGCGGCACGATGGCGAGGACGCCGCGTTTCTGCAAGGGATCGACATCCGGCTTGACCCGCAGCGCGCGAAGGACGCATGCGACAAGAAGTCGGACACGGGCCCCGAGTACGCGGTTGCGCACGGTTACTTCGACCCGGCCAAGGTGTCGTGCGACGCGGCGGACGCGCGTGCGGTGCTGCTCGTCGGCGTTGGCGGCGGGGTCGTGAATATCAAGGACAAAGCTGACGCGGCGGGGATCCGGCAGATCATCGACGCGCTCCAGAAGAAGCTCGACGGCGAGGGCGTGCAGACGATCGCCGTGCTCGCCGGCCCGGCGATGGTCGGTGCCGAGAACGTCCACGCCGGGATGGAGGACTGGATGACGCACGCGGTTGAGGTCTATGTCGACCGTTACCCCTGCTTGCGCGCCATCCTCGTCGGCCACAGCCACGGCGCGGTGACGACGGATGTCGTGGCAGCGCGGCTGGAGGGCCGTTACGCCGACCGCATCATTGCGGACGTTGCGCTTGACCGGACGACGGTGCTCTACATCGGCGATACGCAGACGCGGCCGGTCCACGCGCACGTGATCAACGTCTATCAGACGAACGATAAGACGTTCGGCGGCGCGCCGTACGATGCTCCGAATGTGGACAACTGGGACGCAAGTGGCGAGCTGGGCCCGAAGAATGGCGACAAGGGCGGCGCGCTGCAACCCGTGATGCATACGACGATCGACAACTCGAAGTCGGTGCGCGACGGGATCGTCTCGCGCGTGCTGAGCGCCGCCGCACTTCCGTCGAACTAGTTCGCTCTTCGCGCCCGGCAACGGGCCGACCGGTGAAGCGCGCGGCGAGACCTCGACCCAGTTGGCACGCTTGCGGACTTCCTCGTCGAAGCATGTTGGTCCGGCGCTGCAGGCGAACGTGGGACTGATCTGACGCCCAACCGCGGCGTGGTTGCGGCCGCGACGAATGTGCGAAGGTGCGAAGGCGCCGACGACGGCGACCAGCGAGCGCCTCGGACAGCCTCCTGCTGCCCTGCATACGTGGACGCGGCGTACCAGAAGCCGACCGCGGGTCTACCACTTCACCTGCTCCTCTGCGCAGGGGACGCCGTTCTGGCGTGGTCCAAGGGGTCGCGGATCGGCTTCACAGATGTGGACGTGCCTGCAACCCGGCGACGCCGGCGCGTAGAATAGCGCACGTGAAGCTCTCGATCGTGATCCCCGTCCGTAACGAGCGCGCGACGGTCGTGCCGCTGTTAGAACGCGTGCGCGCGGTCGACTGCGGCATGCCGAAGGAAATCATCGTTGTCGACGGGGCATCGACTGACGGCACGCGCGAGGTGTTGCGCTCGCTGCCCGCAAGGGACGACCTTGTGCTCGTGCTCGAGGACGCCGCGCGCGGTAAGGGCCGCGCGGTCCGCACCGGCTTCGAGCGGGCGACGGGTGACATCGTCATGGTCCAGGACGCGGACCTCGAACTCGATCCCGGCGAGATCCCGTCGTTGCTGGCGCCGATCGTCGCGGGGCGGGCCGAGATCGTGTTCGGCTCGCGTTTCAAGGGGCGCGGTCGGGGTGCGACGCCGTGGCTGAGCTACGCGGGCAACCGCGGGCTCACGGGGGTGGTCAATGTGCTGTATGGCGCGCGCCTGACGGACATCCTTACGTGCTACAAGGTGATGCGCACGGAGACCGCGCGTTCGCTCGACCTTCGGTGCGACGGCTTCGACCTCGACGCGGAGATCACCTGCCGCCTCCTGCGCGCGCGCCATCGCATCGTCGAGGTGCCGATCTCCTATGCGCCCCGATCCGCGGCCGAGGGCAAGAAGTTGAGTCCGGGCGTGGGCTGGAGCGTGTTGCGCGTGATCGTCCGGACGCGGTTCGTGACGGCGCCCCTCCGGCAGGCGCTTCGGGCTGAGCCGCCGCTGGTGCAGGAGCCGGAAGCGATGACGACGGCCGGCCGGCGCGAGGACTGACGCGCGCGACGCGGCCGGTTCAGGCGGTGCCGCGCAGGCCGAGGGTATCAGCGTTCGACTTGAGCGCTTCGATGACCTCGGCGATCAGCGCGTCGAGCTCGACGCTAAGCTGGTGGGCGCCGTTGATGATGTCGTCGCGGTTCACCTGCCTGGCGAAGGCTTTGTCTTTCATCTTCTTCCGCACCGACGCCGGCTCCACTTCGAAGATGCTCTTGTTCGGCCGTATTAGCGCGACGGCCGTGACGAAGCCAGTGAGCTCGTCGACCGCGAACAGCGTCTTCGCCATCGCGGTCTCGCGCGGCACGCCGGTGTAGTCGGCATGGCCCATGATCGCGGTGCGGATTTCCTCCGGGTAGCCGCGTTCGGTGAGGATCTTGTTGCCCTCGTAGGGATGGCCTTCGGCTGTCGGCCAGCGTTCGTAGTCGAAGTCGTGCAGCAGGCCGGTGATGCCCCAGAGTTCCTCGTCGGCGCCCTGTTTGCGCGCGAAGTGACGCATGACCGTCTCGACGGCGAGGCCGTGCTTCCGCAGGCCGTCCGATGTTGTGTATTCGCAGAGGAGTTGCCATGCCTGTTCGCGGTCGACCGCCATGCGTCCTCCTATGTCTGTGCCGGGCCGATCGTAGCGCGCCGGTTGCGGGAAGGCAGGAGAGGCCTCCCCTGCGGGAGGCCTCTCCGAGGTCGCCGAATGAACCGAGCTAGCAGGCGCCGAATTGCGCCGCGACGAGCCCGAGATCGCCGGCGGTGATCGAGCCGTCGCGGCTCACGTCGAAGCCGAGCACGTAGTTGGGACTGGTGCTCGGGCCGAAGTGCGCGGCGACGAGTCCGAGGTCGGCGGCGGTGACGTTGCGGTCGTCATTGACGGACGCAATCTCGCGGCCGTCCTTGCAGCCGTCGCCGTCACTGTCCTGCACGAGCGGGTTGGAGCGCCACGCCTTCACCTCGACGCCGTCGCTGATGCCGTCGCCATCGGTGTCGAAGGCGTTCGGGTTCGTGCCGAGCGCCGTCTCGACGCCGTTGGCGAGCCCGTCGTGGTCGTTATCGGGCGACGGGGATGTGGGCGGCTTGCTCGCGGAGTTTGCCGGGTCCGTGCCGACGAGACACTCGAAGCCGTCGGCGACCAGATCCCCGTCGGTGTCGAGCTTCAGGGGGTCGGTGGGCCCGGACGCGGACGCGCAGGGCGGTCCGGCGGTCTCGGTGGTGTCGGCGATGCCATCGTTGTCGTCGTCGGCGTCGCACGGGTCGCCGTCGGCGTCCGAGCGAGGCTGTGTCAGGTCGTCGAAGGGGAAGGCGGGCGGCAGGTCGACGAAGTCGCCGTCGGAATTGAGCTGGGTCGGGTTCGCGATGAGCGGGCAGTTGTCGACGATGATGTTCGTGTTGTTGTGGGCGTGCGGCGTCGTGGCCTTGAGGTCGCGGAAGCCGTCGCCGTCGGTGTCGACGTTGCAGGGGTCGGTGCCGCCGGCCAGCTCACCGAGGTTGGGGACGAAGTCGCCGTCGTTGTCGGCGGGGCCGCCTTCGGGCACGAGGACGTGCAGGCACGTGTGGTAGACCTCGTAGCCGTCGTTCATGGTGTCGCCGTCGGTGTCGGGGTTAAGCGGGTTCGAGTGGTAGACGTCGACCTCGGGGCCGTCGAGTACGCCGTCGCCGTCGCTGTCCGGATTATTGGGGTTCGTGCCGGTGGTGTTGACCTCGCGGCCGTCCTTGAGGCCGTCGTTATCCGTGTCCGCCTTCTTGGGGTTGGTGCCTGTGGTGTTGACCTCGACGAAGTCATTGAGGCCGTCGTTGTCGGTATCGGCAAGCAGCGGTGATGTCCCGATCGTGAGGACTTCCATGCCATCGGACAGCCCATCGCCATCGGTGTCGGCGTTGTTCGGGTTGCTGCCGATGACGATCTCCTGGAGATCGTTGAGGCCATCGCCGTCGCTGTCGGCGTTCTTCGGGTTGGTGAAGAACGTGTTGACCTCGGGGCCGTCGTTGATGCCGTCGCCGTCCGTGTCGGGGTTGAGTGGGTTGGTCGCGTAGGTATTGACTTCGACGCCGTCGCTCAGGCCATCTGCGTCGGTGTCGGCGATGGTTGGGTTCGTGCCCGTGGTGTTGACTTCGACGCCGTCGCTGAGCCCGTCGCCATCGGTGTCCGGGTTCAGCGGGTTGGTGAAGGTGACAAGCACCTCCGTGCCGTCGCTGAGGCCGTCGCCGTCAGTGTCCGGGTTGTACGGATTCGTGCCGAGGAAGGCCTCCTGCTGGTCGTTGAGGCCATCGCCATCGCTGTCGGGGATGGTCGCCGGCGTGGGCGTCAGGGTTGGCGTCGGTGTGTTCGTCGGGGTCGCGGTGTTCGTGGGCGTGGGCGTGGGCGTATTCGTCGGTGCGGCGACGGTGACGCTTGCCGAGTTGCAGGTCGCCGCGACAAAGTTCACGGGCGCGCAGCTGCCGATCTCGGCGTAGCCGTCGGCTGTGGCGTGCGTGAAGTGGAGTTCAAGCGTGATGGTGCCGCCTGCGCCGGCGGTGAACGGGAAGTTGGCCACGGGCGTCGAGGTGCCATCTGGAAGCGTCAGCGTGCCGACGAGGAAGCAGGAGATCGTCCCCTCTGTTGCGGGCGCCGGATGCCCTTCCGGGTTGCCGTTTGCCGTCGGTGCCGGTGGGGTGCAGGAGAAGCCGGACGTCGCGAGCCCCGTCGTGTTCGGTACGCCCGGTGAGGCGACGCTGCCGTCCGTGTTGAAGAAGTACGTGTCGAACGAGTCGAGGCCGACCGCGGCGCCGCTGTTGTTGGTGATCACCCATTGCGCCGTGAATGGCGAGCCGGGAGGGTAGGTGCAGCTTGCCTGGATGCCGACGGTGCCCGCGTCGCAGTCGATCGAGAACGTGAAGGCGGGTGGCGTGCCCGCGAGCACCGGCGCCGTGCCGCCGCCCGAGCGAAGGGCGATGAGGCCGGCAAGGGCGACGCTGGCGATCAGGGTGCAGAGCGTAAACGGCAGTGCCCGAGCGAGCGACGTCCGTGTCATCGGGGACCTCCGGAGGACTAGGCGGGGATGCCTTGACGGCTAGTGTACGCCGAGACCCAAGCCTGTCAAGACCCGCGGATCGCCGAGATACCACAGTGTGCGGGTCGGGCGCCGAGAGTATGAGAAGGGGGTCGGTGGTCGGAGGAGTGGTGCCGGGCCGGGCCGGGGGTGTTCGCGCTGGGCGAACGGTACGCCCCCGACGGGTGGCGGGTCGAAGGCGCGGAGTGCAGGCCCCGGCCCGGCCCGGCGTGGCGCCCGAAGGCGCCTACTCGCTCAGATCGGCGCTGGGGTCCGTGCGCGGCCGGAGACCACGGGGGTCAGGGTCAGGGGTTGGGGAATCATGGCCCCGGCCGCCAGCGCCGTTGAGTAAGTCACCGTCGTGACGGGACGCGCGACGAGCGGGCAGGCAGCGCCGTCCATCCTGTGCGTCTCCGTCCGATTTGGGGCCGGGGGTATGAAAAATCCCTCATCCGCAGCGAATGAGGGCTGCAGACTCCGACCCGCGCAGGTGCCTTCGGCGGCCCGGCGGCCATATCCCTCGCGTGGGACTGTAGGCCCGTGGCTTTGCGTCGCCGTCTTTCGACGGGTTTGCCTTTGTCGGAGCGTTTTCAGTTGTCCACCTAAGCAATCGGCCCATCGCCCGGGATCTGTTGGCCCCGCGACTTCGATCATGGAAATTTGTTTCCGGCGTCGTCCGGGGCGGCGAGATCGGCGCGTCACCGGTTCGAAACACGGCGTCGCGTGGCGGCGACGTACGATCAAACCGGAGGGATGTCGGTTCTCCGGGGCCCTGGAGGAGGTGGGAGAGACATGAAGCGGTGGCTGCTCGGCGCGGTCGTAGCGCTCGGTGTCATCCTGTTCGGCGCGGGTGCCGTCATGGCGCAGTCGTCGGGTAACGGCGGCTCGCCGACGTTCCTCGACCGCGTCGCCCAAAAGCTTGGGATCGAGACGGGACAGTTGCGCGAGGCAATCAAGAGCGCCCGCAACGACGAGATCGACGCACGCGTCCAGAGCGGCGAGCTGACGCAGCAGCAGGCCGACCGCCTGAAGGAGAAGCTTGACCACCTTCCGGACGACTTCGGGTTCGGCTTCGGACGCGCGGGCCACGGCGGCCCGAAGCTCGGGTTGGGCGCGGGTATGGCACCGCAGAAGCTCGCCGACTTCCTCGGCATCTCGGTTGACCAGCTCGCCATGGAGCTGCGGGCGGACAACGCCACTCTGGCCAGCGTTGCGGCCGCACACGGCAAGAGCCGCGACGAGCTGAAGCAGTTCATCACGGATACAGCGATTGCGGCCATCGACCAGGCGGTCGCGGACGGCCGGCTGACGCAGCAGCGCGCCGACGCGCTCGAGCAGCGGCTGCAGGACCACCTCGACCAGCTCGTCGATGCGCGGCCTGGCAAGTTCTTCCGCGGGCAGTTCCGCTTCAAGCACCGGGACAACCACGGGCGCGACGCGAGCCCGACCCCCGGGGCGGGGACGTGGGGGCCGACACCACCGCTCCTCGGGTCCTAACCGACGGTACGACGGCGAGGCGCGCGTGCCCCGCCGTCTTTTTCTACACTGGAGACGTAACAAAGATGAATGAGCCCCGTCCCAACGCCACGGCCGAGAACCCCCCGCACATCCTCGTCGCCGACGACGACCGGCACATCGCCGAGCTTGTGCGCATGTACCTGCGCAAAGCGGGTTACGACGTGACGATCGCGAACGACGGCGAGGAAACGCAGAGGCTGCTCCGCGAGCAGCCGTTCGACCTGGCGGTGTTGGACATCATGATGCCGGGCCCGGACGGCCTGCAGATCATCCGTCAGCTGCGGCGGCGCAGCGAGCTACCAGTGATCTTCCTCTCGGCGCGCTCCTCCGACATCGACAAGGTAGCGGGCCTGCAACTCGGCGCCGACGACTACGTCACGAAGCCATTCAACCCGGCCGAACTGGTTGCGCGCGTGCAGTCGGTGCTCCGGCGCAGCAAGAACACCGGGGAGCCCGCCGCTGACCATATCAAGCTCGGCGAGCTGGAAATGGATATTCAGAACCGGCGCGCGACCATCCGCGGCCAGGTGGTGACGCTGACGCCGAAGGAATTCGATTTGCTGGCAACCTTCGCGCGCTTCGTGAACGTGACGCTCGACCGTGAGAAGCTGCTCGACCTGGTGTGGGGCACGGCGTTCTACAGCCTGCGCACCGTCGACGTGCACATCGTGCGGCTGCGGAACAAGCTCGAGGGCTCAGGCCTGAAGATCGAGACCGTCTGGGGGAGCGGGTACCGGCTCGTGGAGGCTGTCCCGGCGTGAGCGCACGCGCGCGCGCGTTCATCTTCAGCTTCCAGACGAAGCTTGTCCTTGCGCTCACGGCGGTGATCCTGCTGGCGATCCTCCTTGCCGGCACGATCTTCGTGATCCGCTCGCGAAACGAGCGCAGGCAGCACGCGCTCGACCGCGTCGCCGCGCTGGCGCCGTCGATCTACCAGCAGACGCTGTTCGCCTTCATCCTTCGCGATCAGTCCGACATTCCGGTCACGCAGCAGCTCGACAACCTGGCGAACGAGCAGGAGGTGCGGATCCTGATCGTCTCCAACGACGGCGCTGTGCTGTACGACACGTCGCACCGCGCGACCGGCGCGGCGACGGATGTGCCGTTGCCGACGCTGCAGGACAGGCAGCGTGGCTTCGTGGCGTGGGAGCCGGCGGAGACGTTCCCGGAGCGAGGGCTGACCCTCGTCGCGGCGTCGGCGTCGATCAACCCGCGCATTCCGTTCCGCGTCGTGCTCGCCGTGGAGACAGATACGATCGCAGGCGCCTGGCTCGACGTGTTGCCATCGCTGCTGATCGCGGCGCTAATCGCCGTGCCGCTCGCGTCGCTCGCCGGCGTGGTGCTGGCGCGGCAGGTCGCCTACCCGGTACGGAAGCTGACGGCGGCGTCGGAGGCGATGGTGTGCGGCGACTACTCACAGCGCGTCGAGCTGCGCCGCGAGGACGAGATCGGCCGCCTGGCGCGGTCGTTCGACGCGATGGCGGAGCGCGTGAGCCTGCGCGACACGCAGATGCGCGCGCTGCTCGCCAACGTCTCGCACGACCTGAAGACGCCGATGACCTCGATCACCGGCTATGCCCAGGCGCTGAGCGACGGCACGGCGGACGACGCGGACGTCCGCCAGATCGGCGCCGTCATTGCCGACGAGGCGGCGCACGTCAACTCGCTGCTCGCGGACCTGCTCTACCTGGGCGAGATCGACGCCGGCCAGGTGGTGACGAACCGCGAAGATGTGCCGCTCGATGCGGTCCTCGGGCGCTGCCTGCGCCGCATCGAGCCGATGGCCCGCGCCCGCGAGGCGCGCGTCGTCGTCGACGTGGACGGGGATGTGCTGCTGCGGGACGTGGACGCGGAGAAGCTCGAGCGGGCGTTCACGAATGTCCTCGACAATGCAGCGAAGTTTGTCGCCCCCGGCGGGGAGATCGTCGTCGAAGGCCGATATGAGAACGGGTCCGCGCCGCCGCGGGTCGTCTGCCGTGTGGAGAACAGCGGCTCCTCGATCCCCGAAGAAGAGCTGCCGCGCGTGTTCGACCGGTTCTTCCGCGGCGACCGGGCGCGCCGTACGGCGAGCGGCAGCGGGCTCGGACTCGCGATCGCGCGGGAGCTGGTGGAGCTGAACGGCGGCACGATCGCGGCGCGGAACTCCGAACGCGGGGTGGCGGTCGAGATCACGCTGCCCGCGCTTCCTGCCTAGCGCACTGGCTCAGACGGATCGGTGTTTTCGGCCACCGGTGATCGCCGGGCCGGGCGGCGCCGTATGGCTGTTGGTGGGTACTTGCCTGGACCGGGAGTGTTGTCGTATCGTAAATGCAAAGTGTTGCAACTGACGAGGTTCGCGTGAGCTGCGAAGCCCAGACCGTCGACGCCCTGCGCGGCTCCGGCCACAAGATGACGCCCCAGCGGATGATGATCCTGACGTCGTTGCGTCACGCCGATGGCCACCTCTCAGCGGCGGACATCTATGAGCGCGTCAAGCGGGCGTACCCGTACGTCGACATCTCCACCGTCTACCGGACGCTGGCCGTCTTGAAGGAGATGCGGCTCATCTCTGAGACGCACATGGGCACAGGCGACGCGACGTTCGAGTGGGTGGGAGAGGAGCGACACCACCACCTGATCTGTCGGCGCTGCAACCAGGTGACGTCGCTGGACCACCGCTACCTCGAGCAGCTCGGCGAGCGCCTGGAGCGCGACCTGGGCTTCCGGGCGGACATTGACCACTTCGCGATCTTTGGCCTGTGCGCGGGCTGCCGGGGCGCGCTCGCGGCCGATTAGTCGTCTAGGAGGGCCACGATGCAGCTCGGCATCCTCGCGTTCGGCATCCTCGCCCTTGGCGTCGGCGGCACCATCGGCGTGCTCGGCGCGGCGCTCGCGCTCGGCATCCGCCACGGCATCGACTGGGACCACATCGCCGCGATCACGGACATCACGAGCACGGCGGCATCGATCGACGACGAGGAAGCGTGGCTCGTGCGCGAACCGGCGGTGATGCTAACCGATGAGTCGCACCACGAGCGGGCGACGGTTGCCACGCTAGCGCGCGCGGCCGTTGCCGTTGCGGCGCCGGCGCCGCATACGCACTCGCTCGGCGAGATCGCGCACCGGCACAACGGCCGCTGGTCGCCGACGGGGCCTACGGTGAGCGCCTTCGTGCGCAAACAACGGCCGGCGCTGTTCCTGGGGACGATGTACGCGCTCGGCCACGGGACGATGGTGGTCGTGCTGGGGCTGCTGGCGCTGCTGGCGAACGAGTTCCTGCCGGACTGGATCGACCCGATCATGGAGCGGATCGTCGGCGCAACGCTGATTTTCCTGGCGATCTACCTGTTTTATTCGGTGATCCAGTTCTTCCGCGCGGGCGAGGAGTTCCGCCTGCGCAGCCGCTGGATGCTCGTGTTCGCTGGCGTGCGCAACATGTGGGGGGCGCTGCGCGCGCGGGTGTTCCACCGCGAGCACGAGCACGTGCACGAGGCGCAGCAGTACGGGGTGAAGACGGCGTACGCCGTCGGCGTCATCCACGGTATCGGCGCGGAGACGGGGACGCAGGTGCTCGTCATCGCCACGGCCGTCGGCGCGGGGAGCAAGGCGATGGGCTCGGCAGCGCTCGGCGCCTTCGTGCTCGGGCTGCTAATCTCGAACTCGATCGTGACGGTGATCAGCACCGCCGGGTTCGTGTCCTCGCGCCGGCGCCAGAGCATCTATGTGTTCGCGGGGCTGCTGGCGGCGGTCTTCAGCCTCTTCGTCGGTGCGTTCTTCCTGTTCCGGGAGGGCGGGATGCTGCCGGACCTCGACCAGTACTTCCGCTGGATCGGCGGCCCGGCCTAGCGCCTGCCCGGCCACGGCAGGCCGTGATACCGTATCGGCGTGCCGACTGAACCGCTGTACGAGCACACGGTCGAACTTCCCGCCGGATACTCGTTCACTGCGCGCCTGCAGGCGCGCAGCATCCCTGGCACGCTGATCCGGCTGCTGCCGTGGGCGGTGTTCGCCATGCTGCCGTCGGGCGGCAAGCGCTCGCGGCTGGCCTTGCGGGTCGCGCGCAAGCTGTCGCCGCTCGTCAAGCTGAAGCATTAGCCGACTGCGCCTCGTCGAACGCGAACACGCACTTCACGGCGCCGCTGCGGCCATGGTCGCGCATGGCGAGGAACGCGTCGCGGTAGCGGGCGAGCGGGAAGCGGTGCGTGACGAGGGCCGAGAGGTCGAGGCCGCGGGCGACGAGCCGAAAGTACGCCTCGAACGCGTGCAGCCGCTCACCCTCGAAGGGCTCGATGCCGAACGCATTCGAGCCGACGACATCGACCTCTTTGAAGTACAGCGGCGTCCACTCGAATCGCCGCGGTGCCTCGACGCCGCTGATGACGAGCGCGGCGCGCGGCGCGGCCAGACGCAGCGCCGTCTCAACGGTCGGCGGGGAGCCAACGGTGTCGTAGATCATGCCGGGGCCGCGCATCAGCCAGGGTTTCCCGCTCCACGGCCGGAGTGGCACCGCGTCGGCGAGCGCGGCGACGCGTCCGATGAGTTCGCCCGGATCGGCGGGCAGCACCTCGCTGGCGCCGAGGTTCCGCGCGAGGCGTTGCTGGTGCGGATAGCGCGCGACCGCCCAGACCACGACGTCGGGATGGAGGATACGGAGGATGGCGATGGTGATGAGGCCGAGCGTGCCGCAGCCGTAGACCAGCGCCGCTTCGCCATGGCGCGGCGGGTGGCGGAGCACGGCGTGGAGCTGGACGGAGAAGGGGTCGGCGAGCACCGCCTGATCGTCGGAGATGCCGTCCGGCACGGGGAACAGCTGGGACTCGTGGGCGGCGAAGCGCTCGGCGAAGGCGCCGTTGGCGCCGGCGCAGTTGCCCAGGTGGATCGATGGCGGGAGCGTGCCCGCGGTGAAGCGCTCGCAGAGCATATAGTCGCCGTGCTCGCAGGCGGCGCAGACGGGTGACAGCGCGCGCGGCGCGCATGAGATCCAGGGATTGAGGACGACGCGCTGGCCCGGTGAGAGGCGCTGCACGGCCGGGCCGACACGCTCCACGATGCCGAGCGCCTCGTGGCCGAGCACGTGCGGGAATGATACGAGCGCGGTGAGGGGGTTATCGCGGTCGCCGCGGAGGAAGGCCTGCTTGGCGTCGGAGCCACAGATGCCGGCAAGGCGCGTGCGCACGATGGCCCAGTCATCGCCATGTAGCGTCGGCTCCGGTACGTCCTCGAGCCGCAGGGACGACCACGGACCGAAGTAGCCGGCAGGGCTGATGGCGCCCGCGAGCTTCGATGCGGCGAGCCGGGGGAGGCTGTACCGGAAGAGGAGGGCGCGCACGAGCGGAGGATATGCGAAGTGCGGGCGTCGTCGCTGCTGCAATAACGGCAACGCGGCGCGGTTGCGACTGGGAGCGTCCGATTGGCGCGCGCTAGACCTGCGCGAGGTCGACGATCTTCCAGGCGCCGTCGATTTCTTTCCAGCGGGTCATCATCGTACCGCCGCCAGAGTCCGCGTCGACGACGAGGTGGTAGACGTACTCGCCGCCTTCCTCCGACTGCTTCTCGGCGCGGATGTCCTTGATATTGACGGGCGGGGCGCCGCCGCCCAGCGACATCGCCTTGCCGAGCGCCTCGGGTGTGAGCGTGGCCATCAGCGTCGCGATGTCCATGGAGCGGATGGCGGCGATGTACTTGTCGACCGCCTCGTTGATGTCCGCCATGGTCGGCCTCCTACGACGGCTTCTCGAGCCGGACGATGCGCCACGCGCCGTCGACCTGGCGCACCCATTCGCGCATCGAGGTAACCTTGTCGCTGTCGCCGGTGTAGGTGACATCGAAGACGTAGTCATCGCCGTCGCGCCCGCGGGGGACGACGGTGTTGCCCGTGGGCGGATTTGGGCCGTCGGCCATCAACGGCATGACCTGGGACATCGCCTCAGGCGTGAGGTCGCCGAGGATCTCGGCGATGCGGCCGCTCGAGGCCTTGTCGGCGTGGCTGCGCATGAACTCTTCGGCGGTCATCTCGCCCATGGTTACTGCTCCATCTGCAGGGCGGCGATTTTCCACTGGCCGCCAACATCGCGCCAGGTGGCGTGTGCGGTGAACTCCTGGTCGCCACTGAACTTGATGGTGAACTTGTGGTCGTCGCCTTCGACCTCATGGCTCTCGATGTTGAAGCCGGTGAGCGTGGGCATGGCGCCCATGCCGCCGCCGGCGTTCTGCATAACCTGGGCCATGGCCTCGGGGGTGAGGTCATTCATGACGCGCATGAGGTCGCCGGTGAGGACGGCCTGGCAGTTCTGCTTGACGGCTTCTTCGACCGGGATGTCGGGCATCGTGACGTCCTTTCAACCGCCCGGGCCGGGTGTGGGGCGGCGGTGCGGATCATATGGTCGCGCGGGGGGAGCGTCAACGGTTGCCGGCCGGCGCTCGGCTCGGGTTTGCGGCCCGTTGATGGGACGGCCGCGGGGCGATTGACACGGCCTGGACGCGACAGCACAATGAACATCGTTCAGTGAGACGGGACGGATGGCCAGCATGAGCAGCGCGAGCGCGGTTGCGCGCGAGCGGGGCCCCCGCCGCAGCGAGGTGGCGAAGGCTGCCCGGCGGGATGAGATCCTGGCGGCGGCCCGCGCGGTCTTCGCGGAGCGGGGGTTCCGCGGCACGACGATTGCGGACATCGCCGAGCGGGCGGGCGTCGCCCTCGGCACGGTCTACCTCTACTTCGACTCGAAGGAAGAGGTGTTCGCCGCGCTGAACGACCAGCTGATGGCGCTCATCTCGGAGGCGCTTGCTGAGGCGCCCGAGCAGCGGTCGTTGGAGGAGGCGGTGCAGCTGCGCGTGGCGAACGTCTTCCGCGCCTGCGACGAGAACCGCGACCTCGTACGGCTGGCGGTGCTGAACATCGACCCGGAGAGTCCGACGCGCGGCAAGCTGCGGGCGGCCGACGCCGAGCGCGAGCGGCCGATGGTCGCGGGCCTGCGCCGGCTGATGGACGCTGGGCTGGTGCGCGCCGCCGATCCGGCGGTGATGATCCACCTTATCCGGGGCCTGGTGAGTTCGGCGGTGTATACGGCGTACGTGCTACGGGACGGCCGCGACGCGGCGCGGTACCGCGACGAGTGCGCGAGGATGATCGCGGCGTACATGGCGCCGCAGACAGAACCCGACCAAGCGGCAGGGCGGTGACGGGCGCCCGGAGGGGCGGAGAGGAGCGCGAGCATGGCATCGATGGACAGGTACGCGGAGGTGGAGCGTGCGAGCGAGCGCGCGCGCCGGGATGTGCGGCTCGACTGGCTGGCCGAAGCGTCGACATGGTTCACCGGGGCGGTTGTCGGGATGGCGGTCGTGTTCATCGGGCTCGCGGTGGACGCATACCGGCACAACAACAGTGCGTCGGAAGAGACGCTGCTGAGCCTCGGCAACCCGGGGCACCTGATGGCGGCGATCGGGCTGGTGCTTGGCTCGGCTTCGGCGCTGCTGGGTCTGACGGTCTCGGCGCTGCGCGGGACATCGACGGCGGAGCACGCGATCCGGCGCATGGTGCCGGTGACGGCGGCCTGGGTGGCGCTGACGACGATCGCCGTGGGCTCGATTACGTATATCGGCGCATCCGGCGCGACGATCGGCCACAGTCACGGTTCGACGGCGAGCGTGACGGCGGACACGCATAGTCACGCCGACACGACTGGTGGCGATGCCGGCGTTGCCGCCGCGCTCAAGGACGAGGGCATCACGACGACCGGCGGCGATGGCGGCGGGAACCAGGACCCGTCGCAGGTGCCGGGCGCGCTGACGCAGGGGACGAACGGCCAGCCCGGCGGGCACCACGACCACGGCAAGCAGCCGACGTTCACGCAGCTCGAGACGTTGAGCCAGGACGAGCTGATGCCGCTCTTCCCGCCGGGCACGATGACGGCGGCCGACTTCCCGAAGTTCAAGCAGCAGGTGGAGGCGGTGCGGCAGGTCGCCCTGAAGTACCCGACGCCGGAGCAGGCGAAGGCGGCGGGCTACGTGAACACCACCAGCGACGTGCCCTACATGGGGCAGCACTACCTCAACTTCGACTATGTGCGGAAGGGCATCTTCGATCCGGAGCACCCGCAGGGTCTGCTCTACAGCAAGATCGACGGCGGCGAGGAGAAACTCGTCGGTGTCTGGTTCCTCATCCTGCCGGGAGCCGGCGGCAACGGCGTGACGCGAGACGCCGAGCCGGCGGGGTTTGCCGGGAACCTCGACCTCTGGCACGCGCATGTGGGCCTTTGCCTCGTCGGGCTGACGGGCGCGAGCGAGGGCGAGACGAAGGAGAGCTGCCAGGCGAAGGGCGGTAACTTCACCGCGGACCTGCGCTGGATGATGCACGTGTGGGTGTACCCGGAGACGACGGAGAATCCGCAGGGAGTGTTCGCCTACCTGAACGAGGACCTGTTCAAGAAGCAGCAGGCCGCACGCCAGCAGGCGTCGAACCCGACGGGCGTGACACAGTAGCTACTGCGCCGAAGTGCACATGGCAGGAGAGGGCCCGCGTCGGCCCTCTCTTCGTTGCGACGATGTCCGCGGCGTGCGGCTGCCCGCGGGCGACCGGCTGCTTCCGCAGCCGCCTGAAGGACTGTTCTGCAGACCTTTCCGTACGGGTCGTTGCCCGGTCATTCGCGAGGCGCCGAGAGCGCGGTCACCACTCGCGCAGGCCCGGCTGCGGGTCGAGGTCGAGGCCGGCGCGCAGGTCATCAAAGCGGTAGTGCGCGCAGGCGGCGATCATCGCGCCGTTGTCGGTGCAGAGCGCGGGCGGCGGGGCGAAGACCGCCACGGGCGAGCGGCGAACGAGTGTCTCGCGCAGCGGTGTATTTGCGGCGACGCCGCCCGAGAGCAGCACGGAGCGTGCGCCCTCGCGCACGGCGGCCTGCACCGTCTTTTTCGTGAGCACGTCGACGACCGATTCCTGGAACGCGGCGGCGACCTCGGGCACGGGCGGGGCCGGGCGCTGCTCGTCGCGGACGAGGTGCAGCACGGAGGTCTTGAGGCCGCTGAAGGAGAAGTCGTCGCTGCCGCGTAGCCAGGCGCGCGGGAGCCGCATCGGCGGCTTGGCGATACCGCGGGCGGCGCGCTCGATCGCCGGGCCGCCGGGAAAGCCGAGGCCGAGCAGGCGGCCGACTTTGTCGAAGGCCTCGCCGGCGGCGTCGTCGCGCGTCCTGCCGAGGCGGCGGTAGCGGCCATGGTCGGTCATGAGCACGAGGTCTGTGTGGCCGCCGGAGACGACGAGGCCGAGGGCCGGCAGCTCGGGCAGGCGGTAGTCGCGGCCGGCGATTTCGATCCAGTTGGCGTAGAGATGCGCTTCAAGGTGGTTGACGCCGAGCAGCGGTAGGTCGTGCGCCCAGGCGAGCGCCTTCGCTGTGTTGACGCCGACGAGGAGCGCACCCGCGAGCCCAGGCCCCTTCGTGACGGCGACGGCGGCGAGGTCGGCCCACGTCGCGCTGGCTTCGGCAAGCGCGGTGTCAACCACCTGCAGGATCACCTCGAGGTGGTGGCGGGAGGCGACCTCGGGGACGACGCCGCCGTACTGCGCATGCAGGTGGAACTGCGATGCGATGATGTTCGAGCGCAGGACGCGGCCGGAGTCGACGACGGCCGCGGCGGTCTCGTCACACGAGGTTTCGATGCCGAGGATCAGACGTTCGGTGGGCGGCGCCATTGCTCCTCTAATACGCGCGGCAGGTCTCGCGCTCCGTGCACGATGAGCGGGACTGTCACCTGCGTGTCGCCCGCGCGGTAGATGATGCGAAAGCCGTCGTGAACGAGCTGCCGGACGTCACCGCGTGGCTGTGCACGAATGCTGGTTCCATCTGCGGAAAGTCGCCGAGCCGCGCAGCCGCCTCTCGCAGCGAGCGGATGATCTTGCGGGCGCGATCTGGCGACTGTTGCTCAATGAAGTCGTCAATCTCTTCGAGCGACTCGGCGGCGGTTACCGTCCAGACGACTCGTCGAGCCACCGGGCGAGCCGCTTTCGGACTTCCTCGTCAGACAACAGACGTCCTTCGCGCTCGTCGGCCAGTGAGTGCTCTAGCCGTCTGCACTTACCTCCTCGCCGTCGCCATGCGCGTATTGTAGCCGTCACACCGCGACGGGCAGGTCGATCGTATGGCGCGCCAACTCGGCCGCGATGCGTTGCGCCGACGCATCGTCCGGCTCGCAGAGCGGCAGGCGATAGGCGCCGACCTCGAAGCCGATGCGGTTGAGGGCGTACTTCACGGGGATCGGGTTCGTCAGGCAGAAGAGCGCGTCGATGAGCGGCAGGAGCCGGCGGTGGATGCGCGCCGCTTCCTCGGTGCGTGCCTCTACGAGATCACGGATCATCGTCGCGATCTGGCGGCCGACGAGGTGCGAGGCGACGCTGATGACGCCGTATCCGCCGAGCGCGAGGATGGCGAACGTGTCTTCGTCATTGCCGGACCAGATGCGATAGCCGGGGCCCGCCTCCTCGATGACGCGCGCGACCTGTTTGAGGTCGCCGCTCGCCTCCTTGACGCCGGCGATGTTCGGCAGACGCGAGATGCGCACCTGGGTCTCGACACCGATGTTGACGCCGGTGCGGCCCGGGATGTTGTAGGGAATGCACGGTACGTCGACCGCCTCGGCGATCGCGGCGAAGTGGCGGAAGATGCCTTCCTGCGTGGGTTTGTTGTAGTACGGCGTCGTGAGGAGGAGTGCGTCCGCGCCCGCGCGGACGGCCTCGCGGCTGAACTGGACGCTATCGGCGGTGCAGTTGTCGCCGGAGCCGGCGACCATCGGCGCGCGGCCGGCGATCGCCTCCTTCACCTCGGCCCAGAGCCGGAACTTCTCGTCGAACGAGAGCGTCGGTGCCTCGCCCGTCGTGCCGGTGACGACGATGCCGTCTGAGCCGGAGTCGAGCAGGGCGACGGCGAGCCGCCGCGCCTGCGCGTAATCGACCGCGCCGTCGCGCGTGAAGGGCGTGACCATCGCCGTGAGGAGCCGGCCCAGTTCCATGCGTGCCTCGCTTGCCGGAGATGTCCGTATGATACGTCACCGTCTGATGGCCGTGTACATCAGACGCGCGCGCTGAGGGCGGCCATTCGTTCGACCGTCTCCGTGTACTCCCGCACCATGTCGTAGATGACGTCGCGCGCCGGGCGGATGCTCTGCAGCATGCCGGCGACCTGGCCGACTGGCGTGCCAACGAGCTGCGCACCGCCCGAGTTGGGGTCGGCCTCGGCCGCACGGTGGATGCGCGAATACGCCTCGGCCGTCGCCATGAACTGCAGCGGCATCGGAAGTGTGCCAGGCGAGTCGGGGCCGTCCCAGGCGTCGGTCCAGGCGGTGCGGAGCTGGCGGGCGGGCTTGCCGGTCATGGCCCGGGAGCGGACCGTGTCGCGCGATGTAGCGCGCAGCAGCTTCTCGATGACCACGGGCTGGACGTCGCTCTCCTTCACGGTGAGCCAGACGCTGCCAGTCCAGGCACCGTCGGCGCCGAGGGCGAGCGCGGCCGCGACCTGGCGGCCGGTGGCGATGCCGCCGGCGGCGAGCACGGGCACCGGCGCGACGGCGTCGACGACCTGTGGCACGAGCACCATCGTGGCGATCTCGCCCGTGTGGCCGCCGGCCTCGGTACCGGAGGCGACGATGATGTCCACGCCTGCGGCGACCTGCTTCTGCGCCTGCTCCGGCGTGCCAACGAGTGCGGCCACCGGGACGCCCTGCTTGTGCGCGCGCTCGACGATGTCGGCGGGTGGCGGCCCGAGCGCGTTGACGAGGAGGCGGATGGGGTGGCGGAGGGCGACGTCGACGTGCGATTGGCCGCCCGATGGCGTCCAACCGAGCAGCGACTCGGTCGGCGACACACCCTCGGGCAGCGGTGGCACGCCGTACTTCTGCAACGTCTGTTCGATGAACTCGCGATGGCGCTGCGGCACCATGGCTTCGAGTTGCTCCTTCGTCGCCGTCGCGGCGCCCTCGGCGAGCGAAGCTGGCATGACGACGTCGACGCCGTAGGGCTTGCCCTCGACGTGCTCATCGATCCAGTGCAGCTCGCGTTCAAGCTGGTCGGCGGAGAAGGCGAGGGCGCCGAGCACGCCGAAGCCGCCGGCGCGGGAGACGGCCGCGACGACGTCGCGGCAGTGCGAGAAGGCGAAGATGGGGAACTCGACCCCGAACATGTCGCAGAGGCGCGTGCGCATGGGTCCTCCGTTGCGCGAATCGCTCGCGGTTAACGCTGGTTGCCGCGTTCTCGCCTGACCTCTTCGGGGTGGACGAGCAGCACCGGCGCGACGCTCGAGCGCACGACGCGTTCGGCGACGCTGCCGAAGAGGGCCTGGGCGACGCCGCTCAGGCCATGCGTTGCCATGACGATGACGTCCGGCGAGTGACGGCGGGCGGCGCGGATGATGGCATCGGCGGGATCGTCGCTGACGTCGGCGACGACGTCGCAGGGGGTGCCGGGCAGTTTGCTCGCGAGGTCGAGCAGGTACTCTCGCCGCTCGGCGATGCAGCGCTCGACGGCCTGCTCCTTCGTCTCCACCGCCGGGGGTTCGGGTTGCGGTATGACGACGCCCGGTGCTGTCGCGGCGGGGACGCCGATGACTGGCGGCCTGGGCTCGCCGTCGCGGACTCCGTGCGGCGGCTCGGCGGAGGAGAACAGCACGAACTCGGCGCCGGGAAGCTGGGCAAGCCGCGAGAGCAGGGGGAGGATCGCCTCCGAGAACGCGGACCCGTCGAACGTCGCCATGACTTTCATCGGAAACCTCCGAAACGCGCGGACGCAACCATAGAGTAGATCGCGCCGGTCCGTCCGGGTACGGCGCCCCGAAGATTGACAACGGGCGGCGAGGTTCCCGGGGATGACCGACGTTTCCCCCGTCATCGCAAGAAATCTCAACCCGGATGGGCTTTCGCGCCCTATCCGGCTGTGCGTACGATCGCCATACCCCGCTTGAGCGTGGCGCGGCGTTGCCGCGTCGCGCACTGTGCCGAGAGACGCGCGAGAATGGCGTGCCGACGTCTGTTCGTTTTGATCGTGCTCGCGCTCGGTGTGGCGTGCGGCGTGCTGGCCGGCACCCCCACGCCGCAGAGCGTGATCGCGGCGAACGGGACGTGGACGGGACAGTACTTCAACGACTACAACAGCACGGGGCCGCAAGGGTCGCCGGTGCTCACGCGCGATGACGGCGCGACCCTGGACTTCACGTGGGCGGGGTCGCCCGGGACGGGTGTGACCGCGGACTACTGGGCGGCGCGCTGGACGCGGACCGACAGCTACGCTGCGGGGACGTACAGCTTCGATGCGGTGTCTGACGACGGCATGCGCCTGTTCGTCGACGGCACGAAGATTATCGATGCCTGGTACAACCAGGCGGCGACGCCGCACAGCGCGACATACACGCTTACTGCCGGCACGCACACGGTCGTCATGGAGTTCTTTGACAGCACCGGCGGTGCCCGCGCGCAACTCTCGATCACCGGCGGCGGCACGCCACCGCCACCACCGCCGCCTCCAACGGGGAACTGGGCGGCGCAGTACTGGAGCAACAGGAACCTCTCGGGGTCACCGGCGCTCACGCGCAATGATGCGGACATCAATTTCGACTGGGGCACCGGTTCGCCAGGCCCGGGGATCCCCTCGGACGGCTTCAGCGCGCGCTGGACGCAGACGATTTCGTTCGACGCGGGGACCTATCGTTTCTCGACGACCAGCGATGACGGCTCGCGCGTGTACCTCGATGGCACGCTGATCCTCAATAACTGGTTCGACCAGGCGCCCTCGACCTACTTCAATGACCTTACGGTTACCGCTGGGAACCACCAGATCGTGGTTGAGTACTACGAGAACGCCGGCGGCGCCGTCATGCAGTTCTCGTTCACCGCGCGCCCGGACCTCGGTGGCTTCCTCACTGAGACGGTCGTCTCCGGCCTCGACACGCCGACCGTGTTCACGTTCGCGCCGGACGGACGGATCTTCATCGGGTTGAAGGACGGCACGATCCGCATTTTCAAGAACGGATCGCTGCTGGCCACGCCGTTCTACGTCGTCTCGCCGGTCAACAACAACCATGACCGGGGCTTGCTCGGGCTGACGCTCGACCCGAACTTCAACACGAACGGCTACGTGTACATCGGCTACACGTATGAGACGAACGCCTCCAATCCGAGCGGCGTCAAGACGGCGCAGGTGATCCGCATCACGGCGAACTTCGTCGGGGGGAAGCCGGGCGATACGGCGAATACGGCGAGCAAGGTGGTCCTGCTCGGAAGCGTCGTCGGGACGGCCTCGCAGCCCTCGTGCGACCAGCAGCCCGCCGGCGCGGACTGCATCCCGTCCGACTACGACAGTCATTCGATCGGAAATCTGAAGTTCGGCCCCGACGGGATGCTGTACGTCGAGACGGGCGATGGCGCGAGCTATGCCACCGTTGATTCGAGGGCGCTCCGCTCGCAGAACCTCGACAGCCTCGCCGGCAAGTTCCTGCGGGTGAACCCGGCGAACGGCCAGGGCCTGCCGGACAACCCATTCTGGAACGGCAACGCGAATGCCAACCGCTCGAAGGTCTGGGCGTACGGCACGCGCAACGATTTCCGGTTCAATTTCAAGCCGGGCACGAACATCATCTTCAGCGGCGACGTCGGTTGGAGCACCTGGGAAGAGGTCAACGTCGTCACGCGCGGCGCGAACCTCGGGTGGCCGTGTTACGAGGGTGTGCCGGTCCAGTCAGGTTATCAACCCTACAGCGTGTGCCAGAGCCTGGCATCGTCGTCCGTCGCCATGCCTCTATATGCCTACCAGCACCCACCGAACGCTGCCGTCGTCGGCGGCAACTTCACCGGCACGAACAGCTATCCGCCGGCGTTCCAGAACACGTATTGGTGGGGCGACTACGCGCGCGACCAGATCAACTACCTGAAGGTCGACGCCAACAACAACCTCATCCCGGGCAGCGGCGACACGTTCACGCAGAGCGCGGCCGGTCCCGTGGCCATCGAGATCGGCCCTGAGGGCGATGTCTACTACCTGTCCATCAACGCCGGCGAGATCCGCCACATCAAGTACGTCGCCGGCAACCGGCCGCCCGTCGCCCAGGCGTCGGCGACGCCGACGTTTGGGCTGGCGCCGCTGGCCGTGGCGTTCACGGGGTCCGCGTCGTCGGACCCGGACAGCGGGCAGACGCTGACCTATGACTGGGACTTCGGCGACGGCTCGGCGCACTCCACGCAGGCGAATCCGTCTCATACGTACAGTGCCGATGGCGATTACACGGTGACGCTCACGGTGACGGATTCCGGGAGTCCGCCGGCTTCGGCGAGCGCGACCGTCGCGATCCACGTGGGCAACCGCGCGCCGACGGCGACGATCTCCGCGCCCGCGGATAACGCGAAGTACGACATCGGCGACACGATCAACTTCTCGGGTAGCGCGACGGATCCGGAGGACGGCGTCGAGCCCGCCTCACGTCTCGCCTGGAGCGTCGTGATGACGCACTGCCAGGATGGCACCTACACGAGCTGTCACACGCATCCGGTGACGACGCTGTCCGGCCAGGCTTCCGGTAGCTTCCCGATCACCGACCACGGCGACTTCGTGTTCTACGAGGTCTTCCTCACCGCGACGGACGCGCAGGGCCTGACGAACACAACGAAGGTGAAGCTGACGGCGAACACCGTCGACCTGCAGTTCACGTCGAACCGCACCGGCATTGCGCTGACGATTGACGGTACACAGCAGACGGCGCCGTTCACCCGGACCGTGCCGCGAAACTCGCAGCACACGCTCTACGCACCGTCGCCGCAGGTCGACGGCGGCGGGGCGGACGTGCAGTTCAGCAGCTGGTCGGACGCGGGCGCACAGCAGCATGTCGTGACGGCCAGCGCGAGCGCGAGCTACACGGCGAGCTACGTGCTCGTGCCCACGCCGACGCCGACGCCGACGAATACGCCGACGGCGACGAATACGCCGACCAACACGCCGACGGCGACGCCGACGCGCACTCCGACTAACACGCCGACACCGACGAACACGCCCACAAGCACGCCGACGCCGCTGCCGACGAATACCCCAGGCGGCCCGACGGACACGCCGACGCATACGCCGACGGCGACCAACACGCCGACGGCGACGCCGACGACCACGCCGATCCCCACGGCGACGAATACACCGATTCCGACAGCGACCTCAACGCCGACGCCCACGCCGACGCCGACCAACACGCCGACCGCCACCCCGGTGCCTTCGATCTTGCCGCGGGCGGACTACCGAATGGAGTCGGCGACGTGGAACGGCACGGCCGGCGAGGTCGTGGACTCGAGTGGCAACGGCTTCAGCGGGCGTGCGGTGAACGGCGCCTACACCGTCAACACGTCACCCGCGGTGCCGGGGAACCCCGGAACCTGTCGGTATGCGTACTTCGATGGTGTCAACGATTATCTCGACTTGGGCTCGCCGAACTTCGGGTTCAGCAACCAGATCACCGTGATGGCATGGGTGCGATGGACGATCGACCCATCGACGGGCAAGCCATGGGCGAACATCGTGTCGAACAACTCAAGCACACAGGGCGATATCGGTCAGTTCTGGCTGCAGCACACGAAGTACAACGATGGCTTCGAGTTCGCGGTGCGTGCCAGCACGCGCGCCTGGGCGACCTCGAGCGTCGTGCCCGTTGCCAACCGGTGGTACCACGTCGCCGGTGTCTACGACGGGACGACGCAGCAGATCCGGATTTACGTCAACGGTGTGCTCAGCGGGTCGGCCTCTGTCGACGGCAACATCACGGCGTACAACAGCGCGTACAAGCTGAACATCGGCCGCTGGGCGCAGAACAGCAGCAGCTACCGCGTCTTCACCGGCAACATCGATGAGGTGCGGGTTTACCGGCAGGCGCTGAGCGAGACGGACATCAACGCCGCCATGAACGCGACGCACGCCTGCCTCGCCCCGTAGGGCCGCGGGCGCCCTCCGCCAGCTTTAGAGGCGCTTCTCGTACCAGGCCACGTCCCAGTAGCGGCCGAATTTCCGCCCGACGGCGTGCATGATGCCGCTGCGCACGAAGCCGAAGCGCTCGTGGAGGGCGATCGACGCAGGGTTCGGCAGCGTGATCCCCGCGACGGCCAGATGCACGTCCTCGCCGGTCAGCGCCGCGAACAGCGCATCGTAGAGGGCCTTGCCGATGCGCCCGCCCGTCGCTCCGGGGGCGCAGTAGATCGTCGTCTCGACGGTCGTGTCGTACGCGGCCTTATCGCGGAAGCGGTGGCTGCCGGCATAGCCGACGACGAGGCCGTCGCGTTCCGCGACGAGCAGGCGGTGCGGGCCGGTCTCGCGGAACTGCTCGAGCCAGGGGCGGCGCTGGCCGACGGTCCATGGCTCGAGGTCAAACGTGATGGCCGTGGTTCGGACGTAGTGGTTGTAGATCTCGACGAGCCGCGGCAGGTCTTTGGCGCGCGCCGGGCGGAGGGCGTCCGGACGGCGCTCAGTCCGGCCTTCCTCCAGGCGTCCGGGGGCGTAGAGGATCTGCTCGATCTGCTCGCGGTGCTCGTCGTCGTGGTGAGCGATGTTCTCGAGGATGCTGAGGGCGCTGTACTCCTCATGTCCGAACCGGACCAGCCGGTAGAGGCTATCGTCGGCGATACCGGCGACCGCGTGTACGACTCTCGCGCGCGTCGCGCGCAGCGCGGCGACCGCGCTCGCTCCGTCGACAATCGGCGCGGTGTCGATGCCGGGCGCCTCGGCGCCGCGCATGTGTGCCAGGAGCCTCACGTAGATCGCCTCGGCCTCGGCCAGGTGTTGCAGCACCCGGCCGAGCGTCCAGCCGCCCGGCCGCGACCGGGCGAGCGTCGCCGCGTCAAGCGAGGCGATCGTCTCGATCAGTCGAGCGCGGGCGGCTTCAGCTTCGGCGAGCGCCAGGGCGAGGTCGGTGGCGGCGGCCATCACATTGCCCGCAGGAGACGAATGCGCTCCTCGACCGGCGGATGGGTCGAGAAGAGATTGTTCAGGAACGACTGGTGCGCCTTGAGGGGGTTGGTGATGTAGAGGTGGGCCGTCGCCTTGTTCGCCACTTCGAGCGGCTCAGGGTCGGCGCTGATCTTCTCGAGGGCGTCCGCCAGGGCGTCCGGGTTGCGGCAGAGCAGGGCTCCGGAGGCATCGGCGAGATACTCGCGCTGGCGCGAGATGGCGAGCTGGATGAGTTGGGCCGCGATCGGGGCGAGGATTGCCAGGGCAATGGCGACGAGGAAGAGGACCGCCTGGGCACTGCCGCCGCGATCCTTGTTGCTGGAGCGGCTGCCGGCGCCGAACCAGGTCCAGCGCATGAAGAAGTCGGCCAGCAGGGCAACGAGACCGACGAGCACGACCGTGATCGTCATCACGCGGATGTCGAAATTGCCGATGTGCGACAGCTCGTGCGCGATCACGGCTTCAAGCTCGGCGCGGTCGAGCTTCTGCAGCAGGCCACGCGTCGCGCAGACGGCGGCGTGCTGGGGATCGCGGCCGGTCGCGAAGGCGTTCGGGGCAGTGTCCTCGATGACGTACACCTTCGGCATCGGCAGGCCGGCGCCGATACAGAGGTTCTCGACGGCCCGGTAGAGCTCGGGCTCGTCGTCGCGCGTCACCTCATGCGCGCCGCTCACGGCGAGCGTGATCGAGGAACTGGCGTAGTAGCTGAACAGCGCGTAGACGGCGAGGATCGCGAAGACGAACGGCGCTGCCTGCCATGGGAAGCCGAGCGCGAGCGCGACGACCGTTGCGAAGGCGCCGATGAGGCCGACGAAGAGCACCATCATGAGCCACGTCTGTCGCTTGTTCGCGGCGATGCGGTCGTAGATGAGGACGGACGGCTGTCCGCCGCCGTCGGCGCGCGTGTGCATGCGGGGCGCGTCGGTCATCGCGTGCTAGGCGCTCGTGCCAGGGGGCGTCGCCGGCGGGTTCGTGGGCGGCGCGGGGCTGGCGGCAGGCGCGGTGGTGGCGAAGCTGACGTGCACGTCCTCGCGCGCCTCCGCCTCTGCTTCGAAGAACTCCTCCGGCTTGAAGCCGAACATGTTCGCGAAGATGACGCTCGGGAACGTCTGCGTCTTCGTGTTGTAGCTGAGGACGTTCGTGTTGTAGAACTGGCGCGCGTAAGCGATCTTGTCCTCCGTGTCGGCGAGTTCCTCCTGCAAGCGGAGGAAGTTTTCGTTCGCCTTCAGGTTCGGGTAGTTCTCGGCGACGGCGAAGAGCGAGCGCAGCGTCTGCGTGAGCATGTTGTTCGCCTCGGCCGCCTGCGCCGGAGTGCCGGCCTGTTGCAGCATGGCGCGGGCGCGGGTGACGTTCTCGAGCACCTCGCGCTCGTGCGCGGCGTAGCCCTTCACCGTCTCGACGAGGTTCGGGATGAGCGAGGCGCGGCGCTTGAGCTGGACGTCGATGCCGGACCAGGCCTCGCGTACGCGCAGCCGCCCTTGGACGAGGCCGTTGTACATCCCGACGAGGATGAAGCCGATGACGGCGACGACTGCGATGATGACGATGGCGGTGATCAGGATGGCCATCCGGTGCCTCCTTGGCGTTGATGCCTGATCGCATTCTAACCCCGGCGCCTCCTGTCCAGCGGTGGCAGTCCGCGCGTGAGATCGGGAACCTGCAAGAATCGGACCGCGCAACCGTCTCGCCATTGGCGTCGCTCCATCGCTCTGCAAGAATCGAGGCGGACCGAACATACGCGGAGGGAGGGCGATCCGATGCGATCCTGGGTGCTGCTGGCCACTGTGGCGCTCGTCGCCGGTGGCGCCACCGCATGTGGCGGCAACGATACGAAGCAGGCGACGCCGTCCGCCGGGCCGAGCACGGCTTCCGCGACGGCGACCTCGGGTGCCGGGGCCGTGCGGCTCTCGGTCGCGGAGCCGCAGGGCGCGCTGACGGTGCCGCAGATCGTCGAGAAGCTGGCGCCTTCGATCGTGCGTGTGCAGACGGAGACGGCGACGCTCGACATCTTCGGCCGCGTGCAGCCGAGCCAGGGGGTCGGCACGGGCGTCATCATCGACACCGACGGACATATCGTCACCAACAACCACGTCGTGACAACTGGCAACCGCGACACGCCGGCCGACCGGATCACCGTGACGCTGAGCGACCAGCGCACGGCCGAGGCGACGATCGTCGGGCGCGACCAGCCGACCGACCTTGCAGTGCTGAAGATCGACCTCGACAACCTCACGCCGGCGGTACTGGGTGACCCCGACGCGATCCAGGTGGGGCAGGACGTCGTCGCGATCGGGTATGCGCTCGCGCTCGCCGGCCCGCCAACGGTGACGCGCGGCGTCGTCAGTGCCAAGGACCGCAGCATCGACGAGCCGCCGTACACGATCAACGACGCGCTGCAGACCGATGCGGGCATCAACCCCGGCAACTCGGGCGGGCCGCTCGTGAACGCGGTGGGCGAGGTGATCGGCATCAACACAGCGGTGATCTCGTCCGCGCAGAACATCGGCCTTGCGATTTCGGTCGGGCTTGTCAAGCCGACGGTCGATGAATTGATCCGCAGCGGACGCATCGAACGTGCGTATCTCGGTGTGGCGACGACGCAAGTGACGCCGGCGATCGCGCGCAACTTCAACCTGCCGGTCGACCGTGGCATCGCCGTGACGGGCGTGGGCCAGGGGACGCCGGCAGATGACGCGGGCATTCGCGTCGGCGACGTGATCGTGGCGATCGACGGTCAGGACGTCGCCAACAATGGCGACTTTCTCGCCATCCTGGCGAAGCACCGCGCGGGAGACCGTGTGAGGGTCGACCTGTATCGCGGCAGCCAGCGGCGGAGCCTCGACGTGACGTTACAGGCGCGGCCCTCGTCGTAGCGGCTCGCGCTCGCCAGCCGAATCGCCGACAATCCCGGCGCGAACCGGGTAACAACAACGAGGGGTGTCATGGAACTCAAGGGATGTGCGGGGATCGTCACGGGCGGCGCGCGGGGCATCGGCCGCGGCATCGCCTATGCGCTGGCGCGTGAGGGCGTGCACATCGCGGTCGCGGACCTACCGGCGACGGCGGCGGACCGCGAAGAGACGCTCGCCGGGGTGCGCGCGCTTGGGGCGAAGGCGATCGGGGTCGACGTCGATGTGCGCGACTTCCCGCAGGCGCAGGCGATGGTGCAGCGCACGCTCGAGGCCTTCGGGCAGGTGGACATTCTGGTGAACAACGCCGGGGTTATCAAGATCGGGCCGGTCGCGGCGTTCGCCGAGGAGGACTGGGACCTGATCCTCGACGTGAACCTCAAGGGCACGTTCCTCTGCTCGAAGGCGGTCTCGCCGCACATGATGCAGCGGCGCGCGGGCCGGATCGTCAACGTCTCTTCGATCGCGGGCAAGCGAGGCAGCGCGATGACGTCGGCGTACTGCGCGTCGAAGTTCGGCGTGATCGGCTTCACGCAGGCGCACGCGCACGAGATGGCGCCGTTCGGGGTGACGGTGAACTGCATCTGCCCCGGCGAGGTCAACACGTACATGTGGCGCGAGGTGCTCTCGCCGGCGATCGGCGCGGCGACGGGCGCGACGCCGGACGCGGCGTTCGATGCCT